>Ga0172382_10004469_pt1 | contig 21405 bp, 27 predicted proteins | sample Leawel138RmetaG_FD_122245 | JGI IMG/M metagenome (GOLD analysis project Ga0172382, IMG submission 122245) | Leachate microbial communities from a municipal landfill in Southern Ontario, Canada - Leachate well 138R metaG | ecosystem: Engineered > Solid waste > Landfill > Unclassified | place... | reverse complement strand
TCACGACCAGGCCGGCGGCGATGATGATCGCTCCTGCGAGTATATTGAGTTCATACCGGTAAGACAGAAATAGACGGCCGATGGTGGTGATACTCGCGCCGAGTATCAAGAACACAACCGAGAATCCGACGACAAAACAAGCGCTCAGCCCTAAAGCGCGCCAACGCGCAGTATGTGTGCCAGCATCTTGAGCGCCCTGGCCTATGGACCCACCTGCAATATAGGAAAGGTAGCCTGGGACGAGCGGTAAAACACAGGGTGAGAGAAAGGACGCTATTCCGGCGAGGAATGCTGTGAACAGGCCCATGATCGTCAAATCCAGCACCGTTCTACTCCGTTTAGTCGTGTCGCTGCATGTCTATTACTGACCCACGTTGCTGGTGGCCGGCGGCGACAACGAGCTGGACTGCTCAAGCCTAGCGTGTTCAATACTTTCTTTGACCGCCTTAGCCGCGTTGGAGTCCGCAGGAAGCTGCGCGAGTAGCTGATTCCAGTAATCAATCGCAGCGGTACTGTCGCGACGTTCGAGCGCTGCAGCGCCTGCCACCGTGAGCGCGAACAGTTCTCTTGGGTTGAGAGCTAAAGCAAGTTCCAGTAGCCTTGTCGGCTCCCCCTGAAACCCTGTTTCGCTGCTCTTGGCAAGCGAGTCGGCGTACTCCGCCAGCGCTAATGGATTCGTCCGAACAATACTCGCGGCTTCAGCGAAGGCGAGAGCGGCATTTTCATGGTTTCCAAAATATCGATGAGAACGGGCCAACATAAGCCAGCCCTCAGGATCGTCAGGGCTTTGTGCCAAACGGGCCTCAAGTGAGTTGACCATTGTCTGTACGTCCGCCGGTGTGATACGCGCAGAAGCCTGTTCGGCAGATGCCGTAAGCGCCTCAGGGCTGCCCAAGGAAAGGTAGGTTAGCGACGCCGCTAGAGGTAAAAGGATCGCGAGTGCAATTGCGGAGCGTTTGCTCTGGTGTCGCTGTACAAGGCGTCCTTGCTCGGGCACAGCCTCCTCGAGAACTCGTCGTTGCAGTTCCGCCTGCGCGTCGGCGAGATCCGAGGGGGACAATATTCCGTTAGCGTGATCTTGTTTCAGCTCGCTCAGCTGGTCGCGTAACACCGCAGTGTTGACAGCATGCTGTTCGACCGTCTCCTCGTGAGCCGGTCCTCGCCAAAGAGTCCTGCAGAGCCATACTGTGACGAAAATCGCCATCAGGGCTGCTGCGGCCAGAAATACGACATTCATCTCAAGTCTCCGACGTCGTTGGTCTGCCCCAGAAGCGCTCGGGCTCGGCGCTGCTCGTCAAGGCTTAACCTCTCGTCCAGCCTATTGGCTCTGCGGCGCCGCAGTGTGATCGCTAACAGCCCTATCCCGAAGGCGAGTAAAAGCAGGGGGCCAAACCAAAGCAGTACGGTGGTGGCCTTCAACGGCGGGCGATAGAGTATGAAATCACCGTAGCGTTCGACCATATAGGCACGGATGTCATCATCCGTTCTTCCAGCTTGAATTTGCTCGCGGATCTGTTGGCGTAGATCCACGGCCAGATCGGCTCGTGATGCCGCGATGGACTCATTCTGACATACGAGGCAGCGTAGTTCCTCGGCAATGCTCAGCATGCGGGTTTCGGCGGCATGGTCACCGGCCCAAGCGGGTAAAGCGAGAAAAACGAAAAGCAACGGCAGCCACCAACGACTCATTTTTGAAGCTCCCGTATTAAAGGCAGCAGTGTGTCGCGCACCGCGCTGGGGGTCACAGGTCCGATGTGCTTGTAGCGAATAACGCCGTTCTTATCGAGGACGAACGTCTCGGGTACGCCGTAAACGCCGTAATCGATGCCGACTCGCCCGTTAGTGTCCGATACCGAAAGCCGATAGCTGTCGCCGTGACGCTCCAGCCATGCGATGGCCTCCTGACGTATGTCTTTGTAGTTCAGTCCTACCACCGGCAAGGCGTGAGTCGTAGCTAAATCCATAATCACCGGATGCTCTTCGAGGCACGCGTAGCACCAGGAAGCCCATACATTCAAAAGCCACACCTCGCCTTTCATTGCGCTAGGCGAGAACGTTTCGCTGGGGTTGTCCAATTGCGGCAAAGTGAAGTCAGGCGCCGGCTTATCGATGAAAGGTGAAGGTACTTCGCTGGGTTTCAGCGTCAAGCCGAATGCCAGGAAGGCAACCAGTACGGCGAACCCTGCGAATGGCAACAGTAAACGGTTCATGTCGCAGCCCTCGCGGCCGTCGAACGAGCGCGCCGTTCACGTTTTTTGAGGCGATAGCGCCGATCACTAATTGCCAATAACCCTCCCAGCGCCATCAAAATGCAACCGATCCAAATCCAGTCGACGAACGGCTTGTAGTAAACGCGAACACTCCATGCATCACCCCCGAGCGGCTCGCCCAAAGCGACGTACACGTGACGCAACCCGTTCGCGTCAATTGCCGCTTCAGTCATGGGCATGTCAGACGAAAAGTAGTTGCGCTTCTCCGGACGGAGGGTTCGTATCTCGTCTCCATCCCGAGATAAGGCAATCTCGCCGACCTGGGCGACATAGTTCGGCCCTAGTGCCTCTGTGACGCCGTGAAAGATAAGGTCGTACGCTCCCGCGTTCACGGTCTCTCCGGGCGCCATACGCACATCCTGTTCTGTTTCATAAGCCATCACCAGAGTGACTCCGACGGTGAATACCGCGATGCCCAGATGTGCTACATGCATGCCTAGCCAGCTCCGAGGTTGAGCCAACAGGCCAGTTCGGGTGGCACGCACGCGTTGAAAAATTCCGAGGACTGCGGCGGTCGCGATCCATGCAGCCAGCGCGATACCCATTGCGACCAGTAGTGACCAACGTCCAAAAGCAAACGGTGTAGCGATACCTGCAGTGACGGCGACTATGGCAGGAACATTCAAGTGCTTCGTCAAGGTACGGACTTTTGCGGTCTTCCAGTTCGCCACCGGTCCAAGCGCCATAAGAATCAAAGCCGGCACCATCAGCGGCACGAACACCGCGTTGAAGTAGGGCGGTCCGACAGAAAGTTTGCCCATCCCTAGGGCGTCGATGAAGAGGGGATACAACGTACCCAGTAGCACGGCAGCAGCAGCTACCGTGAGCAGTACGTTGTTCACCAGGAGGAGAGACTCTCTCGAGATCAGATCAAATCGTCCGCCCATTCCCACTTTGGGAGCCCGCAAGGCAAATATGAGCAAAGACGTACCAACCACCACTGCGAATAGCAGTAGAAGAAATACCCCACGCCGCGGATCGGTGGCGAAGGCGTGTACGGATGTCAGAACGCCAGAGCGTACGAGGAATGCCCCAAGTAACGAAAGTGCGAACGTACTGATGGCGAGGAGCACTGTCCAGTTTTTGAAACTTGCTCGCTTCTCGGTAACTGCCAGCGAGTGGATGAGTGCCGTGCCGACTAGCCATGGAACGAACGATGAGTTTTCAACCGGGTCCCAAAACCACCAGCCGCCCCAGCCAAGCTCGTAATAAGCCCACCAGCTTCCTAGAGCGATACCCAGAGTCAAGAACAGCCACGCTGCCGTCGCCCAAGGGCGGGACCAGCGGGCCCACGTGGAATCAAGTTGTCCAGCGAGTAGCGATGCGATAGCAAACGCGAACACTACGGAAAAACCCACATAGCCCATATAGAGGAGCGGCGGATGAAATATCAGCCCGACGTCCTGTAGAAGGGGATTCAGATCCATCCCATCTGTCGGTGCAGGGATAAGTCGATCGAACGGGTTGGAAGTCAGCAGCACGAAGAGCAAGAAGCCCGCAGTGACCAAGCCGAGCACGCCCAATACGCGCGCCACCATAACGTCGGGCAGTTGCTTGGAGAAAACGCTTACAGCAAACGCCCATCCGGTTTGCATTAGCAGCCAGAGCAAGAGCGAACCTTCGTGTCCGCCCCAGACGGCGGCCAAACGATAGAACCATGGCAGATATGAATTCGAATTCTGGGCGACGTAGCTGACCGAAAAATCATTGACAGCGAACGACCAAGCGAGGAGAACGAAGCTTATGAGAACGAGTAAGAACTGAGCACGCGCGGCAGGTCGAGCGAAAGCGATCCAGGTGGCGTTGTTACGCGCTGCGCCCGCGAGCGCAATCCAGCCTTGAGCCAACGCGACAAACAACGTGAGAATCAGAGAGTAATGACCAATTTCAGGAATCATGACGGTGATGGCCTTGCTTCGGTTGCGTTTTTGCCCGCCTCGTCCAGCGCATGCTGGGCTTCACGAGGCATGTAGTTCTCATCGTGCTTGGCAAGAACCTCTTGTGCTCGAAACGAACCATCGGGCCCCAATTGTCCCTGAGCGACAACGCCTTTACCTTCGCTGAACAGATCGGGCAAAATACCCGTATACGTGACCGGTATAGTCTTGGCGGTATCTGTCACAACGAATGACACGGTGAGGCTGTCGCCATCGCGCTGCACACTCCCGGTTTCGACCATGCCTCCGACGCGAAAAGTGCGCCCCTCGGGCGCTTCGCCTTCCGCCACTTGGGTTGGCGTGAAAAAAAACACGAGATTACTTTGAAAGGCATTAAGTACTAATGCGGTGGCGATACCAAGAGTAGCGAGGCCACCGACAACGAGTGCCAGCCGCTTATAGCGAGTCTTCACTTTCCGACCTCCCTTCTTAAAGTCGTGTTGTATTTAATGCGGACAAGGGCGGCTCTGCGTCGCTTCGCGAGCAAAACGAATTCGACGAAAAGAACAGCGACTGTTACTGAGAGCGATCCCCAGACATACGTGCCATACCCGCCCATGGCAAAAAATTCACTGGGACTTGTCCAATTCATTGCTTGATCTCCTTCAGTTCATGAATCCAGGCAGCATGGTGTTCGCGCTCCAGGATGAGGCATCGGACGCGCATGAGCGAGATAGCCGCCGTATACATCCATGCAGCCAATGCCATAAGCAACATGCCGACTAACATGATGGTCGCCATGGAAGGCGCTCGTGTCAGCGATACAGACGCGCCTTGATGCAGGGTGTTCCACCACTGCACTGAAAAATAGATCACGGGAATATTGACGACACCAACAAGCGCAAGCACCGCGCCGGCCTTGTCGGCACGGCGCACGTCATCTATTGCGGACTGGAGTGCCATGAAACCCAGATATAGAAAGAGCAGAATGAGTTCGGACGTCAGTCGGGCATCCCAAACCCACCAGATTCCCCACATGGGTTTACCCCATAGCGCGCCTGTCCATAGCGAAAGGAACGTGAATATCGCGCCGGTGGGTGCGAGGGCTGAAGCCATCATGCCCGACAAGCGGCTGTTGAATATCAATCCGATCGCAGCCCAGAACGCCATGATGACGTAGATGAACATGGACATCCACGACACTGGGACGTGAAGAAAGATGATGCGGTAACCCTCACCTTGCTGAGCGTCGGTAGGCGCCATGAAAAAGCCAACATACATTCCCGCAACGGCGAGGACTGTAGCAATAGCGGCAAACCACGGTATGGCTTTCCCAGCGATCGGGTAAAACGTTTTCGGCGATGAGTATTTGAACCAATCGATCATATTTGCGCTCATTATTCCAGCGCGATTCGCAGCGCTGCGGTGATTGCCCAAGGAGCGAAAAAAAACCCAATTACCAGCATGGCGCCAAGTAACGAAAGGTTGGCCGTGGCGCCCAAGCCTGCCGCTGCGGCGTCAACAGCCCCCGTACCAAAAATCAGCACGGGAACATATAGCGGCAACACGAGCAATGCTAAAAGAATGCCGCCGCCTCGAATGCCCAGCGTCAAGCTGGCTCCAATTGCGCCGATCAACCCCAGTACAGGCGTACCTATCATCAACGTTGCGCTCAATACCAGTAAGGACGAAGAGGGCAAATGGAACTGCAGGGCCAATAGCGGGGCAAGCACCGCCACAGGTAAGCCGGTGAGTAGCCAATGCGCAGCTATTTTCCCAACAACAAACGCACTTAATGGTGCTGAAGAAAGTGCCAGTTGTTCCAAGGTGCCGTCAGCATAGTCATCTTCGAAGAGTTTCGGCAGCGAAAGCATCGTCGCAAGCAGTGCTGCAACCCAAAGAACGCCGGGAGCAATCGTCCGTAAGGTATCGGCTTCTGTACCGATTCCCAAAGGGAAGAGGGTGGCTACGATTACGAAAAAAAGCAGCGGCGTGGCTGCATCGGACTTTCGTCGCATAGCCAGTTTAAGGTCACGTTGCGCTATACGGCAGCACGCGTACAAGCCTAGCGAGTCGTTCATGCGCCGACTCGAATGGTTTGTGGGGTGAACGCCAACGGCAGGCCATGGTGCGTCGTCAATACGGCGATACCGCCGCTTCTAAGGTGTTGGTCGATGGCCTGTACTATGTGTCGGCTAGCGTTGACATCAAGCGCCGTCAGTGGTTCGTCCAGTACCCATAGGGAACGCTTAAGCAGCAGTAGCTTGGCAAGATGGACACGACGTTTCTGGCCTTGCGAAAGAGCCCGCACTGGCATTGGCGCGCAGGCGTTCAAACCGCATTGATCCAATGCGTCATGGACAGCTGTGAGGGAAACTGTCTCACCGGCGAGGGCGGCGATTGAGTGCAGATTCTCTACGGCCGTCAGACCATCCTTTAGCGCCAAGGGATGACCACAATAGAGCAACTCCCGCCGATACTCACCGACCATTTGGTCGATGGGTCGACTTTTCCATTGGATGGACCCTGAAAATAGAGGAGTCAGCCCGACGAGCATGCGCAAAAGGCTCGTTTTCCCGCTTCCGTTCTCTCCGGTGACTACAAGGCTCTCACCCGGCTCAAGGCGGAAGTTTATGTCTTGAAATAACAGGCGCTCGCCTCTAAGACAGCCCAAGTTGATGACTTCAAGCACCTCGTCTCTTACTCGCAAATATTTTGATCACAGAAGACACTGGTACGTTTCCAGTGTTATGGACTGCGCGATCCAGCGTATGAGTCCGCAAGTGTGTCTATTGCAGGCGGCAGATACGCGCAAAGTGAATTAGCATGAAGACGCCGAGAGCCGCGAGAACCGGAGGGCTCTAATCAGCGGTGCGCTAGCTCAGGCGTGCCAGCGCCACTGTGGCCGCTCAGGCCGCTCGGATAACGTCCGCGAGCTGAGGGGCTTCTCATAGGAATGAGAGACCAAATCGGGCTTAAAAGAAGAGATGGGTTGAACAGAGGTAGGGATCAGGGGGCCGAAAGGAGAATGGCACGAATGTTCGTACTGGTCTAAGCCGGAAGCCCCCGTGATGGTCGGGTCGGATTTATAAGACGAATATAAAGACGTACCCTGGTCGTCGCTATAGCATGCACCGACACAAACCTCCCGCTCTTGCTGGCAATACACGCCCACAACGGCCCAGGAGGCCTGGAGCGGCAGTATCAACATAAGAATCAGGAGAAATTTCTTCATGGTCAGGGCGATAGAAGCGAAAAGCACCTCGTGGACGGCCTATGCGGAACGTGATGTTGAACGGTGCATGCATACATCTGTGGCGTTCGAACATGTGCTGTGAAACTTTAGCCTGATGTCACTGACGTCAGCATGACGGCAAGATTACATTTATGTAATGCGCCAGTACTTTATAAGATAGATCCGGGCCACTCAGCCAGCCGGCACCATCGCTTTTGCTGCGGTGAGCGGGATCAAACTATCTCGCGATCGCAATATTTGCCTCCATGGGGAATATCATGAATTCTTCTTGTATGAAATTTTGCACGATTGCATGGGTTTCTTTGGTTACTTCGTTCACAAGGCTAGATCGCGCGGCTACATCCAAAGATGCAAACCGCGGTATGGATGTGGCCGCGCCTATGATAGAAAGCTCAACAAACCTTTCCGGTTCCGGCATCTGAATGGACACTGATTTCGTCGTAACTTCCACATGATGGAAGTTCACACTTTTAAGCAACGTGTAGAGCCCTTCTGCGCTGGAAAAGGAGAAAGCGACATCAACGTCGCTGATCGGGACATTAAGGTGGCGCGCTGTGGCTGTGAATAGCGCTTCGTGTATCGGATGTCGACTTAGCGATTGCCAAACACTAATTACGACGGTTCCGTTTGGGCGGAGTAAGCGGCGAATCTCACGCACTGAAGCCGCTCGTTCCGGAAAAAACTGCAGTCCTTGTTGACAGGTCAAAATCCTCGTCCGGAAGGCTCAGGCGTGTTGCATCGCCCTGAACCCATTTGATAGTTGATCCCGATGGTTGGGGCTGTGTGCGACCCACTTTCAACATGTCTGTATTGATATCCACGGCAACGACTTGGCCAGTTACTCCTACCATTGGGACGACCTGGCGAGCGACGCTGCCCGTGCCGCACGCCAGGTCGAGAACGCGATCGCCCTGCTCGGGAGCCGCCAACTCCAAGAGGACGCGTGTCCATCGATCCGCAATAGGCCGGCTTAGATAGCGTTCGTATACCTCGGCGGCATGAAGAGGCTGTTCTGTGTTCATCTGTCCTATACCTATTTATTATTGATTCCTACGCGAAGCCGCACATTAGAGCGGGCTGGCCATTGAATACGCTCAGTATTTCGCTCTGCGGAGCACTTTTCCGGTTCGTCCCAGCAGTCCTCGAGGATCAGGCCGCCCAGACAATAAGTCTCCTGCCTGCCCCTTCCTAGAGCGCGAAAGCGTTGACGCAGGTCAACTCGCAGACTGAGACGCACGAGCCGGTATGCCGGGAGGTGGCGACAGGTCCTTACCCAGATCGGTGCGGTCACCACCATGGCGGCGCTGTAGACCAGCATCAACTCGTCCCTCGTGCGCGTGGGCGACGGCGAAGGGCCACCACTGTGGGAAGGAAGGGCAGCACAACTCCGTAGGCCAGCGCGACCGCGGCGCTCGCGGCCAACCCCGGTCGCGCGTTCTCGGTGCTGACAAGTGCGCGCTCGGCAATCACCTGATCGCCCCGGCGTGAATATTGCGGGACCGTACTGTTTCGCAGAGCACAGCGACTTCCTTCATCGTAATGAAGCCTACACCGCCCGACGCAGCAGCTGCGCATTGATCGCCACAACGACGGTACTCAGCGACATGAGCACTGCCCCAAGCGCAGGTTGCAGCAGGATCCCCCATGGGGCGAGAATGCCGGCGGCGAGAGGAATGGCGACGATGTTATAGCCGGCGGCCCACCACAGGTTCTGAATCATCTTGCGATAAGTCGCCTTGCTCAATTCAATGATCGCTGGCACGTCGCGCGGGTCGCTGCGCACGAGTACGACGTCGCCGGCCTCGACCGCGACGTCCGTACCTGCGCCGATGGCGATGCCAACGTCGGCCGTGAGCAGCGCCGGAGCGTCATTGACGCCGTCACCCACCATTGCGACGCGTTTGCCCTGGGCTTGCAGTTCCTCGATCTTTGCGACCTTGTCTTCGGGCAATACCTCGGCGAAGACGGTGTCGATGGCGAGTTCCTTCGCGACGGCGTTTCCGACCGCTGTGGAGTCACCCGTCAGCAGGACAACCTCCAGTCCGCTTTCGTGAAGACGCTTGACAGCATCGAAGGATTCGGGACGGATGGCGTCAGCGATCGCGAACACGGCGAGTACTCGGTTGCCTTCAACCAAGTAGGTTGCAGACTGACCATCGGCTGCCGCTGATTCGGCGGCCCGACGAAGTGTCTCCTGCGGTTCCACGGCGAGCATTCTCAAGAGCCCCGGCCCGCCAACATGAAGGGAGCGCCCCTCAACGACTGCGCGTACGCCACGACCTGGCAGGGACGCGAAGTCCTGGGACATCGGAACGTCGATGTCTTGTTCCTTTGCGCTGGTCATTAGCGCTTGCGCGATCGGATGTTCGGCATCGCGCTGAACGGAGGCGGCCACGCGAAGCACCTCGTCATCGGCGAATCCATCGGCGGCGGTGATCTTCACGACGCGATGCGAACCGAGAGTGAGCGTCCCTGTCTTGTCGAACACGACCGTGTTAAGAAGACGAGCCTCTTCGAGACCGCGCCGATCGCGCACGAGCAGGCCGTTGCGTGCACCAATCGTCGTCGAGATCGCGGTCACCAGCGGAATGGCCAGACCCAGCGCATGAGGGCACGCGATCACGAGCACGGTCACCACGCGCTGCATGGTGAAGCTCCATGGCTGACCGAAGAGTGGCCAGACTATGGCAGTGATCGCGGCGGAAACGATGGCGATAATCGTGAGGTAAAACGCAGCTCGGTCCGCCAACGCTTGGGCGCGCGAGCGCGACGACTGAGCCTGTTCGACGAGTCGCATGATACCCGCGAGCGCGGTGTCGTCGCCGATTCCCGTCACCTCGACACGCAGCGAGCCTTGTCCGTTGACGGTGCCGGCGATTACCTTGACACCCGCGGTCTTGTCCATCGGCTTGGATTCACCGGTGATCATTGCTTCGTTGACCGCGCTGGCCCCTTCCTTCACGACACCGTCGGCGGGGATGCCCGCGCCGGGCCTGATGAGCAGTAGGTCGCCGCGCTTCAGTTCAGCGACAGGGACTTCTTTCGCGGTACCGGTCTCATCCAACCGTACCGCCATATCAGGCAGCAACTTCGCGAGCTCTTTGAGCGCGCCCTGTGCCTGCGTGATCGAGCGCATCTCGATCCAGTGGCCAAGCAACATGATCGCCACCAGCGTCGCCAGCTCCCACCACAGGTCTAATCCCTCGACAACGCCCAGCGTGACCAACGCGCTGTAAAGGAAGGCGACCGTGATCGCAAGCGAGATCAGGGTCATCATGCCCGGCAGGCGATTGCGCAACTCGTGGAATCCACCGTTGAGGAATGGCCAGCCGCCGTAGAAGTACACGATCGTGCCGAACATCGCTGGGATGTACGCCGACCCCAGGAACTGTGGCGCGGTGTAACTGAACCATTGTTGGATCATCCCACTCCACATCACGGTGGGGATGGTCAGCAGCAGCGTGAGCCAGAACTTGTCGCGGAACATCGCCACGCTGTGCCCGGCGTGCTTGTCGTGCCCGGAGTGGACGTGGCCATGAGAAGCTTTTCGGGTCTTGGGAGCGTGCTCGCCATGCGTTTGCTGATTGTGCTGATAATGATTGTGTTGTGTCATGGGTTCACGGTCCAGGATGCAATGATGCTTCAGTGGAGAGATAGATCAGAGGTTCTATAACAGACTGTTGGGAAGACGGTCATTTCAGATGCTTTGTTGCTCCGGCTGAAACCGACTAGATTGGATCGACTTCAGATTGACGTGGCGCCGACCCAAATTCGGGCTCAGTAGTGGCTATCAGCATGGCGACCCTGAGCATCAGTCTAGTCCAGGCAATCTGGCCTCCCCGCCGCACTGTGCCCGCCATCAGCGCGAGTTCCTGGTCGGCCGGCTCAAGGCGCTGACCTCGTTGCAGGACTCAGAATGGTGGCCGGATCGCCCTGACCATCCACTGCTGCCAGCTCCGCTTCGGACAATAAGACCGTACGGGACTCACCGAGGACGCCCGCAGCCGCGTCGACTACGTGCGCCCAAGTGCTGCGGTTGGCGAACAGCAGCCCCGGCACGTCCAGCGTACCGCCGCGGTTAATGAAGCCCAACGCCGCAGTGGTGGCCGGGCCGGTGTCGAGCCGGCGCAGAGCGCCGAGAAACGGTTCCGGGCGAGTGTGCGTGACGAAGATGCGTGGCCGTTCCGCCGGGAACAGCGCATGGACTTCGCTGTCGCCGTGCACGTACCGCGCCTCCTTCGGATCGCGTGGCGTGCGGAACCGGCCGGGCTCGCTGAGATAGACAATCGCTGCCGACACACCGCGATCGATGAGACGCGTCTGTGCGCGGCGCACTTCCTGCAACTGGTAAGCGCCGGTCGCGACCAGCAGGATCGCCACCGTCGCCGGATCGCCAGCCAGGCATATCGCGCCGGTTAGGGCCAGCGACTGGGCCTGCTGTGGCGTCAGCTCCTGGGGCACCGGCCGCTTGGGAACGACGAGGGCGGTGACAGTGCCGCGTTGCGCATAGGCATGGGCGAGGGCTGCCGCGGCACCATTGGCGTCAGGCGGGAACACCACACGCGAGACGTCGGCCATTTCGCCCAGGAGCGCCTCGGCCATGGTCGGATCCTGATGGGACTGCTCATTCTTGGCGTTCTCCCACGTGTGGGAGGTCAGCACCAGGGGCACGCCCAACCAGCCGGGCGGACGTCCCGCCTGGGCCTGATGGCGGGCGAAAATCAACTCCTGGCGTACGGCCCCGAGCATTTTCGGTGCGAACGCCTCGTAGGTGACCACCAAGTTCAGCCCACCCTTGTTGCCGAGCGCGACGCAGACCACGGCTTCCTCATTGAGCGCAGTGATGACCGCGCCAGTGGTCGATTCGGCGACGCCTGGCTCGGGTTCGTGCACCCGGTGCTTCATCGCGTCCAGAGTGAGGTCGAGCTTGTTGCTGCGCAGCTCGTCGGGATTGCCCACGCGCACGCGCAACCCAGGGTTTGCTTGGGCGATGGCGACGAACTGCTCGTCGAGCGCGGTCATCGGCGAGCTCTCGCCGCCGGCGCCGCGGTCGGCGATCGCGGGAACGCGAGGCGAGCCCACCTGGCGATCGGCTAGCGCATGATCGCGCTCGCGCCTGCGCTCCTGGTCCGTGTGGCTGTTGAGCGCGGCAATAGCCTCCTCGAGCTCGGTCGCGGCCACGAACAACGCTGCGGCGCCTTCATTGAAGAGCGCGCGTGCCTTGGCATCTTTCGCCGGATTCCCGGGCAGAGGCAGGTTGTGCGAGGCGTTGGTGCCGGCGCCGGGGAAGCCAAAGCCCTTGATGGTTTCGGCGATGCCATAGGGCAGTCGCACGTCAGAACCGAGGACCGCGGCGCTAGCTTGCAGACGCGACTCCATCACATGGATCCCCCACGCGATGCTGGCCGGATCGCGCCCGTCCAGCGCGATTGGATCGAAGCCGTTCAGTCGCAGGTGTCGGTCCAGCCACCGCTCGCCGCCCTGTTGGGTGATCTGACTGCGCTGTTCGATGCGCCGCCCGTTGAGAATAATGATCGGGCTGACCAGCCCGCTGTCCTCGGCACGCCACCAGCGCGGCGCCCAGTCGCTGCCGCGCTGTTCCTCGAACGCACCGTCGCTGAGGAACGCCACCAGGCGCTCGTCCTTCAGCGGTGCATGCACATACTGCAGTTCGGCAAAGCCAAGATAGCCGCCTTCCATGACGCCCCCGGCGGTGTGCGCATTGACGTGCGAGCCCAAGGGCGACGCGGGCGTTCCGTCCGGATTGAGGGTGTAGGCGTAGAAGTCGCCGACGAACCGGCTTAATCCCGCGTCGGACAGGTCATAGCGTTCGGCGTGTTTGTCCGTCATGTTGCCAACCAGCAGGTTAAGCGCATCGATGGCGGCCACGCAGTGCCCCTGGCCCATCATCCACGCGCGGGTGACGCCATCCAGCGCGTCCATCAGCAGGTAGCCGGCATAGGCCGGCACCATGTTGAGGGACCCGCCCGTGTGGCCTTCAGGCGTAGTCTTGAAATCATCGCCCTCGAGGTCCGCACCGTCGGTGCGGACCCGGTGGCTGTAGCTCATGTGCGCCACGAGCCACATGCCGGCGCTCGAGACGCGGTCGGCTGCGGCGAGTCTCTGCCAGGCAGTGCCGGCATCAGGCGTTCGGCCCAGGGCAAGCAGCTCGTCAACCATCTGGCGGACCCGGAGCTGGGTGAGCGGGTCATGTCGGATCACGCCATAACCGGCAGCCCAGTGGGCGAACGCCGGATCGGCCCGCCGGTGGGCGTCTGCGAGTTCAAGGATTCGCTGACGCTCGGAGGCCGACAATTGGTCGGCGGTGCAACAGTTGAGATGCAGGCTCATTGGTACTCCGGGGAATCGCATGAAATGGTCATCAAGGTCGAGGCAGCGGCGGCGATGCCCGCCACCCATTGCTTGCTCTCGCTGTCGGGGCCGATCAACATCGCGTCGGGGACTGTCTCCGCGATCCAGCGGGCCACGGCTGGTGTCGCCGACACGTGGCCCACGGGGATCCGGTAGGTTGACTGCAACCGCTCTACCCGGTGCTGGCGCACGTTCCCGCCCCAAACGATGCAGCCGTCCTCGCGCTCTACCACCTGGCGCATGGCCGCCAAGTCGAGCGCCACCGGCGCCATCACTTCCATGGTGTCAGCGGTGCCCGCTGGCGACGTGATAGCGCGAGACGGGGTCTTCGGAAGGCGATAGCCTGCGCTGGCCTTGACGAAAGCGGCAAGCTCCAAGTCCGACAGAGTGCTTTCCCTCACGTTCTGCATCAGGGCGAGGTACTGCGTGTCATCCAGCTGCGCCCCGGACACATTGGCACGGAGCGCGCCTGCCGACCCGGCGGGTTCAGCGTGCCGGACCCAGGTCAGGGCACCCGGCATGGGATCCAGAAGCGTCCACGCGATCTCCGACAGCGCCACTTCGTCAAGGCCCAGTTGATCGTCGACCACCACGTTCAGCGTCGCCACCAGGGTGCGCGTGCCTACGTCCAGCCTCACGCGTGTCATCGCAGCAAACCCTTCCGAGCGACAGACTTCACAGTCGCGGTGCATGTAGCACCGGCTGCTGATACGTGTCGATACCGGCACGGGTGACGCGCAGCCTGGTGTGGCTTGGGGTTTGCGTCGTCATCGCGCATCCTCCAGTCCAACGCGCTCCAGGTGCTCCGGCACCCGCGCGCGCCAGCCCAGCTCGCGCTGCACGCGACCGCGCAGCGTGTCGGCTGCGTCGGGCTCGCCGTGGGTGAGGTAGACCATGCGCGGGGCGGACGGCGCGGTGCGCATCCAGTCCAGCAGTTCGCCGGCGTCAGCGTGGCCGGAAAAGCCTTCCAACTGCACCACTTCGGCGCGGATGGGCACCTCACGGCCGAACATTCGCAAGGTGCGCTTTCCCGCCGCCAGCGCGGCACCGCGCGTTCCGCCGGCCTGGTAGCCTGCCAGCAGGATCGCGTTGCGGTCGTCCGGGCCGAACGCCTCGATGTGGTGCAGCACCCGTCCACCGGTGATCATGCCGCTGGCCGAGATGATGATCATGGGGCCGCGCTGGCGATTGAGCGCCTTCGACTCCTCTACCGTGTTGACGAAGGTCGCCACGTTGAACATCCGCTCGCAGTCCTCGTCGGACACGTGGTGTTCGGAGTGGTGGGCGTGGTAGTGCCGGGTGGCGTTGATCGCCATCGGGCTGTTGAGGTAGACCGGTACGCGAGGGATCTCCTTGCGTTCACGCAGTCGGGCGATGTGAAGCATGAGCGCCTGGGCGCGGCCGATGGCAAAGGCGGGGATGACGATCACGCCCCCGCGGGCGGCAACGCGGCTGATGATGGGGGCCAGTTCCGCCTCCTGGTCGATCGGAATGTGTTCGCGATTGCCATACGTTGACTCGCAGACTAGTACATCACATGCAGGCAGCGGCATGGGTGGATTCATCAGCGACTCCTGCTGCCGCCCTAGGTCGCCACTGAAGTGCAGGCGTTGGCCTTGAACCTCCAGGCTGACGTGAGCGGCGCCCAGGATGTGGCCAGCGGGATGGAAGCGGACCGTGAAGCCGGGAGCGACCTCGATGTCGCGCCCATGGTCATGCCCCTTGAGCTGCTTCAGGCTGCGGCGGGCATCATCCTCCGTATAGAGCGGGCGCGGCTCCTTGTGCTTCGAATAGCCCTTGCGCACGGCGTACTTCGCCTCTTCTTCCTGCAGGTATCCGCTGTCGGGAAGCAACAGGCCGCACAGGGCGACGCTGCCGTGAGTGCAGTGAATTCGGCCGCGGAATCCTGCCTTGACCAGCGCCGGCAGGTAGCCCGAATGGTCAAGGTGGGCGTGGGTCAGGACCACCGCGTCGATTGACGCCGGGTCGACGGGAAAAGGAGCCCAGTTGCGCTCGCGCAACTGCTTGTAGCCCTGGAACAGGCCGCAGTCCACGAGCACGCGCCGGCCGTTGGCCTCGACCAGGTAGCGCGAGCCGGTGACGGTGCCCGCGGCGCCGAGGAACTGGAGAGTGGGACTGGTTTCGTTGTTCATGGTTGCTCCTGGGGCCTGCGGCAGTGCCACGGCATCAAAAGAGGGAAAAGAGACATGGGTCGCACGGCGCGCCCGCGGTGCTCACTTAATCGAGCTGCTCGAGAGCCAGGGCGACCCCTTGCTCAAACCCGATGCAGTGCGTCACCGCGCGCGGCTGAGTCGCTCCCGTTGCCGTCAATGGGCCACGTGCACGTGCTCACCGTAGACTCATGGACGTGCGTCATCGGGTTTCTTCTTGGGATGGAGCGGGGCTGAGCCGACGTCGTGGGATGAAGGCCGGTACCTCCTGCATGTAGCTGACGTAGTCGTTACCGAAGCGGCTCAAGCAGTCTTTCTCCTCACGGCGCGCCAGACGGGCATAGGCCCACACAAGCACCGGATAGCTGACGAGCGTGAGCAGTGTGGGCCACTGCAGCAGAAAGCCGGTCAGCACGAGTACGAAGGCGACGTATTGCGGGTGGCGCATGCGCGCATACACGCCCTCCCGAGCGAGTCTGCCCTCACGCTGTGCCCGATACAGCACGGGCCAGGCAGCTGACAATAGCCAAAAACCGCCGCCGATCAAAACGAAACTCGCTACGTGGAATGGACCGAAATGTGGGTTGGCACTCCAGCCGAACCACATCTCCAGCAAGTGACCTGCGTCATGGCTTAGCCAGTTGACCTGCGGATAGTTGGCGCTGAGCCAGCCGCCCAGCATGTACAGCGTCAGCGGGAAGCCATACATTTCCGCAAACAGGGCCACGACGAAGGCGGAGAACATTCCGAATCCCCGCCAATCCCAGCGCGTCAACGGTTTGTAGAAGCTCCAGGCAAAGAAGATGAAGAATGCGGCGTTGATGGCGGCAAGGAGCCAAAGACCGTAGCCAGAGTCTGGGGCGTGCATGTTAATGTCCTCTGGTTGAGGTGTCGGACGTTTCGTCGGTTAGGGCCCGCTTACGACGGCTGTCATGATGGCCGTGAAGTGTGTCGTCGGCATTACCGTCACGCTCATGACTCCCATGGCCTCCTTGACCGTCATGACCGTCATGCCCCTTGTGCATAAACGCGTGCATCAGAGGGCACAACAGCAGAATACCCAGCGGCAACCAGCGGAGCGTTCCCGCCAGGTGGGCGCGGTGCTCCATTCCGAGGTAGAAAAGGGCCAGCGCCAGGAAAACCCAGAAGACCCAACGTCGGGACCCGGACGAGGCTGGAGAGCGGGGGGCAGCCATGGCAAGTTCTCCTGAGTGCGCCGTGGGGGTGTGCTTGACAAACTGCCGCCTTGCGTCGCGACAATGGCTTCGATCAATGCATAAACATCGTTGCCCGTTATCAGCGGCGGCGCTGCTGGTCGTCATTCACGCAATTTCCGAGAATCCTGGCCAACTGCCGCTGCTTGACGGCAGTCTATTGCGTGCTGCGATACGTGACTCCGTTGGGGCTCGGCCCCACCTCATAGGTGGCAATCACATCCCGAGTACTGGTGTCGATGGCGCTCACGCTATTGTCAAGGGTATTGGTTATGAAGACGTATTTACCGTCGCTGCTCGCAACTACACCGTGAGCTCCTCTGCCAGTCACCACAGTGTCAATCACGCTCTGGTTTTTGATGTTGATGACGGAAACGGTGTTGTCTGGCTCGGTATCGCTTCCTTGGTTAGCGACGTACATCGTATCGCCGGCCGCGGCGTAGAGTTGGATCGGGCCTCGACCAACGTCAATTCGGTTGATCACCTTTCTTGTATCAACGTCAATTATCGCCACGCTATTTTCGTCACGTAGTGAGACATAGACCCGCTTGCCATCGGGGGTAAAAGCCACCTGTACCGGGGCCTTGCCTACGGAAATCCTGGCTGCCTCCTTGAGGGTTTCGGAGTCGATGACCGACACCGAGTTGTCGCTCACGTTCGCGACATAAAGTTCGTTTCCATCTGGGCTCAACCGCAAGCCGTGTGGGTAAGCCCCAGTGGAAATCTCAGCGGTAATTTTTTTCGTTTCGAAATCCATCACCGACACGCGGTCGGTGTCGGAGTTCGTGATGTAAGCGTAGCGTCCGTCCCAACTGGAAACGATATGAGCGGGGTGATCGCCTGACGGAAGCGTTTGCAATACCTTATCAAGTTGATCAACGTCCAAAATCAATAAGCCAGCGTCCCTGTGAACATCAGCGTCGTTGCTGTGCGCGTTGGTTGTCTTATCGCCGCCATCACCGTGCCGGCCGCCTTCGCTCTTCGCTGTACCGACAACGAGTAACGCCTTGCCGTCTGGCGAAATCTGAACGTTGTGAGGTGTGACGCTGATTCGAGTCGTTTGCACAGTGCCCGTGCTGAGGGTGATCTTGCTAATGGATCCGTCGCCCTCATTGGCGCTATACACGACGCCGTTCGGCAGCGACGCAGCATGGACCATATTGGTGGACAGAGAAAGAGCGATCGCTAGAAGAGCGGGCCGCGTTTCGAGCATGAGGATATCTCCAATATAGGCACAAAGAACTGCTGTTCACTAATCGGAATGCTTTCGCAAACTATACGTTTTAGTAACTGACTGAAAGATGACTCGCTAATTACATTTCTGTAATGTGCTGTCGCAATGGTGTTAACCCAGGAGGGGACTACCAATTTCTGAGAAATTATGACGATGCCATTACAAAAATGTAATAAAGTTTCGGGTCGGGTGGAGCGTACATTTCCTTTCCAGCTACGGCTTGAGGCTTGATGGTTCGCTATGTACTATCTCCTGGCCACACTGTTTCTTTTGAATTTCAAGGAGATAAGAATGACCCACGAACAGTTTCAATCTTGCATTAATGCTTGCTATTCCTGCGCTACGGCGTGCAATCATTGCGCGGCTTCCTGCCTTGAGGAGCTAGATGTCAAGAGCATGGCCCAGTGTATAAAGCTGGATATGGACTGCGCGCAAATTTGTCTGTTGGCGGCCAGTTATATGGCCAGGGGAAGTGAGTTTGCGCAGGCCATCTGCCGTATCTGCGCTGAAATTTGCGAAGCATGCGCCGATGAATGTGCAAAACACCAAATGGAACATTGCCAACGTTGCGCCGAGGCGTGTCGTAAATGCGCTGAGGAGTGCCGGCAAATGGTGCAGATGGCTTAATGGCCTCGCATACTCGCCCGTCCGATTCAGGACGACTCAGGAATTGGGCGGGCGGTTAAGGTTCAGTATTGCTCGCTTCTCCTCGCCTTTATGTGCGGAGGGATGGCGTGTAGCCGGCTGCGCGAATCGCCTGCTCGACAGAGCCAGGCCTCAGGTTGCCTCCCACGCGCACTACGCGTCGCGGCAGATCAACGGCGAGAACCGCCCCCGGTGCTGCCTTTTCGACGGCTTCAGTAATAGTTGCCACACAGTGCCCGGGTGTCATGTCATTTACCTCAAACTCAAACATTTCATTCTCCCTTTCGTAGTGGCTCCTCCAGCGTAATGACAAGAGAATACTCATTTCCACGACGGTTGTTGCCCTGGTGAACGTCGATTACAAAAATGTAATGTTGAAGTCATCGTTGCGTCCCTTTCCCGCTGCCAAAATATGGGTACGAACCTCAAAGCGGAGCTCTCAATGGACACGATCGAACTCGAAGTACAAGGTATGAGCTGCGGCGGCTGCGCCGACAAGGTAAACCGGGCGTTGCGGCCGATCAAAGGCGTGGACCAAATTTCAATTCACTTGGAGCACGGCCGCGTAAATGTGACGGGTGACTTCCTCGAGAGCGGGGCAGGGCCGCTAATCACAGCGTTAGAAACAGCCGGCTTTTCAGTGCGAGCAGCCAAAGCGGGTTCAACTCGGACTACTGCAGCAGCGTCAACCGGCCGGGCTGGCGGCGGCTGTTGCGGTGGCAATCGTTAGCGATCGGCTTGGCCGCGTAGTGGTGCTGCGACGCCCGCAACGACGGCTTCGGAGTTGGTGCATCTCGCCTATGCGGTTGCGAATCTCGGTGACCTGCAGGGTCGACCTCTCGATGCTGCGTTTTTTATAGGGTTAAGAGCAAGCGCGTAATGCGTCGCTATGCCGTCGAGGCGTATCTGCGCTGATGCTTTTGAAGTTGGACGCTCGTACGTTCTGCTCTTCGTTACGGCAACACGGAGCCTGCCTATGATCGAAATGAGAGGAAATCCATGAACTCAGGACAACGCATCCGCGTAGCAGTCAACGGTTACGGTGTGATCGGCAAACGTGTGGCCGAAGCCGTAGCGCAACAGGACGACATGCAGCTCGCCGGGGTCGTCGACGTCGTCTCCGATTGGCGAGCGCGCGTTGCGTTGAGTCGCGGCATACCACTCTTTGGCGCGACGCCCGAGCATGCCCAGGCGATGCGCGAAGCAGGGCTCAAGGTCACTGGCACGTTGGAGGAGCTGCTCAGCCAAGTTCAAGTCGTTGTCGACTGCACACCCAAGAAAGTTGCAGTGAATAATGTCGCTCTGTACCGGCGCCTCGGCTTGAAGTTCATCGTCCAGGGTGGCGAGAAGCACTCGGTTACTGGACATTCCTTCGTGGCCGAGTGCAACTACGCAAGCGCTTTGGGCCGCGATACAACCCGCGTCGTGTCGTGTAACACCACCTCGGTGGTGCGCACGCTTTCCGCACTCAAACGCGCGGGACTACTCCGCAAGGCGCGCGGCACACTGCTACGCCGGGCCACAGACCCGTGGGAGAGCCATGCGGGCGGCATCATGAACACGCTAGTGCCAGAAGCTGAGATCCCCAGTCATCAGGGTCCCGACGCGCAGACGGTGGATCCCGATCTGGATGTGGTGACCATGGCTGTCAAAGTTCCTCAAACGCTAAGCCACCTGCACTACTGGAACGTTGTACTCACCCGCCCCGCCTCGAAGGAGGAAGTGGTGGCGGCGTTTCGCACCTCGACTCGCATCCTGCTTATCCATTATAGCGACGGATTGCCTGCGCTAAATGCTGTCAAGGAGCTAATGTCCGACGCAGGTCGGCCTCGAGCCGATCTTTACGAAGTGGCGTTGTGGGAGGACATGCTCAGAGTGCAGGGCAACGAAGTCTTCTACAGTTATATGGTCGACAATCAAGCCATCGTCGTTCCTGAGACTATCGATGCGATTCGGGCGCTTACTGGTGCGCAAAACGACCCAAGCGTGTCCATTGCGAAGACAGATTCAGCGATGGGTATTGGAGGCGTGTTTTGATGCGCGTGAGCTTCGAGTCTGGGACCTTCGACATGGACCTAGTTGTCCGCTCTGAAAGCATTGCGGCTATGCCTTGTGAGACTCTTCCAAACAAATGCACGCCAGCCAGTCAGTCGAACGGCAGTTGGCTAAGCATCTGCAGGGCACGTTGGCCTCAGCGACGCTCGAGGTCTCGACCAGATCCTCGTAGGTAGTCGGCCCTGAACAATTAGTCGGCCCTGAAATATTCATTTCAAGCCTGAGAGAGCCTGCCAGCACCAAAGGTCAGCCGGTTGGCCAGGGTTGATCGGCCATCAGCAGCCCAAGAGCGCATGCCCATCACAGCGGCC
>Ga0172382_10004468_pt1 | contig 21408 bp, 25 predicted proteins | sample Leawel138RmetaG_FD_122245 | JGI IMG/M metagenome (GOLD analysis project Ga0172382, IMG submission 122245) | Leachate microbial communities from a municipal landfill in Southern Ontario, Canada - Leachate well 138R metaG | ecosystem: Engineered > Solid waste > Landfill > Unclassified | place... | reverse complement strand
GCGACAAGCGCCCCGAGGATGATCGGCGATCTCATGCGATCCTCCCCCGGGCTGACACCGGGACTACGTGCCAGCGCACTGGCAGCGACCGCTTCGATTGGGTGACCGCGTCAACCAGTGTCCCCAGAGCGTCCTCATCGACAATCAGTTCCAGCGCGTTGCGGCGCAGAAGGCCCGACACCCGTTCCGCCGTGCTGGCGTCGCCGAAGTCCCAGCCGCGCACCGCCTGCTCGGCGATATGGATCGGCGCGTCGCAGGCGGCGCGGAGTGCGTCAGTCACGCTATCGGCGTCATGCGAGGCGCAATGGAAGGTCAGCAGGATGTCAGCCATTGTCGGTTTCTCCCGCGCTTTCGCCGAAACGCTCGAACAGGATCGGCAGCAGAATGAGCGTCAGCAGGGTGGAGGTGATGAGGCCGCCGATCACGACGATGGCGAGGGGGCGCTGGATCTCCGATCCCGGGCCGGTCGCGAACAGCAGCGGCACAAGGCCGAAGGCCGTGATGCTGGCGGTCATCAGGACGGGACGCAGGCGCCGTTCGGCGCCGAGGCGCACCGTCTCGGTCATGCTCCGCCCATCGGCGCGGAGCTGGCGGAAATAGGTGACCATGACCAGTCCGTTGAGCACCGCGATGCCGAGCAGGGCGATAAAGCCCACCGAGGCGGGAACCGACAGATATTCTCCCGAAGCCCAGAGCGAGACGATCCCGCCGACCATGGCGAAGGGGATGTTGACAAGGATGAGCACCGAGGCGCGCATCGAGCGCAGCGTCGCCAGCAGAACGAAGAAGATCAGGAGCAGCGCGATCGGGATCACGACCGCCAGCCGGGCCGAGGCGCGCTGCTGGTTTTCGAACTGCCCGCCCCAGACGATGCTGTAGCCGGCGGGCAGTTTGACCTTCGCGCCGACCTCGCCTCTCGCTTCATCGACATAGCCGACCAGGTCGCGCCCCGAGACGAACGCCTGCACCAGCGCAAAGCGCGACCCGTTCTCATGGTCGAGCTTGACCGGCCCCTCGGTCCGCTCGATCCGCGCCATGTCGCTGACCCGGGCGACTATGCCGGTCGGCGTATGCAATTGCAGATCGGCAAAACGGGCGGGATCGGCGCGCAGCGCCTCGTCGCCGCGAATGACGATCGGCACGCGCTTCTGGCCATCGGCGACGATACCGACATGGGCGCCTTCGACCTGCGCGCGCAGCGCATCCTGTATGCGGTCGACCGGCATCCCGAAGCGCCCGGCGGCGGCGCGGTCGATGTCGAGCTGGAGATAATCAACGCGGTCATTGGCGACGGTCAGCACTTCGGAGGCGCCATCGACGTTCGACAATATCTGCTGCACCTGATCTGCAAGTTCGCCCAGCGTCGCCAGATCCGGCCCGAAGATCTTGACGGCAAGATCGCCGCGCGCGCCGGTCAGCATTTCGGAAACGCGCATCTCGATCGGCTGGGTGAAGCTCGGCTCGATGCCGGGCAGGTCCGCCATCGCCTTGCGCATGTCCTCGACGATGAGATCCTTGTCGCCGCGCCATTCGGAGCGCGGCTTCAGGCGGACGAAGTTGTCGGTTTCATTGGGGCTCATCGGATCGAGGCCGATTTCGTCCGATCCGACGCGCGCAATCACGTCCTGCACTTCCGGCACGCGCATCAGCGCGCGCTGCGCGGCCATGTCGCCCTGGACCGACTGGTCGAGATCGATGGAGGGCAGCTTGGTGAGCTGGACGATGATCGACCCTTCATCCATCGTCGGCATGAAGGTCTTGCCGACCGCGCCATAGGCGATGCCGGCGAGGACGAGCCCCGCCGCCGACAGCCCGTAGACCAGCCGCTTGCGCGCGAAGGCGCCGTCGAGAAGCCCCCGGTAGCGAGGGCCGAGCTGGCGCATCAGCCACGGCTCGCCATGATGGCCGCTTTTAAGGCCAAAGGATGCAAGCACGGGGACCAGGGTGAGCGCGAGCAGCAGCGAACCGGCGAGCGCGAAGACGATGGTGAGCGCAACCGGCGCGAACAATTTGCCTTCGAGGCCCTGCAATGACAGCAGCGGCAGGAAGACCAGCGCAATGATGGCGATCCCGGCCGAGACCGGCACGATGACTTCGCTTGCCGCCTGATAGACGAGGTTAAGGCGCGGGGTTCCCTCCTCATGCGCCCGGCCGAGCCGTTCGACGATATTTTCCACCACCACGATCGACCCGTCGACCAGCAGGCCGATGGCGATAGCCAGGCCCCCAAGGCTCATGAGATTGGCGGACAGGCCCATGCCCTGCATGAACAGAAAGGTGATGAGCGCCGCCAGCGGCAGGGTGACGGCGACAATCGCCGCCGCGCGCCAGTCGCCCAGGAACAGAATGAGCAGCACGACGACAAGGACGGCCGCTTCGAGCAGGGCTTTCTCGACCGTGCCGACGGCGCGCGCGATCAGGTCGGACCGATCGTAAAAGACATCGACATGGGTGCCGGCGGGCAATGTGCTTTCGATTTCCGCGAGGCGGGCGCGGACACCATCGACCACCTGCCGCGCATCGGCCCCGCGCAGTGCGATCACCAGCCCCTGCACGGCTTCGGCCCGCCCATTCTTGCTCACCGCGCCATAGCGCGTCAGACTGCCGGTGCCGACCGTCGCGACATCGCCCAGCCGAACGATGCGGTCGTTCCGGCTGACGACAACGAGTTGCTGGAGATCCTCGACCGACCGGATTGCGCCGACCGCGCGCACGATCAGAGATTCCTCGCCGCTTTTCAGGCGTCCCGCGCCATCGTTGCGGTTGCCGCTTTCGATCGCCGTCTCGATGTCCGCGATGGAGAGGCCTGCCGCCGCAAGCGCAACAGGATCGGGCCTGACCTCGAAGGTCCGCACATAGCCGCCCAGCGCGTTCACGTCAGCGACGCCGGGAACGGTGCGCAGCGCCGGACGGATGGTCCAGTCGAGCAGTTCGCGCTTCTCCTGTAGCGAGAGCGGCCCCTCGATCGTGAACATGTAGATGTCCGAAAGCGGCGTAGAGATCGGCGCAAGGCCGCCGCTGACCGACGCGGGCAGATCGCGCATCACATTCGACAGTCGCTCCGCCACCTGCTGGCGCGCCCAATAGATGTCGGTGCCGTCGACAAAATCGATGGTGATGTCGGCGATGGCGTATTTGGCGGTGGAGCGCAGGATCGCCTGATCGGGAATGCCGAGCATTTCCATCTCGATCGGTGTGATGACGCGGCTTTCCACCTCCTCGGGCGTCATGCCCGGCGCCTTGAGGATGATCTTCACCTGCGTCTGGGCGATGTTCGGATAGGCATCGACGGGAAGCGTCATGAAGGCCCAGGTGCCCAGCCCGGCAACGGCCAGCGCCAGCGCGATGACGAGCAGGCGCCAGGAGAGCGAGGCGGCGACCAGCGAACGCAACATGGCCCGGACCTATCGCGACAAAGCGAGCGCCTTGAGCGCGCTCGTGCCGGAAACGACCACCTGCTCGCCCGGCCTGACGCCGGACAGCAGCACGGTCTGTCCCCCAACGGAACCGCCTATCTTCACGTCGCGGATCGCATATCCGCCGCCGGTGGCGACGAAGACGATAGTCTTGTCCCCGATCATGGCGGTCGCGCCGGAAGGCACGCTGACGGCGCCGGCCGGCGCCGGGCCGGACAGCGACATGCTGGTCGTGCGCCCCGCGACGATGCCCGGCCCGGCGGGAATCTCGGCCTTGAGCATGGCGGAACGGGTGGCGGGGTCTATCGTCGAGCCAACGGCGGTGACGCGCCCGGCGATGTCGGGTTCGATCACTACGGTCATGCCGGGCCGGACCGCGCCGACGAGCCGCTCGGGCAACTGGCCGACAACCTCATAGCGGTTGGCGGCGTCGATCACATAAGGCGCGGTGGTTCCGTCCACGGGATTGCCCGTCTGGATGTTGGCGGTCGTGACGCGCCCGGCGATCGGCGCGGTCAGCGTATAGGTGCCGCCCCTCCCCTCGCCATTGACCATTTTGAGGATGCGCGCCTTTTCGGCGACATCGGCGCCTGCTTCGGCCGCCAGTGCATGGGCTTCATCAGCGCGCGCGCCGGCGATGATGCCTTCGCGGGCAAGCTGCGAGAGCCGGGCCGCGTTCGACCGCGCGACCCCTGCCCGCGCATTGGCGCGCGTCAGGTCGGCCCCCATCGTCAGCACGTCGCGGCTGGAAATAACCGCGAGCGGCTGGCCCTGCCGGACGGTATCGCCTTCAACCACCAGCGTCCGCATGACCACGCCGGGAAAGGTCGCGGCCACGGCCACGCGCGCATTGGCGGGCGGCTGGATCACCGCCGGAATGACGGCGATGGGGGCTTCGCTCGCGGTGAGGGCGGGCGCCAGGCGGATACCAAGCTGCGCGGCCTGCCTGCGGTCAACGGGCAGAACGCCCGGCGCCGCTTTCCCGGCTTCGGGGGATGAAGGGGCTGGTTCAGGCGCCGTGCCGGACCCGGCAAGCCACCAGATCCCAAGCGCCAGCGCGATGACGGCAAAGCCGGCAAGGATATAATTCCGCTTCGACATGGGCTTCGCCTAGTGCGCGAAACTGACGAGACCCTGACGGGTCGCAATGCTCGGCGCTTCAGGCGCTGGGGAAATGCAGGGACAATTCCCGCACGGCGGGATCGGTGGTCAGCTGTCCGCCGTGCGCCGCCATGATCCGGTCGACGATCGCCAGGCCAAGCCCGGCGCCGTTGGTGCTGGCATGGTCCGCCCGGCTGTGCCGCCGCACAAGTTCGCGAAGGCGTTCGGGTGAAAGGCCCTCTCCGCCATCGCCCACCGCAATCACCGGATCCGGGCCAACCCGTATATTCACCGTGCCTCCCAACGGCGTCACCCGGACAGCATTCTCGATAAGGTTCCGCAAGGCGGCCGCGATTGCTTCACGCCGGCCCCGCGCCATTGGGATCCCGCTGCCCACATCGAGCGTGATGGCTTTCCCTTCCGCGATGATGGCCGGGGCAAGAAGGCTGACGACATCGCGCGCAATCTCGACAAGGGACACGGATTCCAGCGGGAATTGTGCGGCAGCTGTGGCATCAACCTGGGCTAGCAGCATGAGCTGGTCGACCAGGCGGCGCATCCCGGCGACATCGTTCTTGAGGCGCGCGGCGTCGTCATGATCGAGCCGGTCGAATTCGAGCGACAGCACCGCGAGCGGCGTGCGCAGTTCATGCGCGACATCGGCGGCAAAGGCTTCCTGGCGCATGGCGGCGTCGTCAAGCCGGCCGAGCAGATCATTGACGGCATCCGTGAACGGCAGGGCTTCGGCCGGCAGATGGGACGTGTCTATGCGAAAGCCGCGTTCGTGCCCACGCGCTGCTTCGATCGCGGTTGCGGCTTCCTCAAGGGAGTCAAAAGCCTGTCGGATCACGCGCCGCACGACGAAGGCGACGGGCACCATCAGCACGACCAGTGGAAGCGCGACATGCTCCAGCATCTCGCGCACGGCCTTGATCAGCGCGTCCTGCGCCGTCAGATCGTCGAATGTCAGGCTGTAGAAAAAGACGACCGCTGCAAGCAACAAGATGGTGCCGACAAGGCCGACGAGAGCAAGCCCTCGCGCAAGTTTGCGCGACACGGAGCGCCGATAGGTCACGCCGCGACATCCTTCAGCATATAGCCGACGCCGCGGATGGTGTGGAGCGCGCCAGTGGCACCAGCCTCGTCCAGCTTCCGGCGCAAGCGGGAGACCGCCGCTTCCACGGCATTGGGCGTCACCGGCTCGTTGAAATTGTAGAGCGCATCCTCGATCGTCTCGCGGCGGACGACGGTTCCCGCCCGCCGTAGCAGCAATTCCAGGAGGTCGGCCTCCCTGCGGGACAGATCGATGGCGTAGTCCCCGCAGTGCGCCGTGCGCGCCGCCGTGTCGAACCGCAGGCAGCCCGCTTCCAGCACAGGTTGCGCGCGCGGGCCGGGGCGGCGGAGCAACGCGCGAATGCGCGCGGCCAGTTCATCGATCTCGACAGGCTTGACGACATAATCGTCGGCGCCGGCGTCAAGCCCCGTGACCCGGTCCTCCAGCGCGCCGCGCGCGGTCTGGATGATCGCGGGCGGCATTTGCCGATACTGGCGACGGTTCGCCAGCCAGGCGACGCCATCGCCGTCCGGCAGGCCGAGATCGAGTATGATCGCGTCATAGACCGCGCCACCCAGTGCGCTGTCCGCATCGGACAGGGTCGTGGCGATGTCGCACGAAAAGCCCCGGCGCTGAAGGCCGTCCGCAACCAGCTTCGCCAGCCGGTCATTATCCTCTATGACAAGAACGCGCATCTATGCCGGCTTTCCTAGCACGATCCCGCCTCAATTCCCGCCCTGCAATCTGACCAGTCCCGCGCGGGGATCGAAAGAGGCCGTCTCAATCCCGGTCATTATCCTCGCCTTGAACGGCTGTTCCACCTTCGATTTCATGCCCTTGCTTTGCCTCGCCGTGCGACTGCGCACTGAACGCCGCGGAATCGTAGCGCAGGATGCCAAACACCGTCATCCCGATCACCAGGACGGCCAGCAGCACCGCGACGACGGCCGGCCGACGGGCATCGTGGGCGCCAGGGTGCAGAGCGACGCTCTTGCGGCCAGTAACCATGGCGCGCGCGAGATTTTCGCGGGTGAAGACGGACATCAGGACCACCGCTGCGACATGAACGCCGATGAGCGCCAGCAGGCCATAGGCAATCGCCTCATGAAGATCCTCGTCGGCCTGCCCCGCGTCGACCTGGATGCCGGTCCACAGCACCGCGCCGGTTGCAATGAGCATGGCCAGAACAGCGAGCGCCCCCAGCGGATTGTGCCCGATCGTGCGTTGTGGATGACCCGTCACAAGTTCCCGGACGTGGGACAGAAGGCGTGACGGTCGCACGAAATTGGCAAAACGCGCATGCTCGCCGCCGATAAACCCCCAGACAAGACGAAAGACAAGCAGGACAGCGGCGGTCCAGCCTGCCGCCATGTGCCAGTCCGCGATTCCGCTGTCTCCTTCCGAGGACAAAAAGGCAATCGTGATCGCCGCGACCAGCAGCCAGTGGAAAAGCCTGAGCGGGGCATCCCAAACCCTGAAACTATCACTGTAGCTCGTTTTTGCCATGAGCATCATTTGTCTCCTTGGCCTTTGGCCATAAGAGAGATTGCTGACGGCGCGCTGACGAACGCGGGGCAGCGATCACGTCAGACAGCCGCTCCGAACAGGCTGCCCACGCCTGCCGTCAACGCCATCGCCAGGGCGCCCCAGAACGTGACGCGGACGATCGACCGCATGACAGGGGCCCCGCCCGCCTTCGCGCCAAGCGCCCCGAGCAGCACGAGGCACAGAAGCGAAACGGCGACGACGAGCGGTATCAATTGCTGTCCCGGCGCGGCGGCAACCACCGCCAGCGGCATGATCGCCCCGGCGCTGAACGTCGCGGCGGATGTGAATGCCGCCTGCAACGGCCGCGCCGTGGATATGTCGGAAATTCCCAGCTCATCGCGGGCATGCGCCCCAAGCGCATCGTCCGCCATGAGCTGGTCGGCAACCTTGAGCGCAAGATCGGGGTCCAGGCCGCGCGCCATATAGATGTCCGCCAGTTCCTGCCGCTCGAGCCCGGGCTGCGTTGTCAGTTCCGCCGTTTCGCGGGCGAGGTCCGCCTTCTCGGTATCGGCCTGCGAGCTGACCGAGACATATTCGCCGGCGGCCATCGACATGGCGCCGGCGACAAGCGCCGCGATGCCGGCAACGAGGATGCCTGATCGGTCCGTTCCCGAAGCGGCGACGCCGACAATGAGGCTTCCTGTGGAAACGATACCGTCATTGGCGCCAAGGACCGCCGCGCGGAGCCAGCCGATACGTGATACCGCATGTCGTTCGGGGTGAGCGTGCAAGCGGGTCATGGGTCCTCCAGCCAAGGGTCGGCACAAGACCATGACCGCATTTGCTGACCAGCTCCTGACGCAATGTGATTTCCGGCGCTAATTGAAATGGAAAGGCAGGACGCAATCGAGCGTTCCCACGCCGAGACTTTCAGGCGGGCGCGGAAAGGGCGCCGCCAGGCGAACCGTGCGAAGGGCGAGCCGGTCAAGCTGCGCATTGCCGCTGGATTGCGCGAGCGAGATCTCGCGCAAGGCGCCGTCAGCACCGATGGAAAAATTAATCAGCGCCTCACCCTCAAGATGAAGGCCCGCCGGGCGTCTGGCGGCAATCCATTCCCACAACCGCCGAAGATAGGCCGCACGCGCAGTGCTGAGCGTTGATGACGCAGCCTGCGGCGAAGCAGGTTGGGGATGCGGCATGTCGACGTTCATGCGGGCAGGCAAGGGCGACGGTGCGACAGGTAGCGTCAAGGCAGCCTGATCGGAGGCAGGCCGGTCGGGCGACGCCTGCGGCCCTTGCCGCGCGCGTGTCGCTGGCGTTGTACTGGGGGGCGTCAGCTGATTTGCCGGTCTGGGGGCGGCTTTCGGCCGGCGGGCAGACGGCTGTTCGGTTTCGAGCGAAGGCAGCGTCATGATCGTGACCGTGCGGGGTTCCTCCCGCCTTTCGGGGATTAGACGCGGACTGTGGCTCCACAGGCCATAGGCCGCAAGAACACCCGCATGCAGGGCAAGCGACACGAGGAACCCGAAAGCCCTCGTATCGCTCGCCTGGGCCAGCCGGTATGCTGGACTGGCGGCCATGCCTCAGAATTTCGCAGTCAGGCCGATGTTGAAGGAGCGGCCACGACCAGGCACCGGCCGCAAGTCGCCGGTCGCCTTGTAATCGCCGAGCGACATGCCGCCCAGCGGCAGATCATAGCCCTTGTCGAACAGGTTCTGGACATCCAGGCCCAGCCGGTAATTGCCCCAGGCATAGCCGGTCCGAAGATTGACGAGCGCATAGTCGTCCGTTCGGGGTTCGTTGCGCGTGGCGTCGACCCGGTTCTTGTCCGCCACGACCGTCAGTTCGACCGCGCTCTCCCAGCCCCCGAGCCGATGCTCCAGCGCAAACGTCGCGTTGAACGGCATCTGATGGTAGAGCGACCCGCCGTCGTCCAGATTGCGCCCGCGCAACCAGCTTGCCGTTGCGGTCAGTTTCGCCGTGCCGGCCGATGACGACTGCCACAGCGCAAGCGAACCCGAGACATCGACGCCATATAGCTCGGCTTCGCGGTTGGCGAACCGAAGCTGCACGAACCCCGTCGGCGTGCCCATCATATTGGTGAAATCGGCCAGCTTCACGACATCGATATAATCATGGACGCGCGTGTAATAGGGTGCGATCCTGAGCGTCCAGCCATTGGCGCCGGCGCCTTTCAGACTGACCGCGGCACTTATCGTATCAGCCCTTTCGGGCTTCAGGGTGGGATCGCCGACATAGCCGTTGCCATCACCGAACCAGCCGATCATCCGGCTCGACATCGAACCGCGTCCCCAGCTGTAGCGCTCATAGACGCCCGGTGAACGGCTCTTGCGCGCATAGCCCAATTCGAGCGTCGCCTGATCGCTCGGCGCATAGCGGACAAGGGCCGTGGCGCTCCAGTTGCTGTCATGCCGTTTGCGATCCGCGGCGTTGAACGCGGTGGCCGCCATCGCGTCGGCCATATTCATCATCGAGGTGGAATAGGGCTGGACCTCGCCGGTGTTCATCCAGACCTGATCGTTGCGCACGCCGACCAGCGTGGTGAGCTGCGGCGTCCACTTCGCCTCCCATTCGGCAAAGGTGCCAAGCCGGTCGCGCTTCGCGCCGTTCACATTGATATAGGTGTTGGGCCCCATCATCATGTGGCCCGCGACCGCCGGCCAGTAATCATTGAGCCATTGGTGGTGGAATTCGCTCCCGAGACGCAGCGTGTCGCGATTGGACAGCATAATGTCGCCCTTGAGCGTATAGCCGGCGCTATGAACCTCGGTGTTCATGGGCATGCCGCCGGTCGCGGTGCCGCCCTTGTCCGCCAGGAAGTTCATCCGATGATCGGTGTCGCGATAGAAGGCGCGCAGGTCCAGATCGCCCCAGTCGAAGGCGCCCTTCCAGTGACCGTTCAGATACCAACTCTTGTTGGATGTCATGTCCATATACTGGTTGGGAAAGCCCTCGTACGGCGAGAAATGGTAGCCGCCCTTCAGTTCGAACAGCCCGATATCGGTCTGCGCGGCCAGGCTCAGCGCATGGTCCGTCTTCTTGTATTCAGTCGAACGGACGGTGCCGTCACGGCCGCCGCCCTTGTAATTGTCGGACTGGGTGAAGGAACCGGCATAGCTGAGGCTGAGCCGGTCGCTTGCCGCCGTGATCGAAAGTGCGCCGCCGAAGCCGTCGCCGTTACTGCGGTAGAAGGTGGACAGTTCGCCCGTCAGCAATCGTTTGCCCGCCTTGGCGAAGCGCGGTGTCAGGGTTTCCACCGAAATCGCGCCGCCGATGCTGTCACCGCCCATGCTGACCGGCGTCACGCCCGTGATGACGCTGATCGCGTCGATCGTCTGCGGATCGGTGTAGGACAAAGGCGGGTTCATCGCATTCGTGCAGGCGATGTCGATCGGCACGCCGTCGACCAATATGGTCAGCCGCTGGCTTTCGAGGCCCCGGATCACCGGCAGGCTGGAAAAGCCACCGGCGCCGAAGCTGCTGCCCCCCGGCAGGCGGCCGATCAGCGCCGCCGTATCGCTTGTTCCCGATTGCAGGGGTGCGACCTTGTCACGCAAAAGGATCTCGGACGACACGGGACCGGCAGGGCGATCCTCGGAATCGATCCCGATGGACGGAAGAACCTGTGTATCCTGCGCAAAGGCACTCGCGGCCGACAGGCCATAGAATATTGCAGCCGCGCTCGCGGCTTTGGAAATGACAGACATGGATGGATCCTGATCCGGGCGCGCGGCGGTCCGCGCGCCGTTGAAAACGAACGGCGAAAGGGATCAGGCGGCTGTTGGCGGTCCTATTGGCGGAGGCCGCAGAAATGGCGAGGCACCGGGCAGGGCGAAAGATAGGCCAAGAAAGCCCATCGCCAGGATGAAGGCAATGGCGAGCGCCAGCAGGATCGGGTCGGCGGCGGCGAGCGCCGGCGACGACAGACCCGAGAAAGCGCAAGGCATGTCGGCCTGCTTGTGATCCGCGGGATCATGATCGCCGGACCTGCCCGGAAGCTCCATCATGACCGTTTGCGGACCCTGGCCCGAGCAGAGCTGGACCAATATCGTACCCGAAGAGACGGTCGGCATGAACCCGGCCGGCACCAGCACCTTCAGCATGAGCGCGGCCCCGGCCAGCCAGATGGCCAGCCAGCGATGCCGGGCAAGGAAGGAGCGGATCATGGTCACGGGAGCGGTCTTTAGAAATCGGTCCTGCTGATGTCGAGGTGACAAGTCGGATTTTTTCGCATACATCGCCTTGACTTAGCGCATCGCGAACAGCTCCTGATGGAAACGTTTCGCTACCGGAAAGCCCAGCGCGGCAAAGTCCCGGCGCAGCGTTTCACCAAATCCAAGGGGGCCGCAAAACCAGAGGCTCGCCTCCCGCCATTCCGGCACGGCGGCGCGTATTCGCTCGCCATCGAGGCGGCCATCGCGTGCATCGACCAGAACATGCAGGCGAATATGGGCAGCCGCCGCATCCGCTTGCAGCTTGCCCAGAGCCTCCTCGTCGACTTCGGCCGTGCAGTGGAAGAGATCAATCTCCGCGCGCGCGCCTTCGGGACTCTGGGCCAGATACTTCATGCGGGCGATGAACGGCGTGATACCGATCCCGCCACCGATCCAGATCTGACGGGCGCTATCATCGTCGAATGTGAAGCATCCATAAGGCCCCTCGATCCTGATCTCCTGGCCGACATGGAGTTTTTCGGGCAGGCGCCGCGTATGATCCCCCAGTCCCTTGGTGATGAAGGTGATCCGCCGCTCATCCTCGCGCCAGGCGGACGCGATGGTATAGGGATGCGGCCCTTCGGCCGGGTCCGACACGGCAAAGGCGAACTGGCCGGGTCGGTGGCCGGGCCACCCCTCCCCCATGTCGACGATGGTCTCGAGCGCCCGCACGCCCGGATAATGGTGGATGGCGGCAATCCTGCCCGGCACCTGCCGGTCCCGGCCTGCGCGGCGCGACAGAATGAGGATCGCCGCCCCGGTGCCGCAAGCAAGCAGCGCCGCCAGCGTGAGGCCGTACGGAGACAGCCAGTAGCTGAACGTCGTCAGGATCACGGCATGAAAGACCAGCACGAGATAGGCCAGCGCCAGAAGCCGATGCGTTCGATAGAAGAAGCGGTAGGGAATGCGCTGGATGAGCGCGACGGCGATCAGCGCAACCACGGCATAGAAGGCCCACTCGCCCAGACCCTCCGCCGTGTGGCGGAGACTGGCGAACAGGGCCTCGACAGGATTGCTTGCGGGCGGTTGCGGGCCACGCGACGGTCGTTCGAGCCAGCCCCACCCCACGGCCCATTTCGGACCCTTCGCCCACAGCCAGTGCGCGATGGCCGTGACCAGTGCCGCGATGCCGAGCCATTTGTGGAGACGATACATCTTGTCCAGTCCGCCCAGCCCATGTTCGGGCCAGCGGGGGCGGATGGCGAGCATCATCGCGACGCTCATGCAGGCGATCGCCAGCGCGCCGCTATACTGCACCGCCGCGCTGCGGATCGCGAAAAAGCCGGACGACCGGAATATGGACAGGTCCGCAAGAAGCCACAACATGGTGACCAAGGCGGCCAGGCCCCAGAATGTCAGTCGCAGGTTGCGCATTTCGATCCTTGTCCGGCCCTTGCGTCAATTGTTCCCTTCGCCCTGTAGCGATCGGCCCAGCTGTGGGATTGATTTCGGACAAGAAGGCAGAACCCCTTGCTCGGCGCATGCGAACATCGCCGACAAGTCTGACGAAAGCCTGACGAGCATTACCCAAATTCGATAGTGTCAGGCCTCGCAGCGTGACATATTTCACGAAATGGGTGCACCATCGGCAGCATAGGTCCGGCTCCGGTCGTATTCGTGGTCGCCCGCTTCGTCGACAAGATAGCCGGACACTTCTTCGGCGTAGTCCGCTTCAAGCACTCCTGTAGCACTCGGAATCAGACGAACACCGAAACCGTTGGCAAAGAGAAGGCGATCTGCCTCCTTCATTGCTGCAAACTGGTCATGTGCGGTCACGCCCAGTTTGACGCGCACGGTGGCATAGACGTGAACGAAATGGGTTGGCGCAGACATGCTGATCTCCCTTTGAGGCATTGGAATGATCGCGGGTGACAGGCCCAGATGCCTTGGCGCACGGCCGACATCGTCAGCCCCGATCGAGGCCGAAGTCATCAGCGGGGTTCGATGACGTCCCGCAATATAGTGCTGAGGGCATCATTGATCGCGTAAAGCACACCGCTATGGGCAGTGTCGCCCATGCCGTCGAGATAGAGATCCGGGATTAGATTGTTGACTGCATGCGTCGCATCATCAACGAGTTGATCGAATTCGTCCTCGGTCATGGGGCTATTCCTGACCAGGAGATGCGGACAGGCTCTCAACCTGTATCCGGAAGGTGGCGCCATCATTGAGCGTCAACCCGATCTCGACACCGTCTTCATTTTCACAGCTGGAGAGGATTTCCACGTCAGCACGGGTTCCATGCACAGCCGAGACGATATGATGGTGGTGATCCCCTGACGGCCGCCCTCCCACGTCGCATGCCTGCATGTGGGTCTCGAGCAACTCGCACAGCACTGCGGCGACTGTGCATGCTTTCGTCATGGACGATCCGTCAGTCATCTGCGTGCTCCATCCTGTCGTCAAAGAAGGTGCCGTCGTTGCCGAGCGCGGTGAGTTCAGCCTGCAGGGCATGGGGTGGGACATCGTCGACGGATGTGATGGCGAAGGCGCCAACCATGTCACCGAAGTCCATTTCCTCGCCGATACGGGCGAGGCTCATGGTCGAGAGGCGATCCTCATCGCTGTCATGCATCAACAGCGTGACGCCAATAGTCACCTTTCGGATTTTCATCATCGTTCCTTCCCTGGATTGACGTGTTTGCTGGCCTTGGCCATGCCAGCCGCGTTGCACCGCCGAATGCCCGCAGGCGCGCTGCCATCGTGCTGCGCAGACGGGCGCGATTTGCGATGACGGTTTCCCATGCCAATGGCTCGCCTCGCGCCGTGACGAAGCCCGCGGCAGGCTTACCGTCGGCGGTTTCGATGACGATGCGGTGGCCGCGCGGGGGAAGCTTGCCGGCATAACGGGCCGTAAATTCTCCGAGCCGGCCCGTCAGGCCATTGACGGCCTTGCCCCAACGAATGTGGCCTGCCCCGACCGTCTGGCCCGCGAGAAACCCACGATCGAGCCAGATACGAAAGTGCGTCCGTTGCTGGAGCGCGGTGTTCCGCGTTCGCTCCATTGTCCGGCAAAGCGGAAGCGCTGCAGCATGTGCATCGAGCAAAGCCAGATAATACCCTTGGGCAGCGACAAGGATGTCATCAAAGTCGCGATCACCGAGCAGCGCCCGCAAGCAGGCCTGGAGTGCGCGATCGGACGCGAGTACCTCCAGTGCTTCGGGACCACCGAGGGGCAGCGCCGTATCGGCTCTATCGAGAGGGTGAAAACCGGCTCCGGAAATGACGACGATGGTCGCCTCCCCGCAGCCCGAGCAGGAATCGAGAGCCGGACGAAGCAGGGCCGTTTTTGCCGGCGCGGCGACCAGTCCGGCTTCGGGCGCACCGATCAGGAGGAGGCGACGATGCCAGCGTGCCGGCCGCGGCACGTCAGTCGGCTTGAGCCATTCGCTGGGACGAGGCCGCGCGGGCAAAATGGCCGAAGACGTTGGTGTGCGATCCACCATCAAGGCGCGGCGCGCGGTGTCGAAGAGGTCATCGCGGTTACCGCCACCATCGCAAAAGCCGTGATCATAGGCTTCGGCGACCGCATCGAGTGGGCCAGGCTTGCGGCATTCGGGATCCCAGCCCGCATGCGCGGCATACCAGCCATCGGCATAGCGGACCGATCGATCCCAGTCATGGCCATGGAGATCGCGCGCGCGCAGAATGGCACGATCGCGATCATCCCCCCGTCCCTCGGCGACTCGTCTTGCGGTGAAGGCGAAATTGCGGGCCTGTCGTTCCGCCTCGACCATGTGCGCCATCGCTTCCATCACCGGCCGCAGTGCCGTGACACGCTCGCGCATACGTGCCATGCGCTGATCGAGTGGGGAATCGTTCGCAAGGTCCGGGAAGCGGCGCCAGGCATCAGCGAGCGCCGCTGCTTGTACCGGGCTTCGACCATGGGCAATCCATGCGTCGGTGTCAGCGGGGTCAAACGGCTCTGACATCATCGGTCTCCTTCGATGCGAATCCCAGGAGACGTGGCGGCGATGGTCGGAGGGGACAGCGTACCGCTCCGACAGTTTCTCGATCACACCCACAACTGGCATACGCGCGCGCAAGCCCGCGCCCGAAATCGGAATGCACCGAGATCAACGCTTGCCGTTCGAACGAACTTTCCGTGAAAGGTATATAGAGGCGATAGGAATAGCCCGACTCCTGGACGCCGATCCTGACGCGGACGAAAAGAATGCGCATGATCGCCTTCGTTCAGGCGACGAGACGGGGAACAACGGGCTGCGATGTGGACAAGCGAAGCTCCCGCCGGATTCGTGCGGCGAAGCGGCCCGGGTCGACAAGTTCGCGGATTGACGCCCAACAATTACGGTCTCCAAGATGATCGTCGCGGCCCTGCACCTTGCGAAAGCACACTTCCCGATCGGGACCGGAGAGGCCGAGCGAGAGTTGCACCCAGACATCCTCGCCGTGCAGCGTCACTTCGCCTGACACGGCGGGACCACCCTTGTTGGACCGGATATCGAAACTGCCCTCGTCGAGCGCGAGGGCGTCGGCCAGGCGGCGCATGGCGGCGCGCCCCTCCGAATGAAACAGGCGCTTGGCGGGCTCGTCATGGGCAACGCCGCGATAGGCGAGCGTCTTCAGAACCGGCCGGTTCCGCAGCTCGGCGATCCGCGCGATGCAGTCGCGCCGCAGATCCGCGTCCGGTGCACGCGTTTCGCACACCGTCCCCAGATGGCGCGCAAGCAGAATAACCGCCGGATCACGTTCGAGATCGATGCCGGCGTTGCGGCAATCGGTGATGGCGGCGTGGATCGCATGCAGCGCCGTGCCGATCGTGATCAGCGCGCTGGGATCGAGAGCCTGACTGTAGCGGAAGGCGAGATCATAATTCATGAGAGTCTCCGGGTCTCGAGCGGTTCGGCCGCTCACACCTCCGTTCCCCCTCTCCTCACCTTCAGTCCGCTGATGCTGCGCCGTAGATGTCCGCTGCCCATTGCTCGGTCCACAGGGCCGTCATCTCGTCATGGTCGAGATCGCCGGTTTCGATGAGATCGCGTATCTCGCGGCGCGCCTGTGCGATCACCCGCTCCCAGGGGTCTGCCGGTTCGGGAGGTGGCGGCACCTCAGGTTGCACCGGCAACTGTCGCGAAGGCCGATCAAGGCGAGCATGCTGTCTGTGCAACCACTGCGTCATATGGTCCGCCACCAAGCGGTCGGTCTTGGCTTGACCACAACGTCGCGCGGCGATGCGCGCGCTGACCCCATAGGCCTGGCTGTCGATCGAGGCGATACGATGGGCGAAGGCGGTGAGATAGGGGATGGCGGCGCCCTTGACGCCGAAGAGATGCAGACGGGTCTGCCTTGGCAGCACCTGGTCGAGACGATCAACGACGGCGATCAGTCCATCCGCGCCATGGACAGGGCGCCGGCACATGCTGCCGACACCGACAAGCCCGGCGCGCTCGATCATATGCGCGAGCGCCACTGCACAGCGTTCATAATCACCGGGATGACGTCCCTGAATGACCGGCATGAAGGTCGCATCGATCCCGGCATCTTCAGCGCGCAGCCGGCATTCGATGTTGGCCCGGATGGTACGGGACATGCGGTCGAGCACCTCGTTGCGATCGCTGGCCACTTCCTGCTCGACGCAATAGTCGAGGCTTGCCCACCAGCGGAATGGATAGGCTGCGGCCAGGCCGACATAATCATCGACCGTCCAGGGATAGCGCCCATAGGTGACCATTGCGCTGAACCCCGCGCTGTCGAGGCTGAGGCTGCGAAGACCATGCGCATTCATGAGTGGCCGCGTCGTCCAGCCGGCCCATTCGCGCCAACCTCGCTTCGTCGACCAGCGCGACAGGGCATTGGCGGAAATCAGGACGGGCTGCTGAAGCTGTCGGGCGCGCCGCAGGAGCACCCCATCAGCAAGGTGCGGCAGTCCCACCATGACAGCGATCGAGCGTGACTTGACCGGATAATTGTTCATGTTATGTTCCATTCAAGGGAGATTTTTAATGACCGAGCAGGCCGCCCGCTATTTTGAACCGTTCGATCTCGATGTGACGCTGCGCGATGCCGCGCTTGACGATCAAAACCGCCCCACCCGCCGCATGCTGGCCAATGCGGCGATCGGTATGCATGTCGAGGATGCCTATTATTCGGTGCGCGAACTGCGCGAGGCGATGTCCTGGGTCCATGAGGGTGAGACGGGCGGCAAGCGCAAGCTCGCGTCCATCCTGAGCAATCCGGCAGGCGACGATTTCCAGCGCTGCATCTATTTCTGCCTCGCTGGCCGCGGCATCGTCGAGATGCTCGACGATCTGATGTGGCTCGAAGAGCTGCTCGAAGCGCGCGGCCGCGTCGCGGGCAGCATCCACCGCCGGAAAATCAGGGCACGTCCGCTGGTCTCGCCTTATGTAGCTGACGAACCGGATGGCCCTGTCGTCGCCTCAACCGAGAACTTCAGGCAAGGCCGTTCCTGGTGGGCCGATCCCGGCCTCACTGCCTGACGGGACCGCGCGGTACGCCGCTCCAGCCTTGGAGATCACCGCTCACAAGCGAGGCGGTCGCCGCGCCGCCACCGAGCCGGCTCGATCCACTGGCCAGCGAACGCGCCAGCCTTGTTTCGCTGCGCGGCGGCAAAGGCTTCGGTATATTGCTTCGCACGCGCCGGATCGGTTTTCAGGAATTGGGGTTGGGGAATGGCGAGACCCGCGCGGATCAGCGTCTCTCCGAGATCGCGGCCTTTCACGGTCACAGTCGCCACCGGCCGACCATAGCTCGAGCGGTTGGTGAGCCGGATTTGGGCGTCGGCTTCGCCCAGAATCCGCGCGGCATGATCCTGAGCCGCCTTGCCACATTCCCAGCACGACCGCGCCCGTTCACAGAGCTGACGGCGCTCGAACGCATCGACACCAAGGAGACGGAAATCGGCTGCAATCGTGTCGCCATCGAGCGCGCGAGCGGATGCGGTAAACCCCGGCTCATTGACGGGAGCACCCCGGACGTCGCATGCGGAGACAAGGAATAGGAAACACAGAAAACGATACATTCGATGTCTATGACAAAGGGCGCTGATCTTTTCCATTGCGTCGAACACGAAGTTCAGTCCCCAGGAAACCAGTCGAACGTCAAGGTGCGCGCGCCGGCCCGGCTTTCGAGTTCAAGGACGTCGGCAATGGTCCAGATCTTGCGGGATTCGCGCGCCAGGTCCGCGTAACCACCGTAGGTGCAGCCGCCATGCACGATGAACTGGGCGTGGATGTTCTGGGTCGCCGCTTCGGAGAGAAAGAAGCCCGCAACGCCCTTGATATATTGTGGCGGGAGAACGCCCAGCATAGCGTCGTAGAAACGCTGCGTGATCCGGCTGAGAGGAAATGACGCCAATGTTTCGGCGCGCGTGCGTTCGAAATAGGCGTTGGTGGACTCGACAACAGCGTCGGGATGGCGATCGCGGTGACGCGCGAGCAGCGCGGCTGCGTCCTCCCTGCTGTGTGCGTAGTCGAGGGGGAATTTCGAAGACCGCGCGGTAATGTAAAAGTAGTGTCCATGGCGGATCCTTCCAGCTTGGAGAACACCGTCATTCATCCCCCTTCCCTCTTGCCATGGGTCGCGAGCGGCGGGATCATGGGCCTGGCTGCGTTGCAGCGGCGGTCAGCATGCGGATGGGCTTTGCTCCGGAAGACATGAATGGAGAGGGCTTCAGGCGACCATCTCGAGGACGATCAGGCCCGACGACGCAGGGTCGGTAGAGATGCGGAAAGGCTGCAGCGGATCGGTAGTGCGCAGGATGCTTACCTTACCCTGCGAATGATCGAAAATCCGGCTGGCGACGCGCAGGGCATTCTCGCGGCTGCAGAGCAACTGGCGTTTGGGAGACAGACAACGCCTGTCGATGGCCGTCGTCATGACCTGATCCCTTTCTCCTCGAGGATTGACGCTCATGCAAACAGCGTCTTGTGGATCTTGGTGACCGGTACGACCACCCAGGCGCGCGTCATGAGGCGACTGATCCGGTAGAAGCAGCCATTCTGCGGATCGCGAAGCACGAGCCTCCGGCCGCGCTTGCAGACGACGAACTCCTGCGCGACATTACCGTCGGTGAAGGTCACCGGCTCGGGAAGCCGGATGCGATCCCCGTCCGCGAGTTTGCGCGCGCGGTGCGCAAGGTTCGCCCGGCAACGTGCGCGCCAATCGAGCGCATATTCATGCTCGGTCGGGCTCAGCAGATCGAGGATCGCCGCGGGGCAGTCGGCCTCGCATGGCCCCATATTTTCGGTCATATCCTTGTACCCGAACTGGTGGCCATCGCGCGAGCGTGGATTCCAGCGCACCAGGCACACTACCGCGAAAACGTTGCCGGCAATGCCGTCCACGATTTCCTGGGCTGCGGCGTAATAGGTCCGATTTCCCGGACAGGAGGACGCGAGCACCCTGAGGCCGCGTTTCGTGCCGTCCTCGAGCGTGTTTTCGTAGGTAAGCTGCGCGTCGAGATAGGATTTGGCGGTCTTGTGGCCGCCCATCGACGTAAAGGGCATGAAGAGCCATCCCATGATGAGTCCTTTCTTGAGGAAGGAAACCGGCCGCTGGCCGTTTCCGGTTTGAGGATCGTCGGGCCGCGAGCGCTGGTCAGCAGGCGAACGCCCGCGTATCAAAGTCGCAGTATTTTCATGTCGTGCGGATGTGACCTTCCGCACCCGTCATTGTCGGAGAAGTCATGCTCGCCGCGTCGGCCATTGAGATAATCGGCGGCACGCCTTTGATCGCACTGGATCGCATCTACACGGGTCCTGGTCGCATCATCGCCAAGGCCGAGTTCCTGCTGCCCGGGGGAAGTGTGAAGGACCGTGCCGCCAAGGCGATCCTGCTTGCCGCAAGAGAGGATGGCCGGCTGAAGCCGGGAATGCCGGTCGTGGAAATGACGAGCGGAAACATGGGCGCCGGACTGGCGGTGGCATGCGCCGCGCTCGGCCATCCCCTCGTCGTCACGATGTCGGCAGGCAACAGTCCGGCGCGAGCGAAGATGCTCGAAGGACTCGGCGCCGAAGTGGTGCTCATCGCCCAGGTGGATGGAAGCCCGGGCCAGGTGACGGGTTCCGATGTCAATGCTGCCGCACAGGCGGCTTGCGCGATCGCCCGGGCGCGTGACGGTTTCTACGTCGATCAGTTCAACGCTGCAGAGGGGATCGCAGCGCACGAGACCACGACAGGCCCGGAGATCCTGGCGCAGTTCGGTGGCCCGGTCGACGGATGGGTTGCAGCGGTCGGCACGGGCTGCACCTTCGTGGGCGTTGCAAAGGCGTTGAAGCGCGCCAATCCCGGTACGGTCTGCGCCGCTGTCGAACCGCTGAACGCGCGGCCGCTGGCCGGAGAACCGGTGCTCGACGCCCGGCATAAACTCCAGGGCATCGGTTATGGCACGGTTCCGCCGCACTGGGATCCGTCGCTGATGGATATGAGTGTCGGCATCAGCGATGATGAAGCTGAAGAGTGGCGGCGTACTCTGGCCCATCGCGAGGGCCTGTACGTCGGCTATTCTGCCGCTGCGAACGTCTGCGCCGCGGCAAAGCTGCTGGCATCGGGGCGGTTGACGGCTGATGCCGTCGTGGCAACGGTGCTTTGTGATACCGGCCCGACATACTGAACCTCGGCGTGGGGGTGGCCCCGATGGACGTGCATCCGGTCGGCTGCCGGCTGCGCCTTGCTCGCCGCGCCGAAGCTTTTGAGATACGCGAAAGCCTGTTCAGCCTTGGCGGCAGCGTGGATGATCGCGGTCTTGTCGCCGCGGAGGATACCGAGCCAATGCGCCACATAGCTCGCATGACTGTCATGGAGGACGTTGGGCAGACCAAGGTCAGCACAGCAGAGCCCCGCCCCGATCTCCGCGACCAGTTCTTCGAACGCATAGGCCTTGTCGCCGAAGCGCTTGCCGAAGGTCCGTGCGAGTCGGCTGGAATGGCCCGACCAGTGAACCGTCTCGTGGCAACGCGTGGACGCATAGTGATCCATGCTGCGGAAGGCCGTTCGGTTCGGCAGCTGGATATGATCGAAGGTCGGTGTGAAGTAGGCTTGGTTTCCGCCATGGCGAACGTCGGCAGGGATTCCCGTGAAGAAGGCGTCGATCGCCGCCTGCCGCTCGGACGGGATCAGAGGCTGCTCCGGTTCG
>Ga0172382_10004467_pt1 | contig 21411 bp, 18 predicted proteins | sample Leawel138RmetaG_FD_122245 | JGI IMG/M metagenome (GOLD analysis project Ga0172382, IMG submission 122245) | Leachate microbial communities from a municipal landfill in Southern Ontario, Canada - Leachate well 138R metaG | ecosystem: Engineered > Solid waste > Landfill > Unclassified | place... | reverse complement strand
TCACAAGTGCGTTTATTTCAATGCATCTGCTTCGTTGCGAAACCCTTGAAATAGATAACTATGCCTGCGGGTTCCGGCGCCTTGCATCTGCATCAAACTAAACGCATGAATTAAACAGGTTAGGGAAACTGGAAGAAGATATGGGTGTGCCAGGAAAATAATTTTTATTTTTGCAGGAAACAAACGAAAATGATACAACGAATTCAAACGCTATATGTTTTTTTTGCAGCGTTATTGACCGGGTTGCTGTTAAAGCTTGATTTTGCTGAACTGGCTTCAAACGGAGAATGGTTCGTGTTTAATGCAAGAGGTATTTTTAGCGACCAGGAGATGAAGTTTAACGGGATCCCCGTTTTGGGTTTTATTGTTTTAATTACCCTGTTGCACTTTGTGGTCATTTTTCTCTATAAAAAGCGGATCAGACAAATCAGGTTTTTGGTCTTTGTGATCGTTCTCTTGCTTGGTTTGACAGGTGTTCTGGTTTATTTTTTGTACTCCGGTTTTGATAAGCCCCAGGTAGTTTTTAAAGTGCCAATGATCTTTCCCTTATTGGCTGTTGTGCTGGATTATCTGGCTATTCGGGCCATCGGAAAGGATGAAGTTCTGGTAAGAAGTATGGACAGAATAAGGTAAGGAACTATGAAAGCTATGGTTCTGGCTGCCGGATTGGGAACCCGTCTGAAAGAAGAAACCCGGAATAAACCCAAAGCTTTGGTGCAGGTTGGTGGAAAACCTCTGTTACAACACGTCATAGAGAAACTTCAGCTGTTAGATCTTGAGGAAATAGTGGTTAATGTTCATCATTTTTCTGGCTTGATCAAGGATTTTATAAAGGCTCACGACTTTGGAATTCCTGTAAGTATTTCTGATGAAACTGGTCAGTTGCTTGATACGGGTGGAGGACTCAAAAAAGCTGCTCCATTTTTCCCGGGGAATGAACCGGTATTGATCCATAATGTCGATGTGTTGAGTAGTGTGGATCTTAGAAAACTGATCGACAGTCATGTCCATAATCACGCACTGGCAACCCTCGTAGTCCGTAACCGGAAAACCAACCGTTACTTCCGGTTTAGTGAAACCAAAAGGCTGGTAGGGTGGAGAAATATAAAAACGGGAGAAACAAAAATAGCCGTTCCCGAAGCGTTTGATAATGCCATGGATATGGCTTTTAGTGGTATCCATATTGTCGATTCCGGAATTTTTAAACGAATGCCCGATGAGCGTTGTTTTTCCATTACCGATTTCTACCTGAAGCTGGCAGAATCCCATCTGATTGCTGGTTATTTTGATGATTCAGACTGGTGGAGCGATGTTGGGAAGTGGGACGATTTGGTTGAAGTCAGAAGGTTAATGGAGAAGTAACCTGCCAGTTGGTTTGGTGCTAAAGCTCTGCCCATATTCGGGCCAGGGAATGACCGGGTGCCTTGATGTTGAGGTCCAGAAAATACCCAAATGGAGTTTGAGCTGCCTTGTACCCTCCGTTTTGCAACCGCTTTTGTGCCTCGTTCAGGACTTCATGCGTGAACCCGGCTGAAGCTTTTGAGTTGGAAAGATGTGCAAATGAATGTAAAACAATATTTTTACACCCGTTTTTCCTGGCTGACCATTTTAAATGATTAACCAATTTTTTTTCGCGACTTTTTACATCATATTGCTCGTCACTTTCCTCCACCTGGATAAAGGCGATAATTGAATCAGAATAAAAAGCTCCGTCTGTTCTTTCTTCAGCCTCTTCAAGGTTTTTTTCTGCGGGCTGATAGCTGAACTCGTCGGCATACATTACAAGTACTTTCATTTGAATCGAATGAATTAAACGCTATCGTTACTTTTTTGTATTTTTTTCATTTCTGAGCATGCAACTCCATAAACCTATGCAATAATCGAAGCTCCCTACCTGGAAAATGAGCCCAGGTTTTATGCAAACATAATGGAAATTTTTATCTCACGAGGATTTTTTTTTAGTCCCTGACGATGAACTTCTCCCGTATAATTGTATTCTAAGGTATAAGATGGAACTCGCAAATATTTTAATTGTACTTGTTTGTGGCATGACTTGTCGTGTTCGTTTCATTTTGAATTAAATATTAACTTTGGCGAAAAGATGAATGAATGCTAAGGTTTTGTATTGCCTTTATTTTTTTACTGTTTGCCGCTGAGATTTCTTTAAGCCAGGTGTCCCAGGGAGGAACTCCCATGCAGATTCCTGCATTAAAGAATGCACACATCCAAACAGTTGTCATGCCAGCTTTGGATAATAACGAACTGCTGATGCGAGCAAAACTTTGTTCAGATGAAAACAGACTCAAATCTTTCCGGTTTGCTTCCGGATTTGAGGTAAATATCTCTCCTGAAAAATACGGAACATGGAGATACCAAATCAATGGTTATGATATTTGGCAAATCAGGATCCGGTCGTCCGGGGCCTATTCATTGAGTTTGGTCTTGGACAATTTTCAAATTCCTGAAGGAGGCAGGCTTTTTCTGTTTAATGAAGCAGAGGGGCATTACCTGGGGGCATTTACCTCAAATAACAATAAGAAGTCCGGAAAATTTGCAGTTTCACCGGTAGCCGGCGATGAGATTGTTGTTCAATATGAAATACCATCGGGGATGAATCGGGGTAACTATTTTGTAATTACAGAGGTGAACCATGATTATACAGGCCTATTGAAAAACGTACGTCGTCCGATGCAAACCGTTGCCGGTTTATGTAACATAGATGTCAATTGTCCGACAGGTGAGGCATGGTCAGATGTGAAAGATGCAGTTTGCCGGATTATCATCAGTAAAAGAAACTTGAATGGAATTAGCAAGGAGGTTTGTACCGGGACATTGATCAACAATACAGCTGAAAATCAGAACCCATACATTCTTACAGCTGCTCATTGCATCAACAAACAGGAGTATGCTGAAACAGCTATATTTACATTTAATTATGAAAGTCCGTTATGTGCTCCGCTGGATGGTGATCCGGTTCATTCCATTTCAGGTGCAAAACTACTGGCATCATCTGACAGCCTTGATTTTGCCTTGTTAGAGTTAAGCTTAATGCCACCACCTGAATTCCGTGCTTTTTACGCCGGCTGGGATAACAGGAAGGTGATCCCCGACTCATCGGTGAGCATTCACCATCCTTTGGGGGATATAAAAAAAATTGCAGTAGACAAGGACTCTCCCGGTTATTCCGATTTTAGCTCAGGTTATACACCGGCAGGATTTTTGAAAATTGCTGAATGGGATGAGGGAGTTACTGAAGATGGTTCTTCCGGTGGTGCCCTATTTAATCCTGAAAAACAGCTGATTGGAACCCTGACCGGAGGTGCAGCTACCTGTTATAATCCGGTGAGGGATTACTATTCCCGTTTCGACCTCGCCTGGGAATACCGGACTGATTCATCCAAACAACTAAAATACTGGCTTGACCCGTTAAACAAAAATGTCCAAACCCTCTCAGGTAACAGGTTTTATGAAGATGAAAACCTTTGTATTGCTTATTCTCACCTGGATGGCCCCGACAAACATCAAAATATTCTGTTGAGAGATAACGGACGTTTTGCCGGTTATTGGGGAGGATCGAACAGTATCGGGATAACCGAATTTGTTGAACGATATGTTTTCTCTGGTCAGGTCATTCTGCACGGCCTGGCCATGGGAATAGGAAAGCTGAGGTTTACACCCGATTATAAGAGCGAAATGAAAGTAAATGTATACAACGGTGGAGTCTTCCCGGGTGAACGAATTTTTTCAAAAACAGTAAAAATAGATCAATTGACTGCCAAGGCCATGAATTATATCGATTTTCAAGACCAGGTGATGCCTGCAGATACTTTTTTTGTTGGATTCGAACTGAGTAATATGCGTGATCAGGATACCTTAACGGTATATCAATCGCTCCGTCAGGATGATCAGGAGAACTTTTTCTGGTATAAACAGCAGGGGGAGTGGTTCAACTATCAATCACCAATTCGTGAAAATTTCTCAATAACAAATGTCTTTGAATTGCTGGTGTGTAATGTTCAGTGGGCTGTTTCCGAAACATCCATTGTTAAGTTTCCCGGTGAAGCATTGATCTATCCTAATCCTGCAAACGGTCCGTTTGCTTTTGAAACAGGGCAGGAATTTATACCGGGAAATATCCATGTTTTTAATCTTTTGGGACAGGAAGTTGACGCAACCCTGGATCCTATTCACAACAAAAAAGTTCTGATTGATTTGACTGGGAATATCCCGGGTATATATTTTGTGCAACTAAAGGCCGGGCAGAGTATGATTACCAGGAAAGTGTCATATATGCCTTAATAAAATGGTAAGTATGAGAATTTTTTGGCTGATTTCGATAGGAATATTTTTATTTTACGGATGTCATCAACATCAACCTCAGGAAAGTGATCCTGTTGCCAATGATTATGCCCAAAACTTTCAGATAGAAAGAAATGAGGATTTTACCAAACTCACTGTTTTTAATCCCTGGGGAAAAGCGAAGAAGATTTCCTTAGAGTATTATTTGGTTGAGCGAAACAGAAGTATTCCGGATACGCTTGCTGCTCAAAGCATCATCAGAATTCCTGTAAAACGGGTGGTTTGTCTTTCCACAACACATATAGCATTTCTTGATGCTTTGGAAGAAATTGAGGCAGTAAGGGGTGTTTCAGGCCTTCGCTATATTTCAAATTCAACGTTGAATGACCGGCTGAAAAGAGAAGAAGTGGTGGACGTAGGTTATGGACAGCAACTGAACTATGAGCTGATTGTCAGGTTGGACCCTGATTTGGTGATGGTTTATGGTGTTGACAGTGACGTGACCGGACCTGTTCGGAAATTGGAAGAGTTAGGCATTCCGGCAATAGTAATTGGCGAATACCTGGAGGAGTCCCCACTGGGAAAAACCGAGTGGATCAAATTTGTGGGAGCCTTATTCCAGAAAGAGAAAGAAGCCGGAGTCTATTTTAATCGCACAGAAAAAGAGTATAACCGGTTAAAAAGCATGGTTGAAGCCAACACGAGAAGGAATCATGTGAAAGTACCTCAGGTAATGGTTGGTTCACCATACAGAGACAGTTGGTGGGTTCCCGGAGGAAAGTCATATCTGGCTAATCTGATTGCCGATGCCGGTGGAGACTATCTGGGGAAAAAAAATTCTTCGCACGAGAGTTATATTATTTCATTCGAGAATGCCCTGGCATGGGCTAGTGAAGCCGATTACTGGATAAATATGGGCAATTTGGGCTCGAAAAAAGAGATCATGGCTTCCGATCAACGCTTTGGAAAATTCAGGGTATATAACCAGGGAAAGATTTATAACAACATTGGACGCATGGGTATCCATGGGGGAAATGATTTCTGGGAAAGCGGAACCGTTAATCCACAGCGGATTCTTCAGGATTTAATTCTGATATTTTATCCGGGATTGGTGGAAGGTGAATTATATTATTATAAGGAGATTTTGTAATGCAGGGTGTTCGGGATAAGCAACGGTCAGTCAGATTAATATTCTTTATATTGATTGTTTTGTTTTTTTTATTTTTCATGGCCGATTTGTTACTTGGGTCTGTAATCATTCCTTTTAAGCAGATTTTTCGGGCTTTTTCATCTTCTTTGGATATAACAGAATCAACCAGGATTATTGTATTGGAGTTTAGATTACCGAAGGCATTCACAGCCGTGTTAACCGGTGCGGCTCTTTCACTAAGCGGGCTGCAGATGCAAACAGTCTTTCGTAATCCGTTAGCCGGGCCCTATGTTTTAGGGATAAGTGCCGGTGCCAGTTTGGGAGTAGCTGTATTTGTTCTTGGATTCTCCTCTGTTCTGGCTTATGGTATTTTTTCTGCTGCCGGAGCATGGTCTCTTGCGCTGGTGGCCTGGGGAGGAGCATTTTTGGTTATGTTGCTTGTATTATTTGTTTCTACCCGGGTGCATGATATCATGACTCTTCTGATTTTGGGTATTCTTTTTAGCAGTGCGGTTTCTGCTATTGTTAGTATAATGCAGTATTTTAGCAGTGAGTCGATGCTGAAAGCATTTGTTATCTGGACTATGGGTAGTCTTGGTAGTGTCACCAAATCGCAGTTGGCTGTGTTAGCTCCCTCAATTGGTGCAGGCATTCTTCTTGCTTTTCTGAAAATAAAAGATCTGAATGCATTTTTATTGGGTGAGGAGTATGCTCGTTCATTGGGAGTGTCAGTGAAGTCGAGCCGTGTAGTTATTTTCTTAAGTGCTAGTTTGTTAGCAGGAACTATCACCGCATTTTGCGGGCCTGTTGGTTTCATTGGGATTGCCGTTCCTCATCTTTGCCGGGTGCTGTTTAAAACTACCGATCATCTGGTGTTGGTGCCTGCAGTGATCATTACGGGAAGTATTGTGATGCTTTTCAGCGATATGGTATCTCAGCTCCCCGGCATGCAAACCACTCTCCCCATCAACTCTGTGACCGCCTTAATAGGTATCCCTGTTATTATTTGGATGATCGTGAAAAACCGAAAATTTGTTTCCGTGTCATGAGAAAGAATAGCTATCATATTGAACTGAAGGAGCTTTCTGTTGGTTATGACCATCCCGGTGAAGGGCAACGTGAAATTTTAAAAAACATCAACCTGTCTGCCGCTCCGGGGGAAATGGTTGCCCTGATCGGAAGCAATGGCATTGGTAAGAGTACATTGTTGCGTACAATTGCCGGGTTTCAACCCTGGTTTGCAGGGGATATTCAAGTAGAGGGAGAAGGATTACAAACCTATAGTCCGAAAGAAAAAGCCCGGTTGATAAGTTTTGTTTCTACTGATAATGTTCGGATTCCCAATATGTCGGTATTTGATCTTGTCGCATATGGACGTTTCCCTTACACGAACTGGATTGGCTCTCTTTCTGAAGAAGACAGGTATATGGTACATGAGGCAATCAGCAAAGTCGGGCTTCAGGGACTTGAGCAGCGCGCGGTGATGCAAATCAGCGACGGTGAACGTCAACGGGCAATGATTGCAAGAGCATTGGCACAGGATACCCCGTTGATACTGCTGGATGAGCCTACTGCTTATTTGGATGTAAGCAACAAATATGAGATATTTCACCTGTTACAAGTTCTTGCCGGAGAAAAAAGGAAAACCGTGGTCCTTTCAACTCACGACCTGAATATTGCTCTTCGTGAGGTAGACAAGTTGTGGATAGTTGCTGATATTAATTGCTACCAGGGGGCTCCCGAGGATGCTGTCCTCCAGGGATGGCTAAATCATCTGTTTAAAAATGAACATGTTGGATTCGATCCTGGCGAAGGTGAGTTTTTCTTTAAAAAGGAATTTAAAGCAAAAGTGAAAGTGGAAGGAACCGGACTGCCCCTGATATGGACTCTAAGAGCCCTGAACAGAAAAGGATACCAAATCGTTATGCATATAGAACATGATTTTAAAGTCATCGCAAAAGAAGATAAATGGGAATTGTATATGGAAAATCAAAAAATGGAGTTTTTAACTATTTATCAACTCCTGGATTACGTGAAATGAAATCAACCGGAAATACGAATCCTTTTGATCTTCACAATTTGAATGATGTTCTGATTCATGAGTTGAAATATAAATATTTAATAAAGTTATAGTTTTATGAAGCAAGTGGAAATATTTTGTCAAAACACCCGTTCGAAACATGTTTATCCGATGGGTACATCATTGCTGGAAATCAGTCGCGATTTAAATATCCAGCTGGATCATACGGTTTGTGGGGCAATCGTAAATCACCAGGTACGTGAGTTATCATTTTGCATTGTCAAACCGAAGCATATTGAGTTTTTTGACGTATCGCATGTCGATGGAATAAGGATGTATATCCGAAGTTTGATTTTTGTACTTTATGCTGCAGTTAAAGAAGTTTTTCCTCATGTCTCTCTTCGCATACGCAAGGGCATATCAAACGGTTATTTTTGTGAATTATCAGGTTTTGGCAGGGAGATTACCGAACCTGATCTTCAAGCGATAAAACTCCAGGTGCAAGCTTTAATTCGTGAGGATATACCGTTTATTAAAAAAGGACAACTCACTGAAGAAACCATTGAATGCCTGATGAAGGACGGATTAGAAGAAAAAGCTCAACTTTTTGAGCAACAAGGACATTTATACTCAAGTCTTTACTATTTAAAGGATCTGGGTAACTATTTTTATGGACACCTGCTACCTTCAACCGGATACATCAGCAATTTTGATTTGGTCAGGTATTTTGATGGGATCCTGTTGAGGGTTCCCCGTCCGGATAATTTTAGTGAACTGATGGATTCTCCGGTACAGAAAAAACTGTTTGAGATCTTTCAGGAACACAAAAACTGGGCACAAATTTTAGATGTCGATACGGTTTCCAATTTGAATGAACTTACTCTTCAAAAGAAGGGCGGATATGTAATAAAAATTTCCGAAGCCCTGCATGAGAAGAAAATTGCAGAAATTGCCAATCAAATTTCTGCCCGTAACGGGGATGTCAAAGTGGTGCTCGTAGCCGGTCCGTCAGCTTCCGGAAAAACAACCTTCAGCAAGCGACTGGGTGTTCAACTTGCTGTGAATGGATTAAGACCATTTCAAATTTCTCTGGATGATTATTTTGTCGACCGGGAACATACACCAAGAGATGAGCATGGAAATTTCGACTTTGAAGCACTGGAGGCTGTCGATATCGAATTCTTTAATGAACAACTTCTGGATTTGCTCCGGGGAAAAGAGGTTCAGCTGCCCCGATTTGATTTTCACAGAGGACAAAGGTTTCTGAATGGCGACAGACTCAGACTCCGGGCAGGTGACATCCTTATTGTGGAGGGTATCCATGGTATGAATCCCAATCTGCTGCCCAGGATCGAAGAGAAGAATTTGTTTAAAATATTTATTTCTGCCCTAACGCAAATATCCATTGATGAGCATACACATATATCAACTTCCGATAACAGACTGATTCGGAGGATGATCCGGGATAGTAAATACCGGGGGTACTCCGCTGCTGAAACGATCAGTCGTTGGCCAATGGTTCGTAAAGGTGAAGAGAAAAATATATTCCCTTATCAGGAAAATGCTGATGTCATGTTCAATTCAGCCACATTATATGAATTAGGGGTACTCAAAAAATATGCTGAACCTATTTTGAAAATGGTATTGGAAAATCAGCGAGAGTATATGGAAGCCATGCGATTATTGAAGTTTCTATCCTATTTTAAACCGATTGATGAGGAAGAAATTCCTCCTACTTCACTGCTTCGGGAATTTTTAGGAGGAAGTAGTTTTATCTACTGATCTTTCCAGTTGGGGAGTTTTTCATCGTTTTTTATAGGGAAATTTTTTATCTTTGAGAAAAAATCATCAGGATTGAATAACCTTTAAATTAAAGTATTATGGCGTTTGAATTACCAAAATTACCGTACGACAAAAATGCCCTGGAACCATACATCAGTGAGAAAACCATTGAATTTCATTATGGAAAACATCACCAGGCATATGTTAATAATGTGAACAATCTGATTCCCGGGACAGCTTTTGAAAAGGCTTCTCTGGATGAGATTGTGAAGAATGCTGAAGGTGGGATATTTAATAATGGGGCACAAGTGTGGAATCATACTTTCTATTTCTTTCAATTTAATCCGGATGGCTGCCGGGAGCCAAAGGAGAAACTGAAGGCAGCAATTGAAGGGAAATGGGGGAGTCTTGAGGCTTTTCAAGAAGAATTTTCTAAAGCGGCAGCTACATTGTTTGGTTCCGGTTGGGCCTGGCTTGTGAAATCTTTCGGCGGGGAGCTGGAAATTGTTCAGACAAGTAATGCCGGAAACCCTCTGCGTGATGGAAAGAAACCATTGCTAACCTGCGATGTATGGGAACATGCTTATTACCTTGACAAGCAAAATGCCCGACCCAAGTATATCGAAGATTTCTGGAAAATAATCGACTGGAAGGTTATTTCTGAAAGGTTTACTGGTTAGTTGAGAATTAGTTTTTGCTGAACTTTTGAATCGATTGTTGCACATTTTGAATGAATAAAAAGAAATATGAGTGTAGAAAAGGTACTTGAAACGATGAGGATTGCCGGGAAACCCCTGAAGGCAGGTGAGATTGCTGAAGCTTCCGGATTAAACAAGAAAGAAGTAGATAAAGCAATGAAAGAGTTGAAGAAAGAAGGATTGATTGAATCGCCTAAGGTTTGTTACTGGCAACCAAAGTAGGAATAACGGATAAGAGACTGCCCTTTTAAGACAGTCTCTTTTTTTGCTGGTAATGTTACTTAAATATACCAGTTTATCATTTGCTCGAGGAGTTCCTGTTTTCCGCTTAACTGAGTTGGTTCACCCAGTTCTCCGGCGATCTCACGTAAATTTTCCAACGTCAGTTTGCCTGCCTCAAAATCGGCACCTTTCCCACTGTCGAATGAAGCATACCGGTCTTTCCGGATGGTCAGGTAGGGTGATTCCTTCATGATTTTATCGGCAATCAGTAATGCCCGGGCAAAAATGTCCATTCCAGAAATATGGGCAATAAACAGATCTTCCAGGTCGGTTGAATTTCTCCGGATTTTAGCATCGAAGTTGATGCCTCCCGTGTTCAATCCACCTGCCTGAAGAATTTCCAGCATTGCTTCAGTCACTTCATATATATTGGTTGGAAATTCATCGGTATCCCAGCCGTTTTGGTAGTCGCCTTTATTGGCATCGATTGACCCCAGTAGTCCGGCATCGGCTGCCATGCGAAGGTCGTGGGCAAATGTATGTCCTGCGAGAGTAGCATGGTTCACTTCAATATTCAGCTTGAAGTCCTGATCCAGTCCGAAGTTGCGCAGGAATCCGATTACGGTTTGTGCATCATAGTCGTACTGGTGTTTTGTTGGTTCCATGGGTTTGGGTTCAATCAGGAAAGTTCCCCCGAATCCCTGCTTGCGGCCATAGTCCCTGGCCATACCGAGAAAACGTGCCAAATGTTCAATTTCCCGCCGGGTATCGGTATTGTGTAGTGTCATGTAGCCTTCTCTTCCTCCCCAGAACACATAATTTGAACCTCCCAGGGCAATGGTGGCATCTATGGCATTTTTGACCTGGACCGCCACATGGGTGATCACGTTAAAATCGGGATTGGTAGCTGCTCCGTTCATGTAGCGCGGATTACCAAATACATTGGCTGTTCCCCAAAGTAGTTTTACACCGGAAGCTTCCTGTTTCTGTTTGGCTATTTCCACCATCTTAACGAGTCTTTTTTCAATTTCGAAAACAGATCCATTACCAACTACATCAGTGTCGTGAAAACAGTAAAAAGGAATATTCATTTTTGTAATGAATTCGAATGCTGCATCCATACGCTCCCGGGCAGCGTCCATTGGATCGGAGGCTCCATCCCACGGAAATATTCGGGTTCCGGGTCCAAAAGGATCATCCCCTGTACAACAGAAGGAATGCCAATAGGCAACAGCAAAACGCAGGTGTTCCTTCATGGTTTTTCCGGCAATGATTTTGTTCTCATCGTACCACTTGAATGCCATCGGTTTTCTTGAATCAGGGCCTTCATATCTTATCTGGTTTATGCCCTTGAAATACTCTTTGTTCCCTGTTAAAACTTCCATTTTATTTAATTTTATGAATAATTATTATATAGTTCGATTGCTTTATTGCTGAGGCTTATAAAATTGCTTTTTCAAGAACCTGTTTCCATTTGTTATATGCATCTTCATATTCTCCAGCTTTTGAGGTGTCGGGAGTGATGGATTCCAGTTTTCTGAGGGTTGCAAATGCTTCTTCGGGGTGAGAATAATACCCCGATCCTATTCCTGCACCTCTTGCAGCACCTGTTGCTCCGTCAGTGTTGTAAAGTTCGATAACCGCACCGGTAACCCCTGCCAGTGTATTGCGAAAAACAGGACTGAGGAACATATTTGCCTGGCCAGCACGGATCACAGCAGTGCTGATACCTGTTTGTTGCATCAAATCCATTCCATATTTAAAAGAAAAAACTATACCTTCCTGAGCTGCCCTCAACAGGTGCCCCCTGGAATGCAGGTTAAAATTGATTTGGCTTAAGGCAGCACCCACATTCCTGTTATTCAGCATCCGTTCAGCTCCATTTCCAAAGGGCAGAACTGTCAGCCCCTGCGAACCAATGGGTATTGATGAAGCCAGCTGGTTCATCTGGTCATAGGAAATGCTTTCTCCAATTATTCGTTTCATCCAGGCATTCAGAATTCCTGTGCCATTGATGCAAAGAAGAACACCCAGCCTTGGATTTTCAGCAGTATGGTTCACATGTGCAAAGGTATTGACCCGGGACAGGGAGTCATATTTGATTTCATTGCTGACTCCGTAAACCACACCCGATGTGCCGGCAGTAGCCGCAATCTCTCCGGGATTCAGCACATTCAGTGAAAGAGCATTGTTGGGTTGATCTCCTGCCCGGTAACTGATCTTTGTCCTGGTTGAAAGTCCCAGCTCCCTGGCTACTTTTCGCCTGATGGTTCCCTGGATAGTAAAAGTGGGTACAACTTCAGGTACCAGGTCTGGGGAAAACCCGTAATGATGGAAAAGATTTTCCGCTAAAGAGTTTTTTTTAAAATTCCACATGATCCCTTCGGAAAGGCCGCTGATGGTTGTTTGGATTTCACCTGTCAGCAGCATGGCAATATAATCGCCGGGTAGCATTATTTTGTGTACCTTTTCAAAAAGTGCCGTTTCATTTTCTTTTACCCATTTTAATTTCGAAGCAGTGAAATTGCCCGGAGAATTGAGCAGGTTAGTAAGGCAATAATCACTTCCCATTTCCTGAAAGGCTTTTTCCCCGATTTCTGTGGCACGACTGTCACACCAAATGATAGCCGGCCTGATAACTTGCTGGTTTCGATCAACCATAACCAGGCCGTGCATCTGATAGGAAATACCTATTGACTCTATACTATCAGGCTGCACTTGTGAACTTCTCAATACATCGTGCAGGGCGGTTTTTAAATTTGTCCACCATATCCCGGGTTCCTGCTCCGCCCAGCCAGGTTGATGAGCAGTAATGGGCATTTCTGTTTTGGGATGGTAGGATGAAGCTACACACCTGCCACTCTCCCCATCCACCAGTGAGACTTTAACCGATGAACTGCCAATATCAAATCCTAATAAATACATATATTATGTTGATTTTTGTACTGTTTTCTATTTTTCAAAACTATAAAAATTAATGCGTTATTAAAAGCAATAGAAAAAAGATTACAGCGTTAGGTTAATGGATAAGGCAGAGTTACATGCTCAAAGTGGTTAAGTTTGGTCAGCATTACTATTAAAAAACAGTAACTTTTTCCTTATCCACTTTACTGAAAATCAATCATACCGGATATTTTTCATAAAATTATAGCTTCAATCGAATAAATAAAAATAGGATGATCCGTGATTTGATAATAAGGAATCGCAGTTACAGACGGTTCGATCCATCGGTAAAAATAAAAGCTGAGCAGATAGAGAGGTGGATTGAACTGGCCCGGTTTTCTGCCAGCGGGCGGAATGCACAGCCTTTAAAATATGTGATCTGTACCGATAGTGAAATCAATAGTAAAATATTTCCTCATTTGGCTTGGGCAGGGTATTTAACGAACTGGGATGGGCCGGCCGAGGATGAACAACCTGTAGCATACATCACCGTTATGCTCGATAAGTCCATCGCTGAAAATTGCTATTGTGACGATGGAATTGCCATGCAAAGTATTTTGCTGGGAGCGGTGGAAGATGGTTTTGGCGGATGTATTATTGGCTCGGTGGTTAAAACAAAGGTGGCAAAGATTCTTAAGCTTCCCACCTGTTTCGACATATTGTGGATGATCGCCCTGGGAAAACCAGCTGAAACAGTTGTTGTGGAAAAGGCTTCTAATGGAGAAATTAAATATTGGCGCGATGAAAAAAGTATTCATCATGTTCCAAAAAGGCCTTTGGATGAGGTCATATACAAGTCATTATAAATTTCTAATTTTCACTGATCCGATTCATGCAGTCAAGTTGAAAAAATAATCATTTCGCTTCACTCATTACGTTGAAAGAATTATCTTTGCCCGAAAGAGTTTCAAATTGTATGGATAAAATGAAAGGATCATCTTTTTTCGTATCTATTGCGGCCCTGATAGCTGTGGCTGTTTTGTATGTATTGCATTTTACAGGAAAAAGCAAGCCGGAGTCTCAGGTGCCGGAAACAACGGCAATTCCGGGTAAGGAGACATCCATAAGAATTGCTTATGTGAAGGCTGATTCCGTGATATTGAATTACGATTTGGCACAGGACCTGCATGATGAATTTACCAAGATGCAGGAAGCCTATAATAGTGAGTTTGGTTCCAAACGCCAATCATTTGAAAAGGAAGCAGCCGCCTTTCAGGAAAAATTACAGCGGGGAGGATTTCTTACAGAGCAAAAAGCCATACAGGAACGTGACCGACTGGTGGGAAAAGAACAGGAGATTTTACAACTCGACCAGGAACTTTCCGGGAAACTGGCGGAAATGCAGACTGCAAATAACCAACAAATTCTTGATAGCCTGCTAAACTACCTGAACGATTACAACAAAACCAGGAAGTATGATTATATCCTGAACGGAGGAGAGGTTTTGGTAGGTCAGGAGGGGAATAATATCACTGCTGAAGTGCTGAAGGTTCTAAACAATAGATATAGAGCTGGCTCCGGAGCAAAAAAGTAAAGGCTTCAGAAATCATTCCGGGGTGTCACTCCGGATTTTTTGTGTCATTTCCCCGGTTGTAAAAAACACACTTCATCGATGTTTGCAGATAAATATATAGGTAAGAATCATTTGTCAGAACTGATTCAGGAACCTCCACATCCTGATCTGGGTATTTCAGTGGTTATTCCGTGCCTGAATGAACCAGATCTGTTACAAACCCTTCAATCGCTTTGGATATGCAAGCTGCCATCGATTTCTGTTGAAGTCATTTTGATCATTAATCATTCAGAGGCGGCTCCTGCCAACATCAAAGCTCAGAATTTGAATACCCGTATGGAAGTGGAATCCTGGATAGCTGAAAATAATAAGCCGGGATTACGATTTTTCCCGGTAGGACCAGTAGAGTTAAAAAAGAAGTGGGCTGGTGCCGGCCTGGCACGGAAACGCGGCATGGACGAGGCTGTTTGCAGATTCAACCAGGTGAAGAATCCGGGGGGAGTTATTGTGTCTCTCGATGCCGACACCCTGGTGGATGAGAATTATCTGATAGACATAGATCGGCACTTCCGGGAACATCCCTCCCATGTGGGAGCTACACTTGCCTTTCAACATCAAACCGCGAAACTCAGCGAAAAACATTTACGGGGAATATTACTCTATGAGCAATACATGACCTATTATAAAAATGCACTGAGCTATACAGGATATCCTTACCCGATGTTTACCGTTGGTTCGGCATTTGCCGTGAGAGCTGATGCCTATGTGAGACGGGGAGGTATGAACCGCAGGCAGGCCGGAGAAGATTTCTATTTCTTGCAGAACCTCGTACTGTTGGGCCCGGTAGGGGAGATCAGATCTACAACTGTCCATCCCTCTGCAAGGCTGTCGACACGCGTACCTTTTGGTACAGGTCCCGTTTTGAAAAAATGGATGAACGGGGAGGAAGATTTGACCAAGACTTATAATTTCCAGGCATTCGCCGATTTAAAGCAACTGTTTGATGTAAAAGATTTATTCTATAAAATTTTAGAAAAAGATTATCAAGAACTGATCTCATCCCTTCCTGCATCCGTGGGTGAATTTTTAAAACAGGATGTTTTTTGGCAGGATATAGCTGTCCTGAATGAGAACTGTTCGCAACTATCAACCTTTCAAAACCGGTTTTTTCAAAAATTTAATGCATTTAAAATTCTTAAATATTTGAATTTTACTCATGGCACACATTATGAAAAAGCTTGTATTTTTGAACAGATTAACGGACTGGAAGCAAATAGTAAAATGAATAATTGAATTATTCTTTTACTTCTTCCGACTTTGGTATTCTGATTATCTACGGCAGGATTTATTTTAGTCCGTTTGCCAGCATGTAATATATTTCATTCCAACGGAGTTCTTTTTTAAATGAATCCAGGTTGGTATTGTTATCGATAACCACAAATTCCACGTCAGCAAAATCAGCAAATGTTTCCATGTATTCTGGTGTCAGGGCCAGGGTGAAAGCCGAATGGTGTGTTCCACCTGCATAAATCCAGGCAGCAGCTCCCTTCGCGTGGGTTGGATGAGTTTTCCAGAATGCAGAAGCAACAGGTAGTTTCGGCATTTGCTCCAGAGGTTCGATCACTTCCAGGGTATTGGCAATGAATCTGAAACGGTTGCCCATATCTATCAGTGTAACATTCATCCCGTTACCAGTGGCGCTTTCAAACACTAGCCGGGCAGGAGCGTCTTTACCGCCTATTCCCAACGGATGTACTTCCAGCCGGGGTTTTGAAGCTGCAATGGTAGGACAAACTTCGAGCATATGTGCACCCAGAACGGCTTCATTTTTTGGATCGAGATGATAGGTATAATCTTCCATAAAAGAACTGCCTCCGTTAAGTCCTGAGGATATGGTTTTTACTACCCGCAGCAGTGCAGCTTGTTTCCAGTCGCCCTCAGCCCCAAATCCGTAGCCGGCAGCCATCAGGCGTTGGGATGCCAGTCCGGGTAGTTGATCCAATCCTGTCAGGTTTTCGAAGTTGGTGGTGAATGCTTTGAAATTTCCTGCTTCCAAAAAATGTTTCATCCCCATCTCATACCGTGCCTGAACGCGGACGTTGTTGTGAAATACACCTCCTGGTCTGCAATTGTCAGCAACCTGATAGAGAGATTCATACTCTTCATACAAGCGATCTACCTCTTTCCCGGTGACATTTTCCATGTAACAGATCAGATCCCCAGGGCTGTATGCCGAAATCTGCCATCCGAATTTAATTTGTGCTTCTACTTTGTCACCTTCAGTAACTGCCACTTCACGCATATTATCGCCAAACCTGGCAACTTTTAGTCCCTGCGAATCAGCCCACCCGATTGCTGAACGGCACCAAACGGCAATCTGATCCTGAACGGTCTCTTCCTGCCAATGACCAACAACAACCCTTCGGTTTTTGCGCATCCGGGCATTGATATACCCATACTCACGGTCACCATGGGCACTCTGATGCAGATTCATGTAATCCATATCAATGCTGTCCCAGGGTAAATCACGGTAAAACTGAGTATGCAGATGCATACACGGTTTGGTCAATGCTTTTAATCCTCCAATCCACATTTTTGCAGGTGAAAAAGTATGCATCCATGTGATTAGTCCAATGCAGTTTGTGCTGGCACTTGCTTTGATGCAAACCTCAAGTATCTCAGTCGGTGTTTTTACAACAGGAGTGAAAATTACCTGAACGGGAAGTTTTTTCCCTTCATTTAATCCTTTCACAATTTCTGCAGAGTTGGTATCTACCTGCTTTAATGTTTCTTCTCCATACAAATGCTGACTGCCTGTAACGAACCAAATCTCGTATTTGCTCTGATTATCCATTTTATTTGCTGTTTTAATCAAGCTAAAAGTAGCAAATATTTTTAAAAGTAAAAACTACGCTTTAAATTATTGATTTTCTTCCGGGAGAAGTGTTAGTTTATCGGATTGAACCTCCACAGAGAATATAGTATTGATCTGTTCTATTCTCAGTATAAATCGATTTTTTCCCCTGTAACTCAATAATTCTCCCTGGAGACCCACCATTGGTCCGGAAATGATTTCAACTTTTTTCCCGGGATTGAAGGTTTGGCGTGACACCTCAACAGGGAACTCCGATTGGGCGGTTAATTGTTTAAGGAAGTCAATTTGTCGCGTGGGAATTACAGCCGGTTTTCCTTCAAACGATACATAACGAACAACCTGTGGTGTCTGCAGTACTTTTTCAAACTCTTTATGGTCGATGAAAACAAAACAATACCCTGAAATAAGGGGCATTTCTACCCATTTCTTACGGTCTTTCCATTGTCGAAGCTTTTTTTGAATAGGCAAAAAACAATCAATATCCTGGATTCTCAGTTGGGCATAAACCTTTTTCTCCGATCGTGCTCGGGTATAAACCACATGCCATACTTTCCGGTTTGCCTTATCCATTTTATTCGAAAAAAAATTAATTGATGTGTTGTATTTCAAGTATATCTAATATGATGTTCTGTCATAATTTCAAGCCCCATGGAACCTGCATAAATTTTAATGGTGCTCATTTGTGTTTAAAATGATCATGCTCGTTTTGATAGAACCAAATCGTCATTCATGGTGGGCCAAAATTATAAAAATCCCCGGGAATACAGCAAACAACCACACCGGTAAAATGATTCACACTTCATTCACATAACATGTAATTATCACGGCGGGAATTGATCAGTAAAACGGGAAGAAGGGAGGAATTTTTAATGATTTTTTTCTCGGGAAGACCCAGGAGCCAATCAAGAGGGGTGATCAGCGAACTTCCAAGTAATACCAGCAGGTTGAAGTGATTCGATTCAGCAAAATCCCGGGTTTCAAAACTGTTCTGTAAACTGTTTTTTGTGCCTTTATAGATTTGATGGGTAATTTGTAATTTCTGAAAAAGTCTTTTTGCCGTTAATATGTTGTGTGTCACTCTTTTTTGTGCATCTTTATTTTTATCCTGAGCAGCGATTACTGTAATTTCCGAGTGATTGTATTTTCCGAACCAGGAACACCAGAGTGCACAATCACTATTTCCCTTTCGAAGATCAACAGGCAGGATTATTTTTTTAAAGGAAGAAACAGGAGTCTGCCCGTTCACGAAAAGAATGGGAACCGGACTGGTTATCATAGCTTTTGCAAAGATTTTATAGTGCAATGAATCAGCTACCAGCATGATTGCTTCATGATCGTCAGCCAGCACCTGGGGAATCATCTGCATACGTTCCTGTAACAAAACCACTGAAGTTTTTAATGCCGGGATCTCTTTGTTGACAGGCAAGGTGTAATCGATTAGTTTTTTTTTAAATTGGTGGATTTTTTTATACTGATTCTTTTTTAAATGACAGGTAAGACAGAGCTCTTTCCGGAATATCGAGGCTAGTTTTATCCCGTTTAAAATGAGGTTTTTATCGTTGGGCGTGAAGGTGATAAAAACGATTATTTTTTGTTCTTTTTTTTCTCCCATCGTTGAAGTTTGATTAAAATCCAAATTGAACGATTCCCGTTAACAACAAAGAAATTGGATTGTTTTTTTCATCCTTTTAGTGAAATTCTGCTCGTTGTGTTAAAAATGATTTTACTCATTTTTTTTGTTCCGATTGCTCAACCTGGGCAAAAGTAATATTTCACACAGGAAAATAATCAATGGGGGAGAGAATTAGCAGCATCATCTGCCATTAAATTCTCTATTTTTATCGGAGGTAAACTATTTTATATGATCAATGAAAAGTTATTAAATCCGGGGAGTATTGCGGTTATAGGAGCATCTAATAATTTGATGAAACCGGGTGGAAAAATTGTCAGGAACCTCACAGAGCATTATTTCAAGGGGAAAATTTACCTGGTTAATCCTGGAGAGAAAGAGATCCAGGGGATACCTGTCTTCCGCAGCACTGAAGATTTGCCTGATGTTGATCTGGCTGTTTTAGCTATTCCTGCAAGGTTTTGTCCGGAGGTGGTTGAGGAACTGGCTTCCCGGAAAAAGACAAAAGCATTCATCATCATTTCTGCCGGATTTGGAGAGACAGGTATTTACGGGAAGAAGCTGGAGCAGCAGATGGTGGAAGTAGTGAATCATTATGATGCCTGTCTGATCGGACCCAACTGTATTGGTGTAATGACTCCTGATCATACCAGTGTTTTTACCAGTCCCGTACCTCCCCTGGCCCGGGACGGGTGTGATTTTATCTCTGGTTCAGGAGCTACGGCCGTTTTTATCATGGATTCGGGAATTCCCAAAGGTTTACGGTTTGCCAATGTTTTTTCGGTAGGCAACAGTGCACAAACCGGAGTGGAGGATATTCTTGAATACATGGATAAACATTATATTCCCGGGGTGAGCCCCTGGGTGAAGCTACTTTATATGGAGCATATCGATGATCCTGACCGGTTGCTTTTGCATGCCTCTTCGCTGATTCGCAAAGGGTGTAAAATTGCTGCCATCAAAGCTGGCAGCACTTCAGCGGGTAGTCGTGCTGCAGTTTCACATACCGGAGCACTTACCAGCTCCGATGCTGCTGTAGAGGCATTGTTTCGAAAGGCTGGTATCGTACGATGTTACGGTCGCGAAGAGATCACTACTGTGGCCAGTGTGTTTATGTGTAAAGAACTCAAAGGGAAAAAACTGGCCATCATTACCCATGCCGGAGGACCTGGAGTGATGCTGACAGATGCGCTGGTAACCGGGGGATTGAAAATCCCGAAAATACCAGCTTCCCCGGAAAAACAAGCGTTGAAGGAGAAGTTATTCCCGGGATCGTCGGTGGAGAATCCTATAGATTTTCTGGCTACAGGTACAGCTGAGCAACTGGGAAGTATTGTCGATGCTTGTGAAAATGATTTTGATGTGGATGGAATGGCTGTAATTTTTGGTAGCCCCGGACTTTTCCCAATCCGGGATGTATATGAATTGCTTCATCAAAAAATGAAAAGTTGCCAAAAGCCGGTTTACCCCATATTGCCCTCAATAATAAATGTGAAGGAAGATGTTTCCTATTTCCTTTCTCACGGGAATGTCAATTTTCCGGATGAGGTTTTGCTGGGTCGGGCGCTGACTAAGGTGATTCATACTCCCAAGCCTGCCTCTTCAGGGATTTTCATGGAAGGGATTGATGTTCCTCGTATTCGACAGATTATTGAAAGTGCAAATGATGGGTTTCAGCCACCTGAAGTCACCCATCAGTTGTTTGATGCAGCCGGCATCCCGCGTGTGAAGGAATTGGTAACGCACACTGAAACCGAAGCAGTCATGGCCGCATTACACATTGGGTTCCCTGTTGTGATGAAAGTAATTGGTCCGGTTCATAAGACAGAAGTTGGTGGAGTAGCGATAAATCTCCGGAATGTTGCGCAGGTTCGAAAAGAGTTCCATCACTTGCTGGGGATCGAACAATCAGAAGGAGTACTTGTTGCACAAATGGCTTCCGGAACGGAACTATTTCTTGGAGCTAAGTATGAAAAGGGATTTGGTCACATTGTTCTTTGCGGAATGGGAGGAATTTTTGTTGAGGTATTGAAGGATGTTTCATCCGGTCTGGCTCCCATATCGTTTGGTGAAGCTATGTCTATGATAAAACAACTGAAATCATATAAGTTGCTCAAGGGATATCGCCGCCAACCGGCAGTAAACATTTCAAAATTTGCAGAAACTATTGTTCGATTTTCCAGTTTGTTGCGATATGCAACGGAGATAAAAGAACTTGATGTCAATCCCCTGTTCGGGAATGAAAAAGAGATGCTGGCTGTGGACGTGAGAATCAAAAT
>Ga0172382_10004466_pt1 | contig 21413 bp, 18 predicted proteins | sample Leawel138RmetaG_FD_122245 | JGI IMG/M metagenome (GOLD analysis project Ga0172382, IMG submission 122245) | Leachate microbial communities from a municipal landfill in Southern Ontario, Canada - Leachate well 138R metaG | ecosystem: Engineered > Solid waste > Landfill > Unclassified | place... | reverse complement strand
TTCCATTTTTTCTCCTTACTCCAAGTTTGTTTAAAGAGGAGTTTACCAATTTATCCTTTTTTATTGTAAGATTTTTGGTAAGATAATTATTGTTTTTATTAAATTCATTGCACAAACCGCTAATTACAAAACAGATTGTTCTTCTTATCAATTTTGCCTTTTTTTAGTTGCAATAAAAATACAAAGCAAATACTGTTTTTGGAAAGAAATTTGAAAAACCAAATGGTTAGCTACGCCAAGCAAAGTAGAATCTTGAATAATTTTCAAGCAAACGCTTTTTACAGGTGAGAAATAAAACTATTTTTTTCATATCACAATTTTAACATAGAATAAATATCTGTCAAAAAATTTTATTAAAGAAACTTTGAAAGAAGATTCTGTGCGTTTCTATAAAAAATATCTCTCCGTGCATCATCGTTTATATATGCACCTAAAACTGAACCAATATAATAATGGTAACTAAACCAAGGGAAATCCGTGCCAAAAAGTATTCTATCTGACCCTACCTCATCTACAAATCTTTCAAGCACACCTCTATCATCAAGCACAGCACACAATTCAAGATATAGGTTTGGGAACCTTTTCACCAACTCAATAGCACCACTCCAATTTCCATGACAGGAATGTCCCATCAGAATCTTTGCACCTGGATATTTTTCAGCAACCTTCTCTATTACCACAGGTCCGTCAAATTGGCTACTGCCCCACGTATGAAGTAGAACAAGAAGTTTTTTCTCATCAGCATACCTCCACGCCTCATTATAAACACCTTCTGAGATAGGAATCTTGTGATAGTCAGCAAGAAATTTAAATCCAACAAAAATATCACTATTCTTTTCCATATTTTCAATATCTTTCAGCGCTTTATCAGGATAACGAGGGTTAATACCGCAATATGCTTTCAACATATCGGGATATTGTTTTACAGCTTCAATGTTTGCAATATTACCAATATCAGGAGCTAACAAAGCAGAGTGGTGACAAAAGACAAGTTTTTTTACATTAGCAAGTTTCATACGTCTTATCGCCTCATCCAACTCAACAGATGGAAAAGTTATAGCATACCAATTACCCATATGTCCATGCATATCATAAATAGGGCAATCTTCAACCGTTCCATTTACAAAAAACTTTTCATACAATTGAGATTTCACAGTTTCACCCCAGAAATTATTCTTTCCAAGTTAAGAGAAGCTATATTCTTTTTATCTTCATCAGAAATTTCAGAATGTATTAACTGGAGAGTATTTGATTCCATATATGTTTCTGGAAAACCTGTTCCAAATAAAAGATTTTTAGAACCGTTCTTCTTAACAACAAACTCAATGTTCCCTTCATGTAAAGAAAGCATACTTGTTTCTACATAAAAATTAGGGTATTTATCCATAAGCGGGAGAATGTTTCTTAAAGGACTCCAACTTCCCAAATCACTCACAACACAGGTTAGATACGGAAAATCTGACATAATACTATAAATCTTGTCCCAATCACTATCTACCCCTTTAGATAGAGAGAGAAAAAAAGGTATCTTTCTTTCAGATACCTCGTCAAGAAATGGTCCCATTGACACCCTGTTAATAGAAAATTTCTGAAATTTCGGAAAAGCCCTTAATCCGAAAATATTGTTCTCTTTCATCTTTTGAAAAAACCCGTCCTGTATGACCTCTCCTGTTTGAGGAGGAAGAACAGTCCAAGTCCCAAAAAGCCTCTCTTTACCCTTAATCTCGTTTATAAGAAGTTGGTTTCCATAAACTGGTGAACTATTATGCTGAGAAATATGCCAAACCATAGATTTCTCAACTTCTGCTTCATCCATTGCTTTAATAAGTTTATCACCTGTTTCAACAGGTTTAAAAGCACCAGCAAGCATTGGAGAACCAATATAGACGTTTGAATCAAAAAACTTTATTTTTTCCATTTTAATAAACCCCTTTACCTTTTTTTAATATTATACTTACCACAAAACTTAAAAATCTTTTCATTTAAAATTTGTTTAAAGAAATTTTGAGAGAAGATTCTGTGCGTTCCTATAAAAAATATCTCGTCGTGCATCATCGTTTATAGTTGCCCCCAGTACAGAACCAATATAATAGTGGTAACTAAACCAAGGAAAATCTGTGCCAAAAAGTATTCTATCTGACCCTGTTTCATCAACAAATCTTTCAAGCACACCTCTATCATCAAGCACTGCACACAATTCAAGATATAGGTTTGGAAACCTTTTTACCAACTCAATCGCTCTACCCCAATTTCCATGACAGGAATGTCCCATCAAAATCTTTGCACCTGGATATTTTTCAGCAACCTTCTCTATTACCACAGGACCATCAAATTGGCTATTGCTCCACGTATGTAATAGGACAAGAAGTTTTTTCTCATCAGCATATCTCCACGCCTCATTATAGACTCCTTCTGTAATAGGAATTTTGTGATAGTCAGCAAGAAGTTTAAATCCAACAAAAACATCACTATTCTCTTCCATATTCTCAATATCTTTTAGCGCTTTATCAGGATAATGAGGGTTAATACCGCAGTATGCTTTCAACATATCAGGGTACTTTCTCACAGCTTCAATATTTACAGCATTACCTATCTCTGGAGCATTTAAAGTAGCGTGGTGACAAAACAAGAGTCTTTTTACATTAGCAAGTTTCATCCGTCTTATCATCTCGTCCAATTCAACAGAAGGATAAGTTATAGCATACCAATTACCCATATGTCCATGCATATCATAAATAGGACAATCTTCAACCTTCCCGTTTACAAAAAACTCCTCATATAATTTAGATTTCATAGTATCACCTCAGAATTATTCTTTTTTAGTGAAATATCCACACTTAATCCTGAACAACAAACTTCTCAAGATACCTCAAAGAAAGAATCAACCCTTCGTCTTCTCTTTTTGCGGTTGCAGTATCTCGGTATACTTTATCGTGCCAACCTTCAATATTAAGGTCGTTACTATATCCCTGTTTATGCAATTCCTTGATTACAAGGTTCCAATCTGTATCCCCAAACCCAGCAAAACAATGTTCAACAACCCCCGGGTACCATATACCATAAACATCAAGCAATTCCTTGTTAATATGGGCATCTTTTGCATGAATATGATATATTCGGCTACCATATTTCTTCAAGTTCAAAAGAGGGTCAATAAATAAGCATATTAGATGACTCGGGTCCCATTCCAACCCAATAACCTCCGAATTTACTTCATTGAAAGCCAAATCCCACATCTCTGGAGTGGAGAAGAAATTTATACCTCCGCAAGGAGTATAAAACTTGCCCATAGGGCAGTTTTCAAAAGCTATCTTAATATTATGGTCTTCAGCAAACTTGGCATGCTCACCCCAAAGTTCCTTATATTTAGAAATACTCTCCTTAAGAGGTTGACCTACCACTCTACCCGAAAAACCAGCCACAACCTTCACCTTCATTTTTTCTGCAAGTATAATAACATTCCTTACAAGTTTCTTATATTCATCTTCTTTCGATTCATCCATAATATTTACGTAAAAACCTGCCAAACAAGATATCCTTATGTCTCTCTCATCACAATAGTTTTTTACTTCCATTGCTTTTGCTTCCCAATCAGGATTACCTGGGAAAAAATCGTCTGTAGGAGAAACTCTCAATTCACAACACCTAAACCCTTCTTTTTTAGCAAAAGATATTCTTTCCTTGATAAAATTGGTTAAAAAACCTATTCTCATATTACCCTCCTTCGTTATTCAATCTTGTCAGAATATGATAATACAGTTATAATAAATGTCAAATTTAAAGCATAAGAAATACTAAAAAGGAGAATAATGGATAGCAAAGATATTATACTCAAAAATAAAGCTCGTATTGTATATAAAAGGATACCTCAATATCACTCAGTTTCTGTGGGAATGTTCATCAAAGCTGGAAGCAGGTTTGAAACAGAAGAAAATTCAGGGGTTTCTCACCTCATAGAACACCTACTGTTTAAAGGCACAAAAAAAAGAAGTTGTAATAGCATAAAAGAAGAGATAGAAGGTGTTGGAGGAACGTTTAATGGTTTCACATCGGAAGAGATTACCTGTTATTGGATAAAAATTTTGGGAGACTATTTCGACCTAAGTTTTGATGTTCTTTCAGATATGATACAAAACCCTTCAATGAAAAACGAGGATATAGAGAAGGAACGCCGAGTTGTTCTTGAAGAAATCAATATGTATAGAGATATACCTGCAAGATATGTTTTTGAGGTTTTTGACAGACAACTTTTTGATAACCACCCACTTGGACAACCAATAGCAGGAACGCCTGAAAGCGTTAAAGGCATGAGTAAAGAAAATATTCTAAATTATATGAAAAACTGTTATACCTCTGAAAATATTGTTGTTAGTATTACCGGTAATGTTTCAGAACAGCAGGTTGTTGAAACATCAGAAAAGTATTTAAACTCACTAAAAAGCAAGAATGAAAATATGTGTACCGAGTGGACAAAAAAAACGTCAGGTCCTTCTCTAAAAAATATATACAAAAAGACTGAACAGACCCATATAGCTATGGGAGGAATTGGAATTTCACGGTTGGATGAAAAAGATTACGTCTTAAAAGCCTTAAATGTTATATTTGGCGGTAATATGAGTAGTAGACTATTCAACAGAATTAGAGAAGAAATGTCTCTTGCTTACGCTATCAGAAGTATGACAAGTTCTTATAACGACACAGGAAGTTATGTTATTTATGCAGGAGTCTCCCCTGAGAACACCGAAAAATGTATATCTGCTGTTCTTGATGAAATGAAAAAAATTAAAGATCACGGTATATCAGAAAACGAACTGGCTCGAGCAAAAAAATTCCTTTCTTCTCAACTTTTAATGGGGCTTGAAGATAACCTTGAATATATGCTCTGGATTGGGGAACAAAAGTTGATGAAAGATTCTGTGACTACAAAAAAGAAGATATTAAAACAGATAGAATCAGTATCTACAAAAGATATAAAAGAACTTGCAGAAACACTATTTAAACCTTCAAATTTTTATGTTTCACTTATAGGGCCACAGGCAGACGAGTCAGAAATCTTAAAAGTAGCGTCAAAACTTTAAAGGAACAAGTAATGGAATATATTTCAATAAAACAGAACCTTTTATGTAAAAAGTATTTTAAGTTATTTACATCATTAACAACATTAAAAAAGTTTTCTTTAGCGTTTGGGTTTGCTATTCTAACTGGCATATCAGCCCAATTTTTCATAAAACTACCCTTTACTACAGTTCCTTTAACCAGCCAAGTACTTGTAGTACTTTGTTCTGGTCTTCTGTTAGGTAAAACTTTTGGTGCAATAAGCCAGATACTATACTTAGCAGGAGGTTCAATTGGAATACGTTGGTTCTACTTATCTCAATCTGGTCTATTTAGACATACAACCGGCTACATCATAGGGTTTATAGTAGCTTCATATATTATAGGTTTTTTAACAGAAAGAAAAGATTCTGCTGCCAACAGAATGGTTTCAATGTTTATAGGGGTTCTTATTATCTTAACTTTAGGAACTCTTTGGCTATCTATTTTTCAGCAGATTTCTTTAACTAAGGCTTTTACTTTTGGCTTTATACCTTTCTTACCATTAGACCTAATAAAAGCATATTTTGCAGGGGCAGTTATCAATTTAATTAAAAAAGAATGGAGTTTAAGATGAGAAAATATAAAATAGCCGTTGTCGGTGCTGGAATGGTTGGAAAAAAAATGATAGAGATTCTCCTTGAAAGAGATTTTCCTTATAGTGAAATAAAAATACTTGCAACAAGAGACAGAGAAGAAGAGATAGCTGGAAAATCTTTTAAAGTTGAAAAGACAGAACTTTCATCTTTTGAAGGGGTTGATATTGCTCTTTTTGCAGGGACAGAAGGAGAAAGAGGCGCAAGCCAGGTGTTTGGATGGGAGGCAGTCAAGAAAGGTGCAATAGTCATTGATAACGGAGGCGACTTCAGGATGGACCCATTGGTTCCTCTTGTTGTCCCTGAGGTTAATAGCCACCATTTAAAAAAACATAAAGGTTTTATATCAAGCCCTAACTGTTCTACCATACAGATGGTTATGGCTATCTACCCTATACACAGAGAATATACAGTAGAAAAAGTTATAGCAACAACTTTCCAGGCAGTATCAGGTACAGGCAGAGACGCACTTGAAGAATTGGAAACACAGGTAAATTCTTATGCAAACAGAGAACCTATAACAAAAAAAGTATACCCTCACCAGATTGCTTTCAATTCAATACCTCAGATAGGTAGCCTTTCTGAAGAGTTTCCAGGATACTACTCAGAAGAAGTCAAAATGATAAAAGAGACCCAAAAAATACTAACTTCTCCTGATATGCATATCTCTGCTACTTGCGTGCGTATACCTGTCTTTAACGCTCATTCAGAGAGCATTACATTACAGTGCAAAAAAAGACCTGACTTAAAAAGAGTTAAAGAACTTCTCAACTCTTTTGCTGGTAATTCGGTTATTGATGAACCTTCAAAATCGCTCTACCCTACTCCACTTGAAGTATCTGAAAAAAACGAGGTTTTTATAGGAAGAATCAGGGAGAACCCAGCTTTAGAGAATGGTATAGATATGTGGGTTGTGTCTGACAATATAAGAAAAGGGGCAGCTCTTAACACTATCCAGATAGCAGAACATCTTATAAGAGAAAAGTAACTGTATACAAGGATAAATAGATAAAAGAAAAGCGTATGTGGTGTCTACTCACTCTGGGACTACGGCGCATACACCTTCCCTTTTTTTGCCTTCTACCCAATGGGGATGTTTGGTGTAGTAAGTCCCTAAGAGTTTGCAGAGAGGTTAATGGGATGAGGCTTGTCCGCCGAAGCTTGTATTGTAGCGTAGGTGGAGGTGCAGTTAGCAACTTAACCAAAAACGAAAGACGTAATGATAAGGATGAAGATTCCCCTTGCATGTCATTCCGGACTTGATCCGGAATCTCGTTTTTGCCACTTCTGTTACGTGAGTTAGGTTAGAGATTCTAAAACAAGTTCAGGATGGTAAAACGGGCAGGGAGAAGAGTGTGTGGGTGATTTGCTGATATTTACTAAAATCAAAAAAAACTAATACTTTATAAGAGAAAATATATCATAACCTTTCAATTTATCAATTCCTTTCAAATCTTTCAATTCTATAAGAAAAAGAAACTTCTCTACTATGGCTCCAGCTTTTTCTATAAGTGCACAAGTTGCTTTTGCTGTTCCGCCAGTTGCAAGTAAGTCATCTACTATAACAACTTTTTCACCAACAGAAAGAGCGTCCTTATGCATCTCAATAACATCAGTACCATATTCAAGAGCATACTCCATACGGATTTTTTCTGCTGGTAGTTTGCCAGATTTTCTAACAGGGACAAAACCCACTCCCAACATATAAGCAAGCGCACCACCAAATATGAAACCTCTCGCTTCTATAGCCACAATTTTTGATATATTAGAAGGTATCTCTGCTTTAAACAGATTTAAAGCCTCCTGCAACCCTTTTGGATCTTTTAGGAGGGTAGTAATATCTCTAAACAAGATACCTTCTTTAGGGAAATCAGGTATTGTCCTGATTAAGTCTTTCATCTCTTTCATTTTTTATTTCTTCCCACTCTTTCTTAAGTTTCTTTAAAGCAATCTTTTTTATCTGGTGTACCCTCTGTCTACTAACATCCATCTTCTCTGAAATTTCCTTGTAACTGTGTTGCACACCATCTTCAAGACCGTAATATAGTTCCAACACTTTTATCCAGGTGTCAATATTAGCTCTCTTCTCTTTATCTTTAAGCCGAGAAAATATGTTTGCAAGAATATCTTTATTATTCAAAACTTCCCAAAACCCAGGGTCGCCACTCCTTTCAAAATCTATAACCTCAAAAAGGTCAACCTCTTTCTCGCCATCATAATACCCAGAAGATATAACTCTAACTTGACCTGAATACTTTTTCAATTTTTTAATAATTTCAGGAGTTAGTTTTAACTCTTCAGCTATCTCTTTTTCGGTAGGAGTTCTACCGTGATTAAACATATAATCTTTTTTCAGTTCTTCCAATTTTTCTTTAAACTCTTGATACCTTTCTGGTATCTTCAAAACCTCAAACTCTTTCATTATTGCTCTCAATACAAATCTTTTAATCCAAAAATATGCATAAGTACCAAACTTAACATTTTTTCTAAAATCAAACTTTTCAAGAGCTTTAAGAAGCCCCATATTGCCTTCAGCTATAAGGTCTGCCAATATATCGGAAGAAAAAGCATAACGTTTTGCAAGGTATATTACAAGACCTTGATTTTGTTTAACAAAAGTCTCTTTTGCTTTTCTATCTCCCTTTCTAATCAATTTTATCATTTGTATCTCTTCTTCTTGAGTCATTACTTCTTTCATTTATCTTTTCCTTTCATTTGTATAATACTCCTTATTTTGTTGGCAGCCTCCAAAAATCTTTCACCATTTTTACCGCTTCCACGTGCAAAAACTTCGCTTCCCCCAGCTTTACCACCTAAAATAGACGCAACCTCTTTTGCAAGTTTTACTGCTGGAAACTCTTTCTTCACGCCATCTCCAACCTTAACAACAAACATAACCTTATCTTCAATCTCATCAGCTATAAAAGATATACAGTTATCGAGAGATTCTATTAATTTGTCAGAAATCTTACTTATAATTTCACTATTTTTAAGTTCAAGTTTCTTGTTAATATAATTATAACTACATATATCGTTAGATACAAATTCTTTTTCAGAAATCAATTCTTTTGTTAGCATTGATATCAGAATATTTTCATATTTTTCTACAACTTTTTCTCTCTTTTTACCATCATCCAAAAATTTTTCTACCCTAACTAAAAGTTTTTCTGGTATTGTTTCAAACAGGTTACTTACATCTACAACCGTTTTTCTATAACCATCAAGATATGAGATAGCATCTTTATATGTAACAGCTTCAATCCTTTTTAAGTTCTTCCCAATACTTGAAAACCCAGTTATTTTAAAAATAAGTATATCACAGGTATTTTCAACGTGAGTCCCGCCACATATCTCGCTATGACATTTAGATATATTTATAACCCTAACATTCTCTTCATATTTTTCTGTAAAAAGAGCTATCACATCGGTCTTCAAGACCTCTTCAAGAGTTCTTTCTTCAACAACAACCTCATATTTTTGCAAAATTGCGTCTTGCACAAATTTTTCTACCTGTTCAATTTTTGTTGACGATATATCCTCAGAACAGATAAAATCGAATCTAAACCTATCATCAGCAACATAAGAACCAGCCTGTTTAACCTCTTTACCCACAATTTCTCTTAACGCATAATGTAATAGATGGGTCGCAGTATGGTTAGCAGAAACTTTAGTTCTAAATTCTGCATCAACCTTTAATGAATAACCCTGCTTCTGTGTTAACAGTGTTTCATGTTGACCTTCTACAAATTTACCAATATGGTGAATAAGACCATTTTCATCTATTGTAGTATCCAGAACCACAAACCTAACTTCACAGTTTTCTATAACTCCTCGGTCACCTATCTGCCCACCTTTCTCTGGATAAAAAGGGCTTCTGTCAAAAACAATCTCAAAAAGTTTTTTACGTACATCAAAATATACTGCTTTAACATCTGCTACATCCTCTAATTTTTTATATCCTGTAAACTGAGTTGCAACTAAAGGAAGTTCTTCAAAAACTATTTCTTTATGTAATACCGATTCTGTTGAAGACCTTGCCTTTTTTTTCTGTTCCTCTAAAGCGCTGTTAAAACCATCCCAATCTATATCTATATTTTTTTGAAAAGCAATCTCTTCAATTATATCAACAGGCACACCAAAAGTGTCGTAAAGTTTAAAGGCTGTTTTTCCTTGAAGAACACTGCCTTTGACATCACCCAGTAAAACCTGAAAATTTCTGGATGCAGATTCAATAACAGACCTATATTTGTCTTCCTCTTCACGTAACACCTTTGAAATCATCTCTTTGTTTGTTTTCAAGGTAGGATAAATATCACCCATAAGAGCAACAACCACTTCACTAAGGGAATAGAGGAACGGTTCCTTTATACCTAATTGGAACCCACTAACAGTTGCCCTTCTTATTATTCTTCTTAAAACGTACCCTCTTGCTTCATTTGAAGGTAAGATATTATCATCTATAAGAAAAGCAACCGCTCTTATATGGTCAGCCACTCTGCGAAAAAAGACCTTTTTATCTGAGGTATCCAAATATTTACAGCCAGAAACATCTTCTATTTTTTTAATTATTGGTAGAAAAAGATCAGTTTCATAATTAGATTCAACGTTCTGCATTATTCTTATCATACGTTCCAAACCCATCCCAGTATCAACACCTCGTCGCTTAAGAGGCACAGATGAACCATCGCTCTGTCTATCAAATTGAGGGAAAACAATGTTCCAAAACTCAAGAAACCTATCACAATTACATCCCGGAAGACACCCTGGTCCACAAGATTTATCTTCTCCAAAATCCATATAAAGTTCAGTACAAGGTCCGCACGGTCCTGTTTCTCCTGCTGGTCCCCAAAAGTTATCTTCTTTCCCGAGAGGCACAATACGTGTTTCTGGCAGAAAACTTTTCCATATATCTTTTGTTTCAATATCTTCTTTATAGTAAGTAGCCCATATTTTTTCAATAGGTAATTTTAAAAGTTCAATAACAAACTCGTAAGCCCAATCAATAGCTTCTTTCTTAAAATAGTCTCCAAACGAAAAATTACCTAACATTTCAAAAAAAGTATGGTGCCTATTACTTACTCCTATCTTATCAAAATCGCTATCTTTACCTCCTGCTCTAACACATTTTTGGCAAGTTACAGCCCTTGAATAAGGAAGTTTTGAATCGGTAGCCCAAAATTTTTTAAACTGTACCATTCCAGCGTTAGTAAAAAGAATAGTTGCATCGTCAAACGGTACAAGTCCGCTACCATGAACAATTGTATGTTCTTTATCTTTAAAAAAATCAAGATATATACTTCTTAATTTACTACTGTCCATACCTATATTATTCTCCTTCAGGTTTATAAAAATGTTCAGACACTTTTTCTAATGTAGTAAAAGAGAAACCTCTCCTACTTAACATCCTTAAAACTTGTAAAGAACTTCTATTTTTAACTTTTTCAGTAAAAAACTTTTTAGCTATCTCAAATTCCTTACGATAATCAAAATTTTCTTCGATATTTTTGATTACCTCTTCTTTTATTTGTTTATATTTCAGAACAGAAATTATATAATGGTACCCTTTCTTTTTAGTAAGAAATTTTTCTACAATAAAATATGCAAGCTCAAAATCGTCCAGATATCTTTTGTTTTTCAACTCCTCAATAGTTTGGTTCAACTCAGTATCTGAAATGTTCGCATAAATAGAAGTCAATCTATTTTTTAGTTCGACTTCAGAATAATCTTTTCTGGAGATAAGCTTTAAAGCCGATAAATATATACTTTTATTTTTCACCCTTTAATAGGAGCACCCTTATATTTGCTCCTTTTTTAATTCTAATCCTTGCATTAGATTTTGAAGATAATTTTCTAACCACATCTTTATAGTCCGACAAACCTTTTATGCTTTTACCTTCTATTGCAAGAATAATAGTTCCAACTGTAAGTTCAACTTCATCAGCAGGAGAACCCGGTTCAACAGAAACCACAACAACACCAGAAGTTCCTTCAACCTTATATTTTTCTTTAATATCATCAGTGAGACCTGTAACCTTAATCCCTCTCCAAGCGGAATCTTCTGTTATTGATGCCAACTGTTCATCAGAAGGCATCTCTCCTACTACCAAGTTTAATTGAACTTCTTTCTTGTCTCGCCAAACAATTATCTTAACTTTCTTACCAACAGGAGTATCCGCAACCTTCATCTGCAACTCTTTTGTGTCTTCAATAGTTTTACCGTCAAAAACCAGTATAACATCCTCAGTTTTTATACCAGCAGACGAAGCAGGAGTATCAGGCATTACATCTAAAACAAGAGCACCCTTAGTGTTTTTCAGTCCAAAAGATTTTGCAAGGTCTTCATCTAAAGGTTGGTGTACAATACCAAGATACCCTCTAACAACTTTTCCTTTATCTCTAAGTTGAGTAAAAACATGCTTAGCCATATTAACAGGTATAGCAAAACCAAGGTTCTGACCAACCTGAGGTGAAACTATAAAGGTGTTTATACCTATTACTTCAGCGTTAATATTTACCAAAGGACCGCCAGAATTTCCTGGATTGATAGCAGCATCTGTCTGAATAAAATCTTCATACTGGGTAATATGGAACCCACTTCTACCTTTTGCGCTTATAACCCCAACAGTAACAGTTGCAGACAACCCCATAGGGTTACCAATAGCCATAACCCACTCACCAGGTTGAAGTGACTCTGAATCTCCCAATTTAACAGCCGGTAGCATCTCTTTTGCTTCAATCTTTATCAAAGCAAGGTCTGTCTTGGGGTCGCTCCCAACAACTTTTGCTTCATACTTATGGGTTCCGTCGTTCAATGTAACCAGTATCTTATCAACATCTCTTATTACGTGGTTATTTGTAATAATATAACCTTTCTCGTCAACAATAAAACCTGAACCAAGCCCTTGCTGTTTCCTTTCAAAAGTTTTTGGTTGCTGTTGCTGTTGTCTTCGTGGAGTTCTAAAAAAATCATCGAATGGCGAACGGAAAAAACCTTCAAAATCACCAAACGGATCCCAATACCTCTGAGTTACAACTTTTTCGGTAGTTATCTGAACTACAGAAGGTTTTACAGCCTTTGCAATATTAACAAAAGAGTTCTGCAAATTTGTAATTTCAGGACCAACACCGGTAAAAACATAAGGAGAATCTTTTGAACGTAACCTACCAAAACTATGTTTCTCCATAAAAGAAAAACCGTAATAACTAAATATAAAAAATAAGAACCCTATCGTTACGCCAGATATGAAATATCTTCTTTTCATTTCTTCCTCCTAAAAATTTTATAAAAAAGTTCTTTTTTCATTTACCATTAAAAAGGCGGTGGGAGGTCAAAGCTGAAAACCTTGTTTTGAATTGTCACAATCTCCTCCGTTTTCTTTTAAAAAAACCATATTCTTAGCTTTAACTATTTAGATGCAAAAAAGAGGAAAAAGTTTTATTTTTTTATTTTAACCCAATTTTTCTTTGACGCAGATTCTTCAACAGCATTTAAAACCTCAAGACACTTTATGCCATCATAAAAATTAGGGACAGGATTCTTATCTTCAGCAATAGCAGTACATATATCTGCAACCATATTCACAAAAGAATCCCCATAACCTATAATATGACCTGCAGGCCACCAGTTAGCGGCATAAGGATGTGAAGCGTCTGTAGCAATAATGGTTTTAAAACCTTGGGTAGATTCTGGTTCATCAACACTATAATATTGTAGTTCGTTTAACCTTTCAAGGTTGAAAAAAATGCTTCCTTTACTTCCATTAATTTCAAACCTTTGTCCATTTTTTCTTCCAGCAGCAAACCGTGTTGCTTCAAAAGAACCTATAGCACCGTTTGTAAACCTTGCAAGAAAAAGGGTTGTATCATCGACAGTAACTTTCCCTGTCTTTTCGGATTTAGATTTATCTTTAAGCCCTGTTTCAAGAATACCAGTTTCTTGAATCAATGGTCTCTCTTTTATAAAAGTCTCTTTAACTCCTGTAACTTCTTCAAATTCACCCACAAGGTATCTTGCCAAATCTATAAGATGAGCATTCAAATCACCGTGAGCTCCACTACCTGCAACCTTCTTATCAAGTCGCCAAACAAGAGGAAACTGAGGGTCAAGAATCCAGTCTTGAAGATAAGAGGCTCTAATATGGTATATCTTACCTATCTTTCCTGAATCTATAAGATTTTTTGCAAGCCCAATAGCAGGAAGTTTTCTATAATTAAAACATATTGCGTGTTTCACTTTATATTTTTCAACAGCTTCCAACATTTCATACCCTTCTTTTAGGGTAGCAGCAAGAGGTTTTTCGCAAAATAGAGTTTTCCCTTCTTTTGCAGCAGTAACGGCTATAGATTTGTGAGCATCAGGTGGGCTTGTTATATCAATTAAGTCTATATCATCTCTTTTGACAACCTTCTTCCAATCAGTTTCATATTCTTCCCACCCAAACTTTTCTTTTGCCATTTTTAATGGCCCTTCTGTCCTACCGCATATAACTTTCATTACAGGCAAGATGGGTAAATCAAAAAATATTCCAGCATCTTTATAAGCATGAGAGTGAGCTTTACCCATAAATTTATAACCTATAAGACCAACATTAATTTTTTTCATTTTCAACCTCTTCTTTTTTAGGTTTAAACCCAGATAATTCAAAAACTTTAGACTCTACCTCTTTATAAAGACTTTCATTCTGTCTCAAACTTTCAATGGTATTTTCCATCCCTTGCCCAATAGAAGTACCTTCATATTGTATATAACTACCCTTCTTTTCAAAAATTTTATATTGCAAAGCAGCATTTATCAACGCCCCTTCCCTACTAATACCTTTACCGTAGTAGATATCCAGTTCAGCCTCTTTAAAAGGGGGCGCAACCTTATTTTTTACAACCTTAACCCTTACTCTATTACCTACCAATTCAGAACCGCTCTTTATACTCTCGATTCTTCTAACCTCCAACCTTACAGAAGAATAAAATTTTAACGCCCTTCCACCCGTGGTTGTTTCAGGGTTACCAAAAAAGACTCCTATTTTTTCTCTTATCTGGTTAATAAAAATCGCAGAAGTTTTCGATTTACTTATATACCCTGTTAGTTTCCTCAACGCCTGCGACATTAACCTTGCTTGTAACCCCATAACACTTTCACCCATCTCTCCTTCAAGTTCAGCTTTTGGCACCAAAGCAGCAACAGAGTCTATTACAACAACATCCACAGCGCTACTTCTTATTAAAGATTCAGCTATTTCAAGCGCCTGCTCACCGTTGTCAGGTTGGCTTACAAGCATATCTTCAATATTAACGCCCAATCTCTGCGCATAGATAGGGTCTAAAGCGTGCTCAGCATCAATAAAAGCAACCTGTCCACCTTGCTTCTGAGCTTCAGCCAATATATGCAACGCAAGAGTAGTCTTTCCAGATGATTCAGGACCAAATATTTCTGTTACCCTACCTTTAGGAATTCCACCAACACCTAAAGCAATATCAAGAGAAATTGAGCCAGTCGGAATAACAGCAATATCTGCAACATCTTTCTCTCCAAGCCGCATTATAGCGCCTTTTCCAAAATCTTTCTCTATCTGGCTAATAGCCATACTTAACGCTTTTTCTTTATCCATTATCATCTTCTCCCTGTTTTAACATTTATTTTTAATTAATATAACATTTGAAGAGACTAAAAGTCAAATAATAGTCCTTTTATAATACAAGTATAAAAAAAGTATGTGGTGTCTACTCACTCTGGTACTACGGTGCATACACCTTCTACACAACAATCGGGCACCCTGAGAACTCACCCTTCTGCATAGAAGACATCTCCGAAGGGCTTAACAGGCTCAGAGTATAAGAACAAAAGGCTTGAACCTTTTGTTAACAGCCCGATTCTTGCTTGAGTTGTAGTAGCACCTCGTAATTCGTTCCTAAACACATACTTTTTTAACGAAAAGAAAGACAAAAAAATAATAAGGATAAATACGAGGGTTGCCACGTCATTAGAAGGCATTCCTCGCAATGCCACAAAACGGCAGTTAAATATATAAAAGAAAAGCGTATGTGGTGTCTATTCACTCTGGTACTACGGCGCATACACCTTCCCTTTTTTTGCCCTCTACCCAAAGGGGAGAGGGATCAAGGATGAAAATTCCCCTTGTATGTCATTCCGGACTTGGTCCGGAATCTCGTTTTTGCTACTTCTGTTACAGGGAATTATGAAACAAGTTCAGGATGGTAAATTGGACAAGCGCTTCTCGCAAAAACAGATTATAAAAAAGGACAATGGAAAAGCGTCTTATAAACAGGAGGACTACTACTGGTTAAAACACTTTCAATAAGTTCAACACCTTCAACATTCATAACACCAAAAGAATGTTCTGAAAACCTATCCATTAAATTATTTATTACTGAAAGGTTAGGTAAAGACCTAAACCTTGATATAGTTATGTGCTCTTTAAATCTTTTTTCATTAGGAAAACCCAGTTTTTCAAACTCTTCTTCTATTTTTCTATTTAAACTTTTAAGATACCCGTTAGATTTCACCCCAATCCATAAAACTCTTAACTGTTTTTGTTCTGGGAATACCCCTAACCCTTTCACTTGCATATCGAATGGTTCAAATTCACCACAAATATTACTCAATATATCTTTAATATTTGCAAGACAAGATGTTTCAACATTACCTAAAAATTTTAAAGTAATATGCAGGTTTTCAGGAGGGACAATTCTTGCTTCTTTAGTTTTAGAAGACAGTTTTCCTGTTATCTCCAGAAAATTCTTCTTTATTTCTTCAGATATTCTTATACCTATAAAAGTTCTCATTTTTTTTACAATAAAAAAAAGAGACTTCCTTTTCAGGAGGTCATTTAGGCTTCAAGAGCCAGACCTTTTTGAATCTCTAAGGATTAAAGGGCACATAGGCCACAAAACCTGAAAGAGGAAGTCTCTTAATAGTTATATCTTTTTATTTTACATTTGTCAAGACTAAATATTTTTATTTATTTTCCTTTAAGCCAGGGCATCATATCTCTCATCTTTTTACCAATCTTCTCTATAAGATGCTCTTCTGACTGTCTGCGCAAAGCGTTAAAAACAGGTCTGCCTACAAGATTTTCAGTAATCCAGTCTTTTGCAAAATTCCCGTTCTGCACATTTTCAAGGACATCCCACATATTATCTTTTACATTCTCATCTATAACCATAGGACCTATTGCCATATCACCATATTCAGCAGTATCGCTTACAACTTTTCTCATTCCTTGTATACCTCTTGAATTAATCAGGTCAACAATAAGTTTTAACTCATGACATGTTTCATAGTAAGCAACCTCTGGCTGGTAGCCGGCTTCAACCAATGTTTCAAATGCGTACTTAATCAACTGACTGATTCCACCACAAAGAATCGCCTGCTCACCAAAAAGGTCTGTTTCGGTCTCTTCCTTAAAGGTTGTTTGAACCACACCACACCTTGTTCCACCAAGCCCTTTTGCGTAGGCAAGTGCAATACCAAGAGCATTACCTGTAAAATCCTGTTCTACAGCAACAAGACAGGGTACCCCATTACCTTGCTCAAACTGGTCTCTCAACAAATCTCCAGGACCTTTTGGCGCAACCATAAAAACATCAACGTTTTTGGGTGGCACAACCTGATTAAAAAGGATAGAAAAACCGTGAGCAAACCCAAGAGCTTGCCCTTCTTTTAGGTTTGGCTCAATACAATTCTTGTATAATATTGGCTGAAGATTATCTTGTACCAACACCATAAGAACGTCTGCTGCTTTTGTAACATCAGCAATTTTCATAGGTGAAAACCCATCTTTTACAGCCAATTTATAGTTATCTGTACCTTCCAACTCGCTAACTATTACATCAACTCCACTATCTTTAAGGTTTAATGCGTGCGCTCTTCCTTGACTTCCATACCCTAAAACCCCTACTTTCTTACCTTCCAGGTATTTTAAATCTGCATCCTTTTCATAATATATCTTAGCCATCTTATTCCTCCTCGTATTGTTGTAAACAATTATTTTTTATGTTGCCCAAACTCTCTCGGAAGGGCTATTCTACCTGTTCTCACTATCTCTTTAACCCCATAACTTTTGAGCAACTCAATCATTGCAGAAATTTTTGATACCTTTCCTACAACCTCAAGAGTAAGAGATTTTTTACCTATATCTACAACTTTCGCTCTAAAAGTGTTAGCAAGTTGCATTATCTCCTGCCTTATTACAGGATTTAAGGTTTTAATCTTTATAAGAACAAGTTCTCTATCTATAAAATCTCCGTCAGTCAAATCTTGTACCTTTATAACATCAATAAGTTTATTTAACTGTTTATAAATCTGTTCAAGTATCCTTTCATCACCTTTTACCGTCATAGTAACTTTTGATATAGAGGAGTCTTCAGTTTCTGAAACACATAAACTATCTATATTATAACCTCTTGCAGAAAATAAACCAGCTATCCTTGCAAGCACACCAGTCTTATTTTCCACAGTTAAAATTACAAGATGAGAAGAATAATTTTCTTTATTATTTTTCATTTGTTGTACCTCGGGTTGTATTATATTTCTACGCTATACCTTCAAGCATCTGGTCAAGAGAAGCCCCAGCAGGAACCATTGGAAAAACGTTTTCATCCTCAACTATCCTACAATCCAGTATAACAGGTTTTTCCTTCTCTTCCAAAACCCTTGGGATAATAGAGTCAAACTCTTCCACGTTACACACTTTATAACCCAAAGCACCGTACGCTTCGGCAAGTTTTGCAAACTCTGGCTGAGCATTCTCTTCACGGGTATAGGCATACCTTTTTTTATAGAACAATTGTTGCCATTGACGTACCATCCCAAGACAACCATTATTAAGTATTATAATCTTAACGGGCAGTTTATTATAGACCGCAGTTGCAAGTTCCTGTATATTCATCTGAATACTTCCATCTCCAGCTATATCAACTACTACCTTATCAGGATTTGCTAACTGAGCTCCAATTGCTGCTGGAAACCCAAATCCCATAGTTCCAAGCCCGCCTGATGTAATAAAGGTTCGTGGTCTTTTAAATTTATAATATTGGGCTGTCCACATCTGGTTCTGCCCAACTTCAGTACATATTATAGCATTATCAGGTAACAACTCAGATATTTTTTCTATTACATATTGAGGTTTAAGAGCGTTCTTTTCATAAGCTAAAGGATATTTTTCTTTCCATTCTTTGATTCTGGAAAGCCATTCTTTTCTCTCATATCCCTCTATCTTCTCATTTATTTCTTGAAGAATAACTTTTGCGTCTCCAACAATAGGTATATCAACCTCAATATTTTTACTAATAGAAGCAGGGTCTATATCAATATGAATTATTCTTGCGTTAGGAGCAAAGTTTTCTATCTTCCCGGTAATCCTATCGTCAAAACGGCAACCTACAGATATAAGAAGGTCTGATTCTACGACTGCGTAATTAGCATATTTTGTGCCGTGCATCCCAAGCATCCCAAGAGAAAGAGGATGTTCTACAGGAATAGTTCCAAGCCCCATAAGAGTAAAAGTTACTGGTATTTTCGTTGTTTCAACAAACTGTTTTATCTCATCCGAAGCCTCAGAATGAATTACTCCTCCACCAGATATAATCAAAGGTTTTTTTGATTCTTGTATCAACTTACAAGCCCTCTCTATCTGGATGGGATGTCCTTCGTATACAGGTTTATAACTCCGAATATCAACCTCTTCTGGATATTCAAATATAGTTTCTGCCCTCTGTACGTCTATAGGTAGGTCGATAAGAACGGGTCCTGGTCTACCTGATTTTGCTATGTAGAACGCTTCTTTCACAACTTTGGTTATATCTTGAACATTCTTTATTAGATAATTATGCTTTGTTATGGGTCTTGTTATACCCGTAATATCAACCTCTTGAAAAGCATCGCTACCTATAAGACTTGTTGCCACTTGAGCAGTAATCGCAACCATAGGTACAGAGTCCATATATGCAGTGGCTATCCCGGTAACAAGATTTGTAGCACCGGGTCCTGAGGTAGCCATACACACACCAGTTTTACCTGACGACCTTGCATACCCATCAGCAGCGTGGGCTGCTCCCTGTTCATGACGTACAAGAATAAATTTTATACAACTATCATAAAGTTGGTCGCAAAGAGGTAACAAAACACCACCGGGATATCCGAAAATTGTATCAACTCCCTCTTTCTTTAAACACTCCACCATTATTTGCGCACCATTCATTTTCTTTCTCCTTCTATTTCATTTTGATATAGTCTGTTCTCTTGATGTCCCAACAGAAACCTTTGTTACAGGCGCTTCTATCAATTGTTCAACTCTTTCTATATATTTTTTAGCATTATCAGGAAGATTCCTATACTCTGTTATCTTTCCAAGATCTTCTTGCCAACCATCCATCTCTTCGTAAACTACATTACAGTTAGAAAAAACTTTACTGTTAAAAGTATAATCATGGTAAACGTCACCTTCAAACTCATAAGCAACCCCAATCTTGATTTTTTTCATACCAGAAAGAACATCCAACTTTGTCATAACCAGTTCATCCAACCCATTAACTTTACGGGCAAATTTTACCAGAACCGAATCGAACCACCCACACCTTCTTGGTCTACCTGTTGTAGCACCATATTCATTTCCAGCTTTTCTAAGGTTCTCACCGTCTTCCCCAACAAGTTCAGTAGGAAACGGTCCCATTCCAACCCTTGTAGTATACGCTTTTACAATCCCTATAATTCTACATATTTTTTTTGGAGAAATACCTAACCCAGTACACGCTCCACCAGCAGTAGAATTAGAAGCAGTAACATAAGGGTAACTCCCAAAATCTATATCAAGAAAAGTGCCCTGAGCACCTTCTGCAAGAATATGTTTACCTTTTTCAATCTCATCGCAAAGATAAAGAGAAGTATTCTTAACCATCTTTTTCATCATTTCTCTTGCGTTAGAATATTCCTCATAAATCTTGCCCACATTAAGAACTTCTTCTTTATAGTATTCTCTAAACAGATAGTTTTTCAGTTCAAGCGCTATCTTAAGTTTTTCTTTAAAAATATCATCATCAACAAAATCTATAGCCCTTATACCTATCCTATTAAACTTATCTGCATAAGTGGTCCCTATACCTCTACCTGTTGTTCCCAACCCACCTTTTCCTCTAAACTTATCTTCTATCTGGTCCAACAATTTATGATAAGGTAACGTCATATGAGCGTTTTCAGCTACAAACAGCCTGCCTTCGGTACTAATACCATTCTCTTTTAGGTATTCAATCTCTTTACAGAAAGAGAGAGGGTCAATAACCATACCATTACCTACCAAGCAGATTTTTTCTGGGTAAAGTATACCCGATGGTATAAGATGAAAAATATATTGTTTTCCATCAACAACCACTGTATGCCCCGCATTAGCTCCCCCTTGAAACCTTGCAACTATATCAACATCATCAGCGAGAAAGTCTATAATTTTTCCTTTACCTTCATCGCCCCATTGAGTTCCTAAGACTACTGTTACCATTTAGACTCCTTGATTTAAAGTAAAAATTTTCGGTTTTAAGTCACCCTAAAACCAACCTTGATAGTTTTACCATAAATTTCATTCTTTTGCAAGTTGTAGTCTTTTATAATACAAAATGAGCCTGAAAGAGGGCTCGGTTTCAAATACAGATTGAGCCTAAAGAAAAAATGGGTCATAATATAAGGTTATGACACTAAACATGAAAGACACGGCTATA
>Ga0172382_10004465_pt1 | contig 21413 bp, 22 predicted proteins | sample Leawel138RmetaG_FD_122245 | JGI IMG/M metagenome (GOLD analysis project Ga0172382, IMG submission 122245) | Leachate microbial communities from a municipal landfill in Southern Ontario, Canada - Leachate well 138R metaG | ecosystem: Engineered > Solid waste > Landfill > Unclassified | place... | reverse complement strand
GCCAGCTCGACCAAGGGCGCGACAGGTCATACGCTGGGCGCTGCAGGCGGCCTGGAAGCGGTGTTCTGTGCGCTGGCGCTTGGCGACGGGCTGATCCCCGGCAGTCCCGGCACCCGCAGCCTGGACCCGGACATCGACATCGACTACCGGCAAACACCGCAAAAGGCGACGCTACGCCATGTGTTGTCGAACTCCCTCGGTTTCGGCGGCACCAACTGCAGCCTCGTCCTGTCGCGGGCGGGCGGAATAACATCATGAACACCAAGCCACTATCGGCAACGATCCGGGGCATCGGCCTCATCGGCCCCGGCTTCGACAACTGGCCGCAGGCCCGTGCCGTCCTCGCCGGAGACACGCCCTGGGTGCCGGCCGCGACCCGCATTCCAAACCCTGGCATGCTGCCGCCCGCCGAGCGCCGGCGCGTCGGCGCAGTCGTCAAGCTGGCGCTGTGCGCGGGCATGGAGGCAGTCGATGCGGCAGGCGCCGACGCCGCACAGCTGGCCACGGTGTTTGCTTCGGCCGGCGGCGACGGCGCCAACTGTCATGCCATCTGCGAGGCGCTGGCCAGCGACGACCGCCGGATTTCACCGACCCGCTTCCACAATTCGGTGAATAACGCCGCCTCCGGTTACTGGGGGATCGCCACCGGTGCGATGGCGACCTCGACCATCATTTCGTCCTACGACGGCAGCCTGGCCTCCGGGCTGATCGAAGCCTTCGGGCTGACACACGAACTCGGCCAGCCCGTGCTGCTGCTGGTGTATGACCACCCCTACCCGGAACCGCTGGCGGCAGCACGTCCGGTCCGTGACGCTTTCGCCCTGGCCTTGCTGCTCGACCCCAACGGCAACGAGTCGCCGCGCCTGCAACTGGGCGAGTTCAGCCACGCTGCGGCGGACACGATGTCCGACACCGCGATGGACGCGGTACGCAGCGGCATCCCCGCCGCGCGCGGACTGCCCCTGCTCGCGCTGCTGGCACAGGGCCGCAGTGGTGTGGTGGTGATCGACTATCTTGACGACCTGCGCCTCGAACTGAGCCTGTCCGCGTGAGCGCCGCCCTGCCCGATCGCGGCTGGATCGCCTCGCACATTCCGCACCACGGCAGCATGTGTCTGCTCGACGCTGTCGAGGCCTGGGATGAAGATCACATCCGTTGCAGCAGCACCACCCACTGTGCCGCCGACAACCCGTTGCGCAACGGCGGGCGCCTTGGCGCGCTCAACGCCATCGAATATGCCGCCCAGGCCATGGCCGTGCATGGCGCGCTGCTGGCAGATGCAGCGCATGCGGCAACGCCGCCGAGCCCCGGCTTTCTGGGCAGTGCACGCGGCGTGAGCTGCCTGGTCGAGCGCCTCGACGACATCGAGGCCCCGCTCTCCATCCGTGCACAGCGCCTGTCGGCCGACTCGCGCACCCTGCTGTATGCCTTCACCGTCTCCGCAGCCGAACGCCTGCTGGTGCAGGGACGGGTCGCGGTGGTGCTCGGCCGCGCACCTTCTTCTTCCTGACTCCGGACACTCGAACATGACCCTTCGCGCACTCGTCAGCGGCGGTAGCGGCGGCATCGGCCGCGCAATCTGCCTGCGTCTCGCAGCCGACGGCTACGCCGTGCTCGTTCACGCCAACCGCCAGCTTGAAGCCGCCGAGGAAGTGGCCGCCTCCATCCGCAGTGCCGGCGGGCGGGCCGAAGCCATCGCCTTCGATCTCACCGATGCAGCGGCCACCTCGGCAGCGGTGGAGATGCTGCTTGCCGACGGGCCGATCCAGGTCGTGATCAACAATGCCGGCATTCACGACGATGCGGTGTTCCCCGGCATGTCGGCGCAGCAGTGGCACCGCGTGATCGACGTCAGCCTCAATGGCTTCTTCAACCTCACCCAACCGCTGACCATGCCGATGATCCGCACCCGCTGGGGACGCATCATCAACATCACCTCGATTGCGGGGCTCACCGGCAATCGCGGCCAGGTCAATTACGCAGCGGCCAAGGGCGCGCTGCATGCCGCCACCAAGTCGCTGGCGCTCGAGCTGGCCAGTCGTGGCATCACCGTCAATGCGGTGGCACCCGGCATCATCGATACCGCGATGAGCGAAGCCGCCTTCGACGCTGAGGCCATCGGCCGCCTGGTGCCGATGAAACGCGCAGGGCGCGCCGACGAGGTGGCCGACCTGGTCGGATTCCTGGCCTCGAAACAGGCCGGCTACATTACCGGCCAGGTCATTTCGATCAACGGCGGCATGATCTGAACGCCATGAGCACCGCCGCCACTGCAATGAACGCCGCCGGCGTGCATAAAACCGAAGCACTGCTGTTCTTCACCCTGATGCAGTTGGCGGTCATCATCCTGGTGGCACGCGCAGGCGGCGAGATTGCGCTGCGGCTGGGGCAATCCTCAGTGGTCGGCGAAATCGTCACCGGCATCCTGCTCGGCCCGTCGCTGTTCGGCTGGCTCGCGCCCGGGCTGTTCGACCTCGTGTTCCGCAGCGCGCCACCCGAGCCGATGCAGATCCTGTCCCAGATCGGTTTGCTGCTGCTGATGTTCCAGATCGGACTCGAGTTCGATTTCAGCCACCTTACCGAGCGCAAGCACCGTCATACCGTGGCATGGGTCGCCAGCGCCGGGCTGGTGCTGCCTTTTGCCCTCGGATTCGGCCTTGGCTGGCTGGCTACGCCGCTGCAACCCGCAGGTGCCGACCCCATGGTGTCCGGCCTGTTCGTGGCCACCGCGTTCTCGATCACCGCCCTCCCCATACTCGGGCGCATCATGATCGAGTTCCAGCTCACCCGCAGCCCGCTCGGCGTGATCGCGATCAGCGCCGCTGCGATCAACGATGTGGTCGGCTGGCTGCTGCTGGCACTGGTTTCCACGCTGGCGGCAGCCAGGCTCGACGCAATCGACTTCCTCACCCGCATCGCGCTGGTATTGGTCTTCTTCGCTCTGAGCTGGTTCGTGCTGCGTCCGCTGGTCAAGCGCCTGGTGCAACGTGCCCGCCCCGGTCGCGGACGACTGCCGCCGAATCTGATGGGTGCCCTGCTGGCACTGATCTTCGGTGCCGGGATGTGCACCTACCAGCTCGGCATCTTCGCCATTTTTGGCGGCTTCATGATGGGCGTGATCCTGCACGACGAACACGGTCTGCGCGAAGCCTGGAACACCCGCGTAGGGCACTTCGTGGGCGTGTTCTTCCTGCCGGTGTTCTTCACCTATACCGGCCTGCGCACCGATATCGGCAGCCTCGACAGCCTTGCCGACTGGGGTTGGTGTGCGCTGGTGATCACGCTTGCCACGCTCGGAAAATTCGGCGGCTCCTACCTCGCTGCGCGCCGCTGTGGCCTGAGTCACGACCAGGCAGGCATTCTTGGCATCATGATGAACACACGGGCACTGATGGAGCTGGTCGTCATCAACGTTGGCTACGATCTCGGCGTGATCTCGCAAGTGATGTTCACCATGCTGGTGATCATGGCCATCTTCAGCACCATCCTGACTACCCCCTGCCTGCGGATCTGGCTCCCGGCGATCGGTCACCCACTGCCGCCAAGAGCCCGCGAATGAACGCGCTCAGCCTGCGACGCCCGCTTCGCCGCCACATCCTCTTGTGCTACCTTCCACCGTTTGTCTCAAGGGACTGCGCTCGTCTTTCCGCCCAATGAACCTGAAGCCCCGCTTCCTGCTCCTAGCCTCAACCCTGATCCTGATCGCGTCGACCGCGAGCTGGCTTGCATTCCAGCGGATCGCTGAAGGCATCATCGAGCAATGGGGCGTCCGCCTGGTTGAAACGCAGGTGCGCTACGACTCCGCACGGCTCCTGCAGCCCCTGATTCGCGAAATCGCGCTTTCCCGCCAGATGGCGCAGTCGCAACTCATCCGGCGCTGGGCGAAGCAGCCCGACAATCCCGGCTACACGGCGGAAGCCATGGCAGAAATGGAGAGTTTTCGCCGCAACTTCCAGGACGGGAGCTATTTTGCAGCGCTGCTCGCATCCGGCGCCTACTATCACAACAACGCCCAGAACGACTACGCCGGACGGCAGTTGCGCTACCACCTCAATCCCGACACACCATCGGACAGCTGGTTCTACGAAATCATCCGCCAGGGCCGTGATTTCCACCTCAACGTCAACAAGGACCAGGCCCTCGGGATCACCAAGATCTGGATCGACGTGCTGATCCGCGACGGAGAGGAGACACTCGGCGTGCTCGGCACCGGGCTCGACCTTGACCGCTTCATCCATGACATCGTCCAGCTCGCCCAACCCGGGATCACCACGCTGTTCGTCGACCAGGATGGCGCCATCCAGCTGCACCGCGACCTGCGCTACATCGACTACGCCAGTATCGTCAAGGCCGAAGGCGAAAAGATCACCATCGATCGCCTGCTCAGCGACGGCCAGGACCGCAGCTTCATCCACGCGGCGATGCGCGAGCTCGTTGATGCCGGCCCCGAACGCGAACACGACACCCGTGTGATCAGCCGCTTCGTCACCTTCGAAGGCAAGCGCTACCTTGCCGGTGTGGCCTATCTGCCCGAGCTCGACTGGTACGAAGTCACCATGCTCGACCTCGACGTGCTGATGCCGCTGCACAGCTTCACCAGCGTGCTGCTCATCTTTGCAGCAACGCTGGTGGTGGCGCTGCTGCTGTTCAACTACATCCTCAGCCGATGGGTGCTGAACCCGGTGTCCAACCTCGAAAACGCCATGCTGCGGGTTCGGGATGGCGACCTCAACCCGATCACGCTGCCGCCCGCAAAAGGCGAGATCGGCCGTCTGGTAGGGCATTTCGGCGCAATGGCCGAATCAGTGCGCAGTCACACCCATGAACTGGAGAACAGGGTCGCCGCGCGCACCGAAGATCTGCACCGGCTCGCCAGCGCCGACCCGCTGACCGGGCTCCTGAATCGCCGTGGCTTCACCGAGCGTCTGAACGCCGAAGCGAAACGTGCAGAACGGGAACGAAGCCACTTCGGCCTCATCTGGATCGACATCGACGAGTTCAAGCAGATCAACGACTTCCTCGGTCATGGCGTCGGAGATGAAGCACTGCTGGCGGTTGGCCGCCTCATCAACGCCAACATCCGTCCCTACGACTGCGCTGCGCGCTGGGGCGGGGACGAGTTCCTGATCCTGCTCGCGCCATGCGATCACGCCACCCTTGCATGCCTGGGCGAGCGCATCCGCAGCGCCATCGAATCCGACATCCATCTCGCCGCAGACACCTCGATCACGGTCAGTGTCGGTGCCTGCATCGCCGCGCCCGGTGACGCGATCGAACGTATTCTGCAGCGTGCCGACAATGCGCTCTACACCGCCAAGGCCGAAGGCAGAAACCGGATGAGGATCGCAGACGCCGCAGCAGCCGAAACCACCTGAGGCGTAAGCCAGACGCGACTCAGGCGCGCAAGCGACGCCACAGCAACAGCGGAAGCCGGAGCACGAAACCAAGCAGCAGCCGGCTGTGCATCCAGGTCAGCAAGACGTTGTCGCGCAGATAATTGAAGTGCGACACCCCGCCCTCGTCGGCGTTGAAATACTTCACCGGCGCATCGATGTTGATCGGTTTAACGCCGCGCCAGGCCAGTCGCACGACGGCCTCGGGGTCGAAATCGAAGCGTCGCATCCAGCGCTGGCCCTGCATCAGCGCGCGCAACGGCGTCACCGGATAGACACGAAAGCCGTAGAGCGAATCGCCGATGCCCATCCACAGGGTTTCCAAATTGGCCCAGGCGTTGGACACCTTGCGTCCGCGCACCCGCAACAGGGGCGCACTGGCATCGAACACGGGGCGCCCGAGGATCATGCATTCGGGCGAATCAGCGGACGCAGCCATGAAGCGCGGAATGAGCGCTGCGGGATGCTGGCCGTCGGAGTCCATGGTCAGGACATGCGTGATGCCCTGCCTGGCCGCTTCATCGAGTCCGTGCAGCACCGCGGCACCCTTGCCCCGGTTTTCCGGCAGCACGAACACCTTCAGCCCCGCGTCCTCCGCCGCCATCGCCTGCAGCTCTGCGCCGGTGCCATCGGTGCTGCCGTCCACGACCACCCATACTGGCGCCCACTGTGCGCGTGCTGCACGCACGGTATCGAACACCTTGGGGCCGGGGTTGTAGCTGGGAATCAGCACCGCATGGGTGGCGGAAGACGTCATGGGCGGGGCAGGATCAAAGGGGTTGTGTCGCGTCTGCGCGCTCACCGGCGAACTGCGGCGGCACGAACCGTGCGCGGGAAAGCTCGTCCGCGAAGTATGTTTCGAGCTCGCGGCAGAACATGGTGGCGTTGGCGGGCGGCTCGAAACGGCGCCCCAGCCGCACCCGGTAGTGGATCGGCATCGGTGGACGCCGGAACAGCGGCCAGCCCTTGGACAGATAGGCTGAGTCGGTCTCGATGATGATGGTCTGCACCGGCACCTTTGCACGGCGAGCGATCAGGGCCACGCTGGGCGTGATCTCGTTGACCGGCGCACGCACCGTGCGTGTCCCCTCGGGGAACATCAGCAGCTGACTGCCCTCGCCCAGCGCCTCGCAGGCGGCATACACCATCTGCAGGGGGCGCCCGTTCGGAATGTAGCGCGCAAGCCGCGCACCGCCGCCGAGAAAGACATTTTTCATCAGCGAGGCCTTCATGATGCAGGCCACGTTGGGCAGGCGCGCGATCACCATCACCGCATCGAGCAGGCAGGGGTGGTTCGGCGCCAGAATCAGCGGTCCCTGATCCTTCAGCGCATCCAGTTCGCTGATGTCGAAGCGGCAGGCACCGAGCGCGCCAAGCACGAAGAGGTAGATGCGGAACACGCAGGTGATCGCCCGCCGCCCCAGCCTGCGCGCCGCCCCGCCGGGCATGAACGGATGCAGGATGGCGGCAAGCAGCGACCACCCCAGACACAGCACGCCAAGCGCAAACAGCCCGAAATAGAGACAGAAGTACTCATAGACGGCAGGAAGACGGCGGGGGCTCGATGCGCTCACAGCGTGGCTCAGTCTTCCACCACGACTGTTCGCGAGGATTCGCCGAGCACCCATGCAATGGCCACCCCGGCAGCCCAGGAGTGATCGCGCTGGACCAGGGGACTGTCGGCAAAAGCGGCGCCGCGCAGGGTATCGTAGCGGAGGAAACTGCCCACCCAGAAACGGTCGAAACGCTTCGACAGCGCAGTGATGAACTGGGCGCCGGAGTACCCGCCCGAGGCCTCGTAAGCCGGCCGGTCGGACAGCGCAAACTCCGGCTTCACGTCATAGAAATAGCGGTGCTGACGGGCGTTGGCGTAGATCGGTCCTGCCATCACGCCGAGATTCCAGCCCGAGTTGCCGAAGGGGTCGATGTCGAGGTTGATGAAGGGGGAAAACGTCACCCCGACATGCGTGACCGAACCCTTGACCGTATAGGCGGCACGCACTGGCAGACGCAGGTCGACCCGCGCGTTGTGTGAATCGGAGCGCCACAGGTTGAACTCGAGCGAGGGCCCGATCTCCACCGTCGGTTTGAGGTCGGGCATGCCGCGACGGGCACTGTTGCCGTCGCTGTCCACCGGCAGCGAGGCCGACAGACTGAGATTGAGCTGCACCCGGTCGCTATCGAAGAAAATGCTGCGAATGCCGTCACGGTCGGCCTTGAAGAACTCGCCCCGGTACACGAAATACGGCACCGCAAGTCCGTGCACCCGCTGCCGGTCCGAGCCCCGGTAGTCGGGGAAAGACACCGCGCCCACGCCCAGCCCCAGTTCCCACAGCGGTTTCTCCTCGCCGGCGTGGGCAGGCAGCACGCCCCCCACGGCAAGCAGGGCCGCGAGCGCAAACGATGAAAACGGGATGAGCTTCATGTACGAATTCCTTGAGTCGGATGCCCGCCGCTGGCTTCGATTTCGACCAGCAGATCGGAGCGACAGACATCGGCCTGAACGTAGCACACCTGTGCTTCATCAACGATCACGCGCCGCACTTCGGCACGAATGGTCTCCAGGTCCGCAGGGTCGCGCACGTAACCCAGGCACACCAGGTCCTCGCGCGCCGGGCTCAGCAGCGGGGCGACCCGCGCGGCCTCGGCCAGCACGGTATCGATGTTCACCAGCGTCTCGCGTGTCTGTGCCGCAACGTCCTCCTGATGGAGAGTCTGATGACCGACGATACTCGCGGTACCGGAAATGAACAGCACATCCTGCACCGTGCTGCTGCTCACCGCCGCGCGCGAGAAGGTCGGACTGCGCGGCCCGTAGACCTCCGGGTAATGATAGGCGCTGACCTGACGCGGATTCTCCACCGCGTGCGGGACGCGCCGCACGGCAAAGAACCCGATCTCGAGCGCACCGTGACGCACCCCGAGCGCGCTGGCCGCAGGCACCCGCCCGGTCAGCGCGCGTCCGCAGGCGGAAAAGGCATCCTGCCTGCCGATGTTGAACTTGCGATAGCGCTCGACGCCGTTCTCGATCCCGTTGATCCTCGGCAGGTAATTCCACACCCGCAGCAAACCCGGGAACGCGGCATGCGCCAACGCGGCAAAGACCTCACGATAGGCGAACTCCGCGGCCTGCTGCAAGGCACTCACCGATGGCGTATCAACGAATGCCGACTCATCGACGGAGATCACGCCGAACATCAGATCGTCGTCGTGGCGATAGACCACCTGTCCATGCCGGCCGGCGACGAGGGCATGATCGGACAGCCATACTGCCCGCCACGGATTCGCCGGAACAAGGGTGGGCGAGCAGACTCGCAGACACGGAAACGCTTCGCTGCGCGCACAGTCCTCACCGAAGCGGATCTCGCCAAAAATGCGTGCGGGGTCAATGCCGGGCGGTAGCGGTGCATCGACATCCAGCGGCGACAACAGCTGCAACTTCGAACCGCCGCTCATCCGCGCACCGCCATCTCACCGTCATCCACCGGCAGGATGTCGCATTTGCGCTTGCGCCGTGCAGCCAGCGTCCGCGGCAGGTGGCGCAGGGCCGACAGGTAATAGATCGTCTTGAACGCCAGCAGCGAGGGCCAGATTGGCGTTTTGCCGTAGATATCGCCCGCCAGCAGCGAGAGCAGCGCTTCTTTCATGCGCAGCAGGTTACGCGGCCCCATGAACAGATCGCGCATGGTCGGGCTGGTCATGCGATAAATGAACCACGAGAAGGCCTTCGGCCCGTGGCGGACGAGCTTGTCGAAACGCGCCATGGCCGCCTTGGTGCGCCCGGGTTGGCGCAGGCAGGTGTCGACCGCGTCGGCACCGAAGAAGGCGCTCTGCATGGCCAGCATTACCCCCGAGGAAAAAACCGGGTCGATGAAGGCGTAGGCATCGCCGAGCAGGATGTAGTGCGGGCCATGCGTGTGATCGGTGGTGTAGGAGAAATTGCCGGTCGCCTCCACCGGCGAGATCCGGCTCGCGCCCACAAGCCGCTCGGCCAGGGCCGGCGAGAGTGCGATGGTGTCGGCCAGGAAATCGTCCAGCGATCGACCCGCGCGCTGCTTCATGTAATAGGGCCAGGTCACCGCACCGATGCTGGTTGCCCCGTCGGCCAGCGGAATCACCCAGAACCAGCCGTGTTCGAACCAGTAGATGGAGATGTTGCCTGCGGCGTCTCCGTCGTGGCGCGGGACGTTGGCAAAGTGCGCGTACATTGCAGAACTGTTGTGCTGCGGGTTGCGATGCTTGGCCCCCATGCGATTGGCGATGAAGGTGTCGCGACCGGAGGCATCGACAACGAAGCGCGCCGCCCAGGTCTCGCGCCGGCCGTCATCATGCTCGGCCCTGACAGTAGCCCCATCGGCGTGAAAGATGACGTCCTTCACCCGACAGCCCTCGATCACCTCGGCGCCCTTGCGCACCGCATTGCGAATCAGGATGTGGTCGAACTCGGCGCGACGCACCTGATAGGCATAGGGCATCGATTTGTCCCACGCCTCGCCAAAATTGTAGCGTTGCTGCGCGGCATGCTGCGGCGATACGAACTCGGCCGAATACTTCCGGATCCCGATCGCGCGCATCTCGTCGGCCACGCCCAGCCTCTCGAACAGGGGCAGGTTGGCCGGGAGCAGGGACTCGCCGATATGGAAGCGTGGGTGGTGCGCCTTCTCGAGAACGGTGACGCGATGCCCTTTTTCGGCCAGCAGTGCGGCCGCGGTCGAGCCCGCCGGCCCGCCGCCGATGACGAGCACATCACACGCCAGGTCGGAGGACGGAAGTTCATTTGTATTCACGACAGAATCACCATCTGGAACAGAGTTGCGAGCACCGTGCGGTTTCAGGGACGATCGGCGCACTTGCTTCAAGCTGCGGACTATACCGTAGCCGTACCATCAGCGGAATTGCGCCAGCTCAAACGGACAGCGGTGAGCAGCACGGAGATCACTACATCCGCATAGCCCACTGAGCGGACCACAGCACGTGGATTGCAGTCCCCCCCGATATGGCGCACCATTTCGTTTTTACCTGATTCCCGCCGTCCATGCGTCCCGCCCGTGCCCTGATTGACCTCGAAGCCCTTCGTCACAACTACCGGCTTGCGCGAGCTCGACATGGCGGGCGAGCGTTTGCCGTGGTCAAGGCCAATGCCTATGGTCATGGCGCGGTCGAGTGCGCGCAGGCGCTGGCAGCCGAGGCAGACGGTTTCGCCGTCGCCTTTGTGGACGAAGCCCTGCAACTGCGCGCCGCCGGCATTACCCAGCCGATCCTGCTCCTCGAAGGCGTATTCGACGCCGACGAACTCGATGAGGTCGTGCGCCACGAACTGTGGATGGTCGTACACCACGAATTGCAGATCGAGATGATCAAGGGCCGACAACTGGCTGCGCCCTTGCATGTGTGGCTCAAGGTCAATTCGGGCATGAATCGCGCCGGCTTCCTGCCCGACATGGTGCGCACGGCCTGGCAACGCCTGCACGACACCGGCAAGGTTTCCGACATCTCGCTGATCACCCACTTCGCGCGGGCGGACGAGCCCGATGCGACCACGACGGCGGAGCAGATCGCCGCTTTCGACGCCGGCACCCGTGATCTGCCCGGCCTGCGCAGCCTGGCCAACTCCAGTGCCATCCTCGGATGGCCGGCCGCGTACCGTGACTGGGGCCGCCCCGGCATCCTGCTCTATGGCGCTGATCCGATGCCGGAGGACAACCACGGGCTGCGCCCGGTCATGACGCTGGAGAGCCAGATCATTGCGGTGCGTGAAATTCCCGCCGGTGCGCCGCTGGGCTACGGCGGGCGCTTCGTCGCCAAAGCACCGACGCGTGTCGGCCTCGTGGCCATGGGCTACGCCGATGGCTACCCGCGCAGCGCACCCGAAGGTACGCCGGTCGCGGTGGATGGAAGCCTCACCCGCCTGATCGGCCGGGTGTCGATGGACATGCTTACCGTGGATCTGACCGGTCTGCCCGGTTGCGGCATTGGCAGCCGCGTCGAGCTCTGGGGTCGTCAGGTGTCGGTCAATCGTATCGCCACCGGCGTGGGCACGATCTCGTACGAACTGCTGTGCAATGTGAAGCGGGTTCGCTTCGAATATCTCGGCTAAGTGCTCAAGAAGGCGGGGCCCCGGACCGAGGTCCGTGCCCCCCCTCCGGCTTATTCGTGCACCGTCTCGATCGTCAGCGCCACACCGCTGGCGTCGGCCGCCAGTCCATCGACCCGTCCTTCGAGATCGCCAGTTTTTGCCATCACCCCACCCGATTTCGACACCCGTACCGCGAGGGCCAGTTTTTCCGGCAGCGGGGCGTTGCCCGACATCCGGGGAACGCCGTCGAAGGTGAAATCGAGCGGCAGTTCGCTGCCCTTGAAGCGGAGTGCGGCAATCGGAGGCCCGCCTGCGCCACCACGCACGAAAACGAATACGGTGTCGTCGGCCAGCAACTGCTCGCGCAACGCAGGGGCAACATCGAGGCGACCGGCAATCTTCAGCCCGCCATCCACCGCGTTCCCACCGCTGGCAACCGGCGGCGGCATCTGCTGCGCAGGCGCAGCCGCCAACGCCGGCAGGCCCGCCTTGCCGCGGGCGTCGTTGATGCTGGCACGCAGTTGCCCCTCAACCTCCTGCCCGGGTGGTACCCGCGCCAGTATGCGTTCCCACAGCCCTGCAGCCGCTGCATAGTCGCCTCGCTGATAGGCTGCGGTACCGGCAAGCGCAAGTGACTTGACGTGATTGGGATCGATCTCCAGCGCACGCGCGACCAGTGCTTCGGCTTCACCGACAATGCTGCCGTTCTTGGTCGCCACCACATCGGCCCAGTCTGCAACCACGTCGGCATTGTCCGGAATCAGCTCGGCAAGCCGTGCATAGGCCTTGGCCGCCTCAGGATAGTCCTCCAGCACCAGCCAGGAGCGCGCGAGCATCGCCCAGCCTTCGACGTTGTCCGGCTCCTTCGCCAGGCGGGCCTCGAGCGTGCCGACCATCTCCCTGATCTGCGTGGGCGAGAACGTCTGCTGGCGCGCAAGCTTCTGCGGGTCGAGCGCATCCGGCGTACCGACCCCCAGATAGATCAGCGCAGCCATCACCGGTACACCAAGCCCCACCAGCACGGCCCATCCACGGGCAGGACGGACACTCCCGCCGGGCGCCATGACCTTGCCCTCATCCAGCGCACGACGTTCGAGTTCATCCCTGCTACGCGCATACGCGGCGTCATCGATTCCGCCTGCAGCACGTTCGGCATCAAGATCGGCAAGCTGTTCACGCAGTACCAGCATTGCGGTTGCAGCCTGTTCGGCATCCGCAACCGCCGGCGCGCTTGAGACTGCACGACCACGGCCGAGCAGTGGCGGCACGACCATGAGCAAGGCGCCGGCCACCAGCAGGCCGGCGACAATCAAAAAGGTGATCACGAACGGGGCTCCTCGGCAGACGGTTTGTCTGCGGTGGCGGGCGCGTCGCCCGCAAGCAGTGCGCGGGCGCGGGCGCGCTCCGCAGTGGAAAGTTGATCCTGCACGGCGGCTTCAGCAGCGCGTCGGCGCAGACGGAAGGCCAGCCAGCTGGCGCCACCGAGCAGCAGCGCGGCGGGGCCGCCCCACAGCAGCAAGGTGGTGGTCTTGAACGGTGGCTCGTAGAGCACGAAATCACCGTAACGCTCGACCAGGTAATCGATGACTTCATTCTTGCTCTTGCCCGCAGCAAGTTGTTCTCGCACCTGATTCCGCAAATCGACTGCAAGCGGGGCATGCGACTCGGCAATCGACTGATTCTGACACACCAGGCAGCGCAGCTTGTGGGACAGCTCCTGGACCTCATCCTCGAGCGCCTGATCGGCCACTATCGGCGTTGCAGTACCCGTCTCGGCAGCGTGAACCGCCGCGACGCCGCCAAACGCACAGACCGCAAACAGGGTCGCAAGAAGACGGCGCCCCGACATGAAACGCTCAACCTGCACGCTGCAACTCCTTGATCTTTGGCATCAGCACCTGTTCCAGGTTTTCCGCGGTCACCGGTCCGATCTGCTTGTAGCGGATACGGCCCTGCTGATCGATGAGAAAAGTTTCGGGTACGCCATACACACCGAAATCGATTCCCACCCGGCCGTCGATATCCATCACCGAAAGCTGGTAGGGATTTCCGTGCCGGGTCAGCCAGTCACGGGCACGTTCGATCGCCTGTGCGGTCTCGGTCTCGAGCGCCATGCCGCGCGCATCGATCTCCCCGTCACCACGCACTTCCTTGTAGTTGAGGCCGACGATGGGCACCACGCCGCTACGCGCGAGCTTGACCAGGACGGGATGCTCCTGACGGCAGGCTACGCACCACGACGCCCACACATTGAGCAACCACACCTGACCGCGCATCTGTTCCAGTCCGAAACGCTGCTCCGGCTGGTCCAGACGGGCGAGGCTGAAATCCGGCGCAGGCTTGTCGATCAGCGGCGAAGGGACTTCACGCGGGTTGAGCGTGAGGCCAAAACCGAGAAACCCGATGAGCAGCAGGAAAAGAAACAGTGGAACAAGAAACTTGGCTTTCATGAACGGTTCTCAAACGGCATGTTGTGCGGCGCCGGCGGGTGCGCTGCGCTCTGCCAGACGACGATAGCGACGGTCTGCAGCAGCCAGTATGCCGCCCAGCGCCATCAGGATGCATCCTGCCCAGATCCAGCTGATGAAGGGCTTGCGGTGCAGACTCACCACCCAGTCGCCCTCGGGCAATTGCTCGCCAAGCGACACATACACATCGCGGAAAGGACCGATATCGAGTGCGGCCTCGGTCATCGGCATGCCCATCGCCCGATAGACACGCTTTTCCGGCTCCAGAACCGCAACAGGCTTGCCATCGCGACTCAGATCTATGGTCGCCCTGGAGGCGTCGTAGTTGGGACCCGCGATACGCTCGACGCCCTTGAAGCTGAAGCTGTAACCGGCGAACTCCGCCTGATCGCCCGCCTTCATGCGCAAATCGAGGTTGGCGTCGATGCTGCCGACCAGGGTCACACCGATGATGAAGATGCCGACACCGAAGTGTGCGGTCCACATGCCCCACCAGGCAGCAGGAATCGCTGACAGACGGCTCGACATGGACGCACCGGCGCGCTCGCGCAAGCGCCCTCCGAGCAGCTGCAGGCTGGCCAGCACGACCCAGGCCGCCAGACACAGCCCGAGGACGGTGCGCCAGGTCAGGTGATCGAGCGCAAACGCGGTACCGAAGCCGATCGCGATGCTGGCGATGCCGGCCGGCGCCAGGCGGCGAACCACGGTGCCCACCTTGTCGCTCTTCCAGCGCAGGTAGGGTCCGAACATCATCAACACCACAACGGGCGTCATCAGGGGCACGAACACGGCCTGGAAATACGGCGGTCCAACCGAGATCTTGCCCAGATTGAGTGCATCGAGGAAGAGCGGGTAAAGCGTGCCCAGCAACACCGAGGCCGACACCACCGCCAGCAGCACGTTATTGCCCAGCAGCGTGGTTTCGCGCGAAACCAGACCGAAACTGCCGCCGCCGGTGAGGCGCGGTGCCCGCCAGGCGTAGAGCAGCAGCGACACGCCGATGACCAGCACCAGCAGGGCGAGAATGAACATGCCGCGTGCAGGGTCGGTTGCAAAGGCATGCACGCTGGTGATCACACCCGAGCGCACGAGGAAGGTACCGAGCAGTGACAGCGAAAAGGCACCGATGGCGAGCAGGACGGTCCAGCTGCGGAAGGCACCGCGCTTCTCGGTGACTGCCAGCGAGTGGATCAGTGCGGTTCCCAGCAACCAGGGCATGAACGACGCGTTCTCCACCGGATCCCAGAACCACCAGCCGCCCCAGCCCAACTCGTAGTACGCCCACGCCGAGCCCACCATGATGCCGGCGGTCAGAAACACCCACGCTGCAATCGTCCACGGCCGCGACCAGCGCGCCCAGGCCGCATCCATGCGCCCGCTGAGCAGCGCCGAAATGGCAAAGGCGAACGCCACCGAGAAGCCCACGTAGCCCATGTACAGCAGCGGCGGATGAATGATCATCCCCGGATCCTGCAGCAGGGGATTCAGGTCACGTCCCTCGGCCGCCCCCGGAAGCAGGCGGTCGAAGGGGTTGGAGGTCACCAGCATGAAGGCGATGAAGCCGACGCTGATACAGCCCAGCACACCGAGTACGCGGGCCAGGAAGACCTGCGGCACATGACGCGAGAACACGGTGACCGCCACCGTCCACAGCGACAGCGACATCGCCCACAGCAGCAGCGAACCCTCGTGATTGCCCCACACGCCCGTGATCTTGTACATCAGGGGCGTATCACTGTTCGAATTGACGGCCACCAGCTGCACCGAAAAATCGCTGTTGATGAAGGCCCAGGTCAGGCAGGCAAAGGCGAAGGTAACAAAGACGAACTGTCCCTGCGCCGCGGGCCGCGCCACGGCCATCATCGATTGATTGTTGCGGGACGCACCGACCAGCGGCAACACCGCCTGAATCAGCGCAAGGACGAGGGCAAGAACGAGTGCGAAGTGACCGAGTTCAGGGATCATTGGCTCACCGTATCGGCGGTTTTCTGCGCCTGCTCAAGCGCGTGGGCGGCCTCGGGCGGCATGTAGTTCTCATCGTGCTTGGCAAGCACCTCGGTAGCGCGGAACTGTCCGTCGGGCCCGAGCGAGCCCTGCACCACCGCGCCCTTGCCTTCCTTGAACAGGTCGGGCAGCGTGCCCTTGTAGCTGACCGGAATCGTTTGTGCGGTATCCGTGATGGCAAAGCGTACGGTAAAGCCGTCCGCCTCGCGCTGCAGCGAACCGCTCTCGACCAGGCCGCCAATCCGGAAGGTCTTGCCCCTGGGGGCCTTGCCCTCCATCACGTCGGAAGGCGTATGGAAGAACACCATGTTCTGCTGAAAGGCAGACAACACCAGGGCCACGGCCGCGACGAGCAGTACCACGCCACCACCGACCAGCATCATGCGTTTGCTACGGGGTTTCATATCAAGACTCCATGCGGGCGCCTGCGCGTCCCGAACCATCCTTGCCAACCGCGCGGCGCCAGCGCAACAGCCGCTTCACGGTCTCCTTCCGACGCTGTAACACCAGAACAAGTTCCAGCGCGATCACCGCAAACGTCACGCCATAACTGCCCCAGACAAAAAAGCCCGCGCCACCCATGTCCCAGAACGCCGACCACGACTCCCATTGCATCATTTGCGCCCCCCCTCACGGTCGAGCACAGCGCCCACCCACTCAGTGTGGCGCTCGCGCTCAAGAATCATCGGGCGTACCCGCCACAGGGTCACCGCCAGGGTGTATGCCCATGATGCAAATGCCAGCACCAGCATGCCCATCAGCATCGTGGAGGCCATCGACGGCGCCTTGGTCAGGCTGACCGATGCGCCCTGGTGCAGCGTGTTCCACCACTTCACCGAGAAATAGATGACCGGCACATTGACGGCGCCAACCAGCGCAATGATGGCCCCCGCACGATCACCGCGACGCGGATCCTCGATGGCGCGGGTCAGGGCGATGAAACCGAAATACAGGAACAGCAGCAGCAACTGCGAGGTCAGGCGGGCATCCCACACCCAGTAGGCGCCCCAGGTCGGACGTCCCCATAGCGCGCCGGTCCATAGCGCCACGAAACAGAACATGGCACCGGTCGGCGCCAGCGCCTGGCTCATGACGAACGACAGCCGGGTGTTCATCACCAGCCCCACGGCGGACCAGAAGGCCATGACCAGGTAGATGAACATCGACATCCATGCCGCCGGCACGTGGATGAAGATGACGCGGTAGACGTTGCCCTGGGTCGCATCGACCGGCGCGACAAAAAATGCCAGCCATAAGCCGATCAGCGTGAGCACGGCGGCGGTCACGGCAAACCAGGGCGCCAGGCGCCCGGCCAGCGGATAGAAATTCTGCGGAGCGGCAAAACGGAGCACGCTGGGGCCACGCGGACTTGGATTCATGCGATTGTCTTGGTCGATTGAGCCAGAGGCCATGTCAGATCATTCAGTCGAAATACGTAAGGATGCCGCGCAGGCAATCGGTGCCAGCGCCAGCGCCCCTGCAAGCCCGCCGCCAAGCAGCAGCAGATGCGCCAGCGCCCCCGTCCCGGAGGCCTCGGCTTCCACTGCACCGGCACCAAAGATCAGCACCGGCACGAACAGCGGCAGGATCAGCAGCGCCAGCAACATGCCACCGCCCCGCACCCCCAGTGTGAGCGCTGCACCGACCGCGCCCAGCAAGGCAAGAATCGGCGTACCCAGCGCCAAACTTAAGACCAGCACCGGCAGCGCGCCTTGCTCAAGGTCAAGTAAAAGGCCCAGGCCAGGCGCCACCACCACGACCGGCAGGCCGGTGGTAAGCCAGAACGCCAGGATCTTCGCCAGCACCCACAGTACCGCCGGCTCACTGGACAGAAGAAGTTGCTCCAGAGTTCCGTCGGCATAGTCCTGCGCAAACAACCGGTGCAGCGACAGCAGGCAGGCGAGCAAGGCTGCCACCCACAGCACGCCCGGCGCAATCGCCCGCAGCAGGTTGGGTTCGGCGCCGACGCCGAACGGAAACAGGCACACCACGATGACGAAGAAAGCCAGCGTCACCATGACGTCGGCCCGGCCCCGCCAGGCCAGCAACAAGTCACGGCGCAGGACAGCAAAAAAGGTACTCAGCACGCAAACGCCCCAACGTCGAGCACCTTCGGAGGCATGGCAAACGGTGCATCCTGGTGCGTCGTAAGCATGACCATGCCGCCTGCCGTGCAATGATCGGACAGCGTGCCCGCCAGGTCCTCCACAGCCCCCACATCCAGCGCGGTAAACGGTTCGTCGAGAACCCACAGGGGCCGCCGGGCCGACAGAAAGAGGCGCGCCAGCCCCACCCTGCGGCGTTGCCCCTGGGACAGCACCCGCGCGGGCAGATCAAGCTGGTTGGCCAGGCCGATGCGCACCAGTGCCTGCATGCAGCTTTCGGCATCCGCTTCGTCGCCTGCTGCCGCAATTGTAAACTGCAGGTTCTCGAGCGGGGTGAGCATGTCGTTGAGCGCCGGTGCATGGCCCACGTAGAGCAGATCGCGATGAAACGCCTCGCGGTCGCGGCCGATAGCCGTCCCCTTCCAGCGCACCTCTCCCGCCTCGGCCAGCGCCAGTCCGGAGACCAGACGCAGCAGACTGGTCTTGCCTACCCCGTTGGGGCCGGCAATCCGCAGCAGCTCACCCGCCGCCAGGCGCAGGGCGAGGCCACGAAACAGCAGGCGGTCGCCTTTCAGACAGGCAAGGTTGTCGGCTTCGAGCATGGGGACGGATTGAACCACAGCACGGCGCTGGCTGAAACGTTTTCTGCTTATAAACCCGCGTACACGACAAAATTGCCGTGATTCCGGACGCAGAGAACGACGCCCGCGGAAAATCGGATGGCTGGATTGACCGGAATGGGCGACTAGCCGCGCAGGTGCTCGACCGCCCATACGGCGGCCTCCACCCGCGAACGCATCGAGAGTTTGCGCAGGATGTGCTTGACGTGGACCTTCACCGTGCCCTCGGTGATGTCCAGTTCACGTCCAATGAGCTTGTTCGACAGGCCTGCGGAGATCTGCTCGAGAATGCGCACCTCCTGCTCGGTGAGCCCGGCAGCGGCGACCGACTCGGGCTGTGCAGGGCCGCGCAGGGCAGCAGCCATGAGGTGGGTCAACTCGTCGGAAATGACGATACGGCCACCGGCCACACCACGCAGCGCATCAACCATGGCCTCGGGTTCCATGTCTTTCAGAAGGTAGCCATCCGCCCCCGCACGCAAGGCGGCGACCAGATCCCCGCCATGATCGGAAACCGTCACCATCACCACGCGACAGTCGATGCGGGCGGCGCGAATGCCGCGCAGAACCTCGATACCGTCCATGTCCTTCATGTTCAGGTCGAGCAGAACCAGATCCGGCCGCAGCTGCAGCGCCAGCGCCAGCCCCTCTTGTCCGCCTGCAGCCTCGCCGAGCAGGGTCAGAGACGGAATGGTCTTCAGCAGCTGCATCAGCCCCTTGCGGAACAGCGGATGGTCATCCACGATGATGACGCTCTGGACCTCGCTCATTGCGCGCTCCCGAAAACGATGCTTGATTTGGCCACGCTGCGGCTGCCGGCACGAAAATGCACGCTGACCCGCGTGCCGCCGCCTGGCCGGGGCCCGATATCGAAGCGCCCGCCCAGACTGCGCGCACGTTCGCGCATGATCGAAAGTCCATGATGATTGCGGGCATCGGCGGGCGGCGTGCCAGGACCGACGCCGTCGTCGTCGAGCACCACGGAAACCTCACCATCCGCACCGCAGTTCAGGCTCAGCCACGCCCTCCTCGCGTGCGCATGACGCACCATGTTTGACAGGCCCTCGCGGATGATGTGCAGCACGTGCACTTCCTGATTGGGACCAAGATGGCAGTCGGCGAGCCTGCTCTCGAGCATGAGCTCGACCTTGCCCTTGCTCGCATATTCATCCACAGAGGCCTGCAGCAGCTCCGAAAAATCTCCGGTCATCTTGAGCCTGAACGACACCAGCAGCTCGCGCAGCTGGCGGTAGGCTGCGCTGATGCCCGAGCGCAGGTCGGCGAGAATGGCCTCGGCCTCCACGCTGCGTGCGGGATCGCCTAACAGTGGTTGCACCAGGCTCACCTGAATCTTCATGTAGGACAAGGACTGGGCGAGCGAATCGTGCAGCTCACGGGCGATCACCGAGCGCTCCTCCTGCAGGGCAAGCAGGCGCGCCTGTTCGCTGCGCCGCGCGGCGCCGAGCGCCATCCCGACATGACGGGACAGGGCCTCGACCAGTTGCCGCTGCCAGTCCTCCAGGCGTTGGCCGGGAGGCAGCGTCAGACGCAACATGCCGAAATGCCGCTCCGCATCGCGCAAGGGCACACGCAAGAGATCGTGGCCGCCCTCGCGCTCGTAATTCCAGCCTTCCGAATGCGCACGGCAACGCGAGCAGGCCAGTTCGGCCTCGAGCTCGTCCGCATCATGATCCGGACACCGGCCAATGGTGCTCGCAATCACCGTGGCCGGCCCGTCATACCGCGGCTCGATGCAGGCCAGGCTGCCGCTCAGCCCCACCACCTGCTCGATGTCACGCAGTGTAGCCTCGTAGGCCTCAGGCGCTGTCGGCGCGTGATACAGGCGCGCAATCGCATGATAGAGCAGCTCCAGCGCCCGGTTGCTGCGCTGCAGCTCGGCCGTCTTGGCTTCGACCCGGCTCTCCAGATCGCAATAGAGCTTGGACAGCTCCCCTGCCATGGTGTTGAAGGTGGTCCCGAGCTGCCCGAGCTCATCGCGTCCGGTATGGCTCACCCGCGCCGAGAAGTCGCCGGCTGCAATACGGTTCGCCGCCAGCAGCAGCTGGCTGAGCGGCCTTTGCACCCGGCGCTGGAGCAGCACCAGCGCCAGCGTCACGACCAGCAGGGTCAAGCCGATCGCCAGCGCGAGGATCTGGCGCAGATCTCCGATACGTCGCTCGGTGTCGTGTTCGAGCACCGCCACCAGCGTGTTGAGCTGATCGACGAAGGCATCGATCTCGATCAGCATCAGCCCGACGCCTTCACGCGAAGGCGGAGGTCCATCCGCCAGGATCGCCTCGACGCGCGGCTTGACGCTCAGACGCCAGTCCGCCTCGGCACCGCGATAGGTTGCCGCAAACACGCCATCGGGTGCGCGCTCAAGCGCGCGCAGCAAGGCCGGATGAACCAGGGTCTGCTCGAACTCCGCGATTGACGCCAGCGCGCCCTCAGCCCCTGGCGCATTGCCCTGCATCGTTTCGACCACGGCCAGGCTTGCCATGCGGTGGGTGAGTCGCCGCAGGCTGCCAGCAGCGTTGATGGCGCTGGCGCTGCCCTGCACCGTCTCGGCCACCAACACTGACGCGCTCATGCCGGCGAGGCCGATCAGCGTCAGCGTCGCCATCGCCAGACCGACCAGCCAGAGAATGGAGCGCCTCGCCAAGGCATCGATAAGACGTCTATTCATCTTCTTGATCCTGGGACCGGACAAACCGCCGGATATGAAGGAGTACCTCTTCAATACATAG
>Ga0172382_10004464_pt1 | contig 21415 bp, 15 predicted proteins | sample Leawel138RmetaG_FD_122245 | JGI IMG/M metagenome (GOLD analysis project Ga0172382, IMG submission 122245) | Leachate microbial communities from a municipal landfill in Southern Ontario, Canada - Leachate well 138R metaG | ecosystem: Engineered > Solid waste > Landfill > Unclassified | place... | reverse complement strand
TCCGCGCCGGACGACATGGCGATGCCGAGCCGCGCGGCGGCGAGCGCCGGGCCGTCGTTCAGGCCGTCGCCGACGAAGGCGACGCCCTTCCTGCCCTGTTCGGCCGCCAGGCGCTCGACGGCCTCGACCTTTTCCTCCGGCATCAGGCCGGCGCGGATGTCGGTGAAGCCGAGCGCGCCGCCGATCGCGGCGGCGGCCGCCTCGTTGTCGCCGGTCAGCATCACCGGCGACAGGCCGCGCCGCTTCAGCTCGGCCACGGTTTCGGCCGCCTCGGGACGCGCGGTGTCGGCAAAGCGCACCGCGCCGGCAAGCCGCCCGTCGACGACGATGAAGGCGACGGTGCCGGCTTCGCCCAGCCGCGCCAGCATGGCGTCGATCTCGTTGCCGGCAATGCCGGCCTCCTCGGCCAGCCGCCGGTTGCCGACCGAGACGGTGCGATTGCCGACCGTGCCGGAAAGGCCCTTGCCGCGAATGGCGCGGACATCGGTGGCGGCGGGAAGGGGCGCGCCGGTGGCCGACGCCTTCTCGACCAGCGCCCGGGCGAGCGGGTGCTCGCTGTGGGCCTCGATGGCGGCTGCGAGTGCGATCGTCGGCTCGTCGCCCTCGGCGGCCACGACTTCGGGCTTGCCGATGGTCAGCGTGCCGGTCTTGTCGAAGGCGATGGCGCCGATCTCCTCGGCCCGCTCCAGCGTCTCGATGTCGCGGATCAGGATGCCGGCGCGGGCAGCCGCGCCCGTCCCGGCGACGAGAGCGGTGGGCGTGGCGAGGCCGAGCGCGCAGGGGCAGGCGATGACCAGCACCGCGACCGCTGCGACCATGCCGCCGGTGGCATCGCCGACGACCAGCCACCAGGCAAGGAAGGTTACGGCCGCGACGACGAGGATGACCGGCACGAACACCGCCGAGATGCGGTCCACCAGCCGCTGGATCGGTGCCTGGCCGGTCTGGGCTTCCTCGACGAGGCGCGCCATGCGGGCAAGCCGCGTGTCGGGGCCGACGGCCGTGACCTCGATCTCCAGCGCGGCCTCGCCGTTGACGGTGCCGGTGATGACGGCGTCGCCGGGCTCCTTGTCCACCGGCAGGCTCTCGCCCGTCACCAGCGATTCGTCGATGGCGGAATGGCCTTTGGCCACGGTGCCGTCGCAGGGCATGCGGCCGCCGGGGCGCACCAGCACGCGGTCGCCCGCCTTCAGCGTCTCGGCGGCGATCATGCGCGCCGTGCCGTCCGAACCGATCAGCTCGGCCTCGCGCGGCTGGAGCTTGTGCAATGCCGCGAGCGCGGCCGAGGTGCCGCGCTTGGCGCGCGCCTCGAGATACTTGCCGAGCATGATCAGCGTCAGTACCACCGCCGCGGCCTCGAAATAGAGGTGGGCGTGGGCGTCGCCGCCGATGACCAGCACCAGCGAATAGACATAGGCGACCGAGGTGCCGAGCGAGACCAGCACCGCCATGTTGGCGCCGCCGCCGCGCACGGCCGCGAAGGCCTCGCGCAGGAAGCGGGTGCCGGAAACCAGCATCACCCCGGTGGCCAGCGCAGCCTGCGTCCACGGGCCGATCCAGGCATGGCCGGTGCCGATCATCATCGGCAGCGTGCCGATGACCAGCGGCAGGCTGAGAGCGGCGGAGACGATGAAGCGCCACAGCGTCAGCCGCTCTTCGCGCCGGCGTGCGTCCTCGCGCTTCTCGTCGGCGGCGCGGCGCTCGCCCTCGTCGGTCGGACGCATCTCGGCGCCGTAGCCGGCCTTCTCGACCGCCGCGATCAGCGCCTGCGGCGCGACCGCGCCGTCGATCTCGACCGAGGCGCGCTCCAGCGCGAGGTTGACCTCGGCCTTGCGCACGCCCTCGACCCGCGAAAGCATCTTCTCCACCCGCGCGGAACAGGCCGCGCAGGTCATGCCCGTTATGTCGAGCGCGATTGTCGACATGTCCTAGCCTTCCTCTACGCGGGCCTCAAAGCCCGCGGCCTCGACCGCGTCGGCCAGCGCCTGCGGCGCTACATTGTCCTCGGCGCTCACCGTCGCGCGGCCCTGCGCGAGGTCCACGGTAGCCTGCCGCACGCCCGGCTGCGCGGCCAGAAGCTTCTCCACCGACGCCTTGCATCCGCCGCAGGTCATGCCTTCGATCCTGAGTGCGATATCCATGTTCCGAAACTCCTATCCTGTCGTCGGATGACAGATAAGGTTTCCAGCTACTGGAAGGTCAAGGCGGGCAGGGCAAGTTTTTCCGGCGGCGTCAGGTCGTCGCCTGCGCGGGGGCGCAGAAGATGTCGTCGAGCGTCACCAGAAGGCGCCGCACATGGGGGGAAGAGCAGGAATAGTAGATCATCTGCCGTTCGCGGCGGGTCTCGACCAGACCCATGTTGCGCAGCTTGGCGAGGTGCTGCGACAGGGCGGACTGGCTCAGCTCCACCCGTTCGGCGATCTCGCCCACGGAAAGCTCGCCGTAGAGCAGGTGGCACATGATGGCCAGACGCTTCCCGTTGCCGATGGCGGACAGGAACTTCGCCACCGTGTCGGCATTGTCGACAAGTTGCCTCGAAATCATTGCGCCCCCCAGTGCCGCATTTCACCAAGCGTTACGGGGTTAAGAACGCTCGATGATCCTCGCAGGTCATGACAGGATCACCCCTTCCCTGCGCGCGACCTAACGTAGTCTAAACTCTCCCGATCACAAGACGCGGAAGTAAAAATAGCTGCGCGACTTTGCCGCGCCTAGTTCGCCGCCTGTTTCTGCCTTGCCTGGCGCGCCTCGACCGCCATGGAAACGAGCGTCTTGTGCATGTCGGCGGCGTCGGCCAAAGGCTGGCGGAACGGGATGCGCAGCACGCGGTCGCCGGCGGCAAGGTCGAAGCCGTCGGCGTCGACGCCGGTCATGACCCAGCCCTCGTCGCCCCTGGCCTTGCCGAACACGGCGGCGTAGTTGGCGACGGCGTCGGCGTGGTCCTCGTTCATGTGTGCGACCGCGCTCGCCTCGGCGGCGGCGATGGCGTCGAGCTGGTCGCCCTGCGTCAGCATGTCCTCGCGCGTCAACGCGTAGGCCTTGCCGAAGCCGCCGTTCAGGCTCGCGCGCCGCGGCTCCAGCCGATAGAAGGCGAAGTCGCCGAGCCCGGCATAAAGCTTCGCCTTCGGGTTGTGCGACAGGAAGCGCCAGGCGATGCGGCCGTGGCGCGGATCGTCCTTGGCGATCTTCTCGGCGACGCAGAACAGGGTGATGCGCGCATGGGCCATGGCGTCGCCCTTGCCCGGCTCTCCGAGCAGCAGCGAGCAGCGCGGGTCGGCCTCGATGCCGCCGGTGTGGGCGGCAAGCCCCGAGATCAGGATCACCGGCGCGCCGTCATGGTCGGTGGCGACCGCCACGCGGCTGGCCAGCGGCGCGCCCGTTTCCGGCTCCAGCACCGCGATCGCACCGTGGCGCGCAGCGCGCACCAGCGTGCGGGCAAGCTGTATGGCCTCCGCATCGGTCGGGCGCAGAACGTCCTTCTTTTTCTCCGCCATGCGGCGACACTCCGATAAGTTGACTCTTCTAGTCTTCTTATTGGCCGACAATGCCGCCGCTGGCAAGTCGTTCCGCCTCGGAGGCGTCGATGCCGAAGCCGGCCAGCGTGGCCGCCGCGTCGCGCGTGGCCTCGGCCGCCAGCGTTCCCGGCGTGCGCGAGAAGCGCGGGGCGGGGGAGGGCCGCGTCAGGCCGCCGGTTGTGGCATGGGCGGCGCGGGCGCGGTTGTGCGGGTGGCCGGGCGCCTCGGCCAGCGACAGCACCGGGGCGACGCAGGCGTCGGTCGCCTCGAACAGCGCCGTCCATTCGTCGCGGCCGCGCTCCGCGATGCGGGCCGCGATCGCCTCGCGCATCGCCGGCCAGCGCGACTGGTCGTATTGCGCCGCCGCGAACTCGTCCGCGAGCGGCAGCAGCCGGCAGAATTCGGCGAAGAACTGCGGCTCGAGGCAGGCGACGGCGACGAAGCCGCCATCGGCGCATTCGTAGGTGTCGTAGAAGGGCGCGCCGGAATCGAGCAGGTTCGAGCCCCGGCCCTCGCGCCAGATGCCGGCGGCGAGGAAGCCGAAGAAGGGCGCGGCCAGCATCGAGGCGCCGTCGACCATGGCGGCGTCGACGACCTGGCCCTTGCCGGAGCGGCCTTTCTCGATCAGCGCGGCCAGCACGCCGGCGATCAGGAACATGGTGCCGCCGCCATAGTCGGCGGCGAGGTTGAGCGGCGGCACCGGCTTGCCGCCCCTGGGGCCGATGGCCGAGAGCACCCCGGTCAGCGCCAGATAGGTCATGTCGTGCCCGGCGCGGTCGGCCAGCGGACCGTCCTGGCCGAAGCCGGTCATGCGGCCGTAGACGAGGCCGGGATTGCGCGCCAGCGCGACGTCGGGGCCGAGGCCGAGCCGCTCCATCACGCCGGGGCGGAAGCCTTCGAGCAGGATGTCGGCCTGCGCCACCAGCCGCAGCAGCAGGGCGGTGCCTTGCGCGTTCTTCAGGTCGATACGCAGGATCTCGCGGCCGTGGCGGTCGAGGTCGAAGGCCGGCGGCACGTTGAGGAAAGCCTGCGCCTTGGCCAGCCGCTCGACGCGCACCACGCGCGCGCCGAGTTCGGACAGGATCAGCCCGGCGAGCGGCACCGGCCCGATGCCGCCCATCTCGATGACGGTCAGGCCCGCGAGAGGGCCGGTCTTCGCCGCTTGCTGCGCGTCCATGGCGTCAGCGCGGCGCCATGCGGATCGCGCCGTCGAGACGGATGACCTCGCCGTTCAGCATCTGGTTCTCGATGATGTGGCAGGCGAGCGCGCCATATTCGGCCGGCTCGCCCAGACGCGACGGGAACGGCACCTGCTGGCCGAGCGACTTCTGCGCGTCCTCGGGAAGGCCGGCCAGCATCGGCGTCTTGAAGATGCCGGGCGCGATGGTCATGACGCGGATGCCCGAGCGCGAGAGGTCGCGCGCCACCGGAAGCGTCATGCCGACGATGCCGCCCTTGGACGAGGCGTAGGCCGCCTGGCCGATCTGGCCGTCATAGGCGGCGACGGAGGCCGTGTTGATGATGACGCCGCGCTCCTCGCCTTCCAGCGGCTCCAGCGCCTCGGCGCGGATGGCGAACAGGCGGATCATGTTGAAGGAGCCAACGAGGTTGACGTCGATGACCTTGCGGTAGGCATCAAGCGGGTGGGCCCCGTCCTTGCCCGTCGTCTTCATGGCAATGGCGACGCCGGCGCAGTTGACGAGGATGCGCGCGTCGCCCAGCTTCGCCGCCACCTCGTCGAAGGCGGCCTTGCCGCTCTCGTCGCTCGATACGTCGCACTTCACCGCGATGCCGCCGATCTCGGCGGCGACGGCCTGCGCCCGCTCCATGCCGATGTCGAAGAGGGCGACCTTCGCGCCCCTGGCGGCCAGCGCGCGCGCCGTCGCCTCACCGAGACCCGAGCCACCGCCGGTGACGATCGCGACCTGTCCTGCTGGGTTCATGAAAGCCTCTCCCGAAGATTGTTGAACGTTGAACAGTTTCCGCCATCTTACCGACCCGGCCCGCCGGGGCGCAAGGCTGGCCGGGCGCTTGTCCACCTGCGGTTTTCGCGCCGGCGCGTCAGCGCCGCAGCACGGCGCCGAGAACGTCGGTGATGCCGATGGCGCCGACGAAGCGCGAGGATTCGTCGAACAGGGCGACCGGGGCGGTGCGCGAGTGGTGCATGGCCTGCATCACCGCCTTCAGCGGCGTGGCGGGCTTGGCCCAGTAGATGCTGCTCGCCGCGTTCTCCACCGGCTGGAACGGGTCGCACGACACCCAGTCGGCCGGCCTTCCGTCGCGCTCCGCCGCGATCACCAGCCGGTTGGCGTCGAGCCGGAAGCGCGAGGTCTTGCGCCGGTCGAGCCACACCCAGCCGTCGGCATCGACATCGAGGTCGCGATGGTCGCGCATGACGTTCCATGCCGTCAGCACCGAAAGCGGGTTCACGTTGGCGATGAAGTCGCGCACATAGTCGTTGGCCGGGTTGAGCACGATCTCCTTCGGCGCGCCGGTCTGGACGATGCGGCCGCCCTCCATGATGGTGATGCGGTTGCCGATCTTCAGCGCCTCCTCCAGATCGTGGCTGACGAAGATGATGGTCTTCTTCAGCCGCGCCTGGAGCGCGAGCAGCTCGTCCTGCAGCTTGGTGCGGATCAGCGGGTCGAGCGCGGAGAACGGCTCGTCCATCAGGAGGATCGGCGCCTCGGTGGCGAAGGCGCGCGCCAGCCCGACGCGCTGCTGCATGCCGCCGGACAATTCGTGGGCGTACCGGTCCGCCCATTCGCCCAGGCCGACGAGGGCGAGCTGCCTTCCCACGCGCTCCTTGCGCTCGGCCGCCGGCACGCCGGCCAGCTCCAGCCCGAAGCCGACATTCTCCGCCACCGTGCGCCAGGGCAGGAGCGCGAATTGCTGGAACACCATGGCCACGCTCTCGCGGCGGATGCGGCGCAGCTCGGCTTCGGAGCAGGAGACGACGTCGGTGGCGCGGCCGCGGTCGTGGACGACGACCGCGCCGCGCGTCACCGGGTTCAGCCCGTTGACGGCGCGCAGCAGCGTCGACTTGCCCGAGCCGGACAGGCCCATCAGCACCGAGATCTCGCCTGCACCAACGGCCAGGCTTGCGCCGGCGCAGCCGACGACCACGCCGGTCCTGTCCTGGATCTCGGCGCGGCCGGCGCCGGCGTCGAGCATCGACAGGGCCTTCGCCCTGTCCCTGCCGAACAGTATGTCGACATTCGTGAACTCGACGGCCACGCTCATCGGCGCTTCTCCCCGCCGATGCGGGCCATGCGGTCGAGGATGATGGCGAGGATGACGATGGCGAGCCCGGCTTCCAGCCCGAGCGGGATGTTGACGGAGTTCAGCGCCCGCACCACGGGCCGTCCGAGGCCGTTGGCGCCGATCAGCGCCGCGATCACCACCATCGACAGCGACAGCATGATGCACTGGGTCAGGCCCGCCATGATGGTCGGCAGGGCCGCCGGCAGCTCGACCTTCCACAGGAGCTGCCTTTTAGTCGCGCCGAAGGCGGCACCGGCTTCCAGCAGCGGCTTCGGCACCGAGGTGATGCCGAGATGGGTCAGCCTTATCGGCGCGGGTGCTGCGAAGATGATGGTGACGATCAGCCCCGGCGCGATGCCGAGGCCGAACAGGATCAGCACCGGGATGAGGTAGACGAAGGTGGGCAGCGTCTGCATCAGGTCGAGGATCGGCTGGAGGATGCGGTAGACGCGCTCGCTATGCGCGGCCCAGATGCCGATCGGCACGCCGATCGCCATCGAGCAGGCGGTGGCGGCCACGACCAGAACCAGCGTCTCGATCGTCTCCTTCCACAGGCCCTGATTGATGATGAAGGCGAGGCCGAGAAGGACGCCGAGGCTGAGCCGCCACGAGCGTCTCAGCGCGAAGGCGAGCGCCGCGAGCGCCAGCACGACGAGGCTCGGCGGCAGCCACAGCAGGCCGGCGACGAGACCGTCGAGGCCGTCAGACAGCCTGGCTGCCAGCGTATCGAAGAACAGCGCGAAATGGGTGGTCAGGAAATCGAAGAACTCGCGGCCCCAGCGGCCGACCGGAATCTTCCATCCGGCGATCCATTGCGAGACCGGGTCCATCAGCCGTTCCCGCCCGAAAGCTGCCTGCATCGAAGGGAGGGACGGCGCGATCGCATCGGCGTCAGAGGCCCAGCGCAGCCTTCACCGCGGCCAGCGCGTCGCCGCCGTCGAAGGTCGTCACCCCTTCGAGCCAGGGCGCCAGCGTGTCCGGGTTGGCCTTCAGCCATTCGGTCGCCGCTTCGTTCGCCACCATGCCGTTGTCGAGGATGGACCCCATGATCTCGTTCTCCATGTCGAGCGTGAAGACGAGGTTGGTCAGGAAGCGGCCGACATTGGGGCACTCCTGCGCATAGCCCTTGCGCACATTGGTGTGGACGGTGGCGCCGCCATAGTTCGGGCCGAACACGTCGTCGCCGCCGGCGAGATATTCCATCTCGATATTGGTGTTCATCGGGTGGGGCTCCCAGCCGAGGAAGAGGATGTGCCGCTTCGCGCGCGCCGCGCGCATCACCGCCGACAGCATGCCGGCTTCCGAGCTTTCCACCAGATCGAAGCCGTCGAGGCCGAACTGCTCGTCCTCGATCATGTCGAGGATCAGGCGGTTGCCGTCGTTGCCGGGCTCGATGCCGTGGATCTTGCCGTCGAGCTCGTCGCGGAAGGCGGCGATGTCCTGAAAGGTCCTCAGTCCGGCGTCGAAGGTGTATTTCGGCACGGCCAGCGTGTATTTCGCGCCGGTCAGGTTGGTGACGAGGGTTTCGACCGAGCCCTCGGCGCGATAGGTCGAGATGTCGGCCTCCATGGTCGGCATCCAGTTGCCGAGGAAGACGTCGATGTCGCCGCTCTTGAGCGAGGCGTAGGTGACGGGCACGGAAAGCACCTGCACCTCGGGCTGGTAGCCGAGCGCCGACAGGATCACATTCGCCGTGGCCGTGGTCGCGGTGATGTCGGTCCAGCCGACATCGGAGAACATGATGGCGCGGCAGCTCTCCGGCTCCGCGGCGGCGGCTGCGCCGGCGCCGAGGACGAGCGGCAGCGCGGCGGCGAGGGCCGGAACGGTTGCGCGAAGGGTTGCGAAGCGTGGCATGAGGGATCTCCCCGACTGGACTTGCGGCGACTGGAGGTACTGTCGGCCGCGAGCCAAACATCATTCGCCCGCCGATTCAACCCGCTCCGTTTCGCAAGGCCGTCCTCGCGTCTTTCAATCGCACCCGCCGCCACATATATTCCGCCGACGCCCGCATGGACGCCCCAGGAACCGGAGAGACAAGCGCATGGCCACGCTGCAGAATTTCGACGCCGAGATCGCCCGCACCAAGCGGGTGGTGGAGGACATGCGCTCCAGGATCGAGCAGTCGGGCAAGGTGCTGGACCAGTTCGCCGAGACCGACGCCAAGATCGGCGCCAGCGATTTCGACATCGAAAATGCGCGCATTCAGGACGTCATCAACCAGCAGAAGGTGATGGAAGGCAACATCGCCGACCTGATCATCGGGCTGGAGGACGCCACCAACGTCTTCGGCTCGGAATTCGAGAGCATGAAGAGCTACACGACATGGGAGAACTTCATCGGCATCTTCTCCGTCCAGCGCAAGCAGCGCATGCGCACCGAGCGCGTGCGCAACATGTCGCTCGCCGGCAACCTTCAGGAGCTGCTCGCCAAGTCCGACACCATCGTCGGCATCCTGAAGGAGCAGAAGAACGTCCTCGACCAGCGCTACAAGACCTCGGAAACCAGCCTGGGCCAGGTGATCGAGCGGCGCAAGCGCACCATCGAGGAACTGACCGCGACGCAGAAGCGGATCGAGGAGCTGAACCCGCTGCTGCTCGACATCGAGAACCGCATCAGCGCCTCGACCAGCCAGACCGAGCGCACCGAGCTGGAGGGAGAACGCTCCAAGCTCGCCACCGAATACAACGAGCGGCAGGCCAAGGAGCAGGAACTCCTGGCCGAGAGCCAGACGCTGGAACGCTACACCTCGATGTTCCAGACCTTCGTCGATTCGCTCAACAACCAGATCGCGGCGCAGAGCACGCTGATCAACAAGCTGACCATCGACACGGAGCAGCGCATCGTCCTCTACAAGGCGCTGGAGGACAGCTTGAAGACGGCGGCGCAGCAGGACGTGGCCCACCGCATCAACACGCTGGGCAGCAAGGTCGACAACACGGCGGAAGAGACCATGGCCGGCATCGGCGCGGCCGCGCAGCGCCATATCGGCGACCTGCTCGAGCTGCACGAGAAGAACATGGTGACGACGGCCGACATCCAGCGCCGCAAGAAGCTGGCCGACGACGCCTTCGCCCGCCGCTTCGATGAGGTGCTGAAGAAGCACAACGCCGCCGACTATGTGAAGCAGTAGGCGGCGCGAAATCCGGGGTTCCCCACGCATGGCTCCCGCCACCGACGCCGCCCAGCGTTATTTTTCCGCCATCACAGCCGCGCTGGAGGGGCTCGACATCTTCCTGCGCGACGACCGCTCGCCGCTCTACCGCCACGACCTCGTGGCGAAGGTGATGTCGGAATATATCGTGCGGCTGGAACATTCCTTCTCCTGCTGGCGCAACCGGCTGGGTTTCATGGAGACGTTCCGCATCGGCCGGGCCGAAAGCGGCTATCCGGTGTTCCAGAACGTGCTCGAACTGGAGAACGACCGCCGCACGGCCGAGAAGCGGTTAGCAGCCATCCCCGAGCCCGACGTGCTGCGCGCCGAGATGGCCGATTTCGTCCTGCGCCGCCGCGCCATGCCCGAGGCGCTGCGCAAGTCGATGGCCGAGCGGCTTTATCTGGAGGACGTGTCGTCCGGCCTGACCTTCGCTCCCTTCGTGCTGCCGAAGACGATCCGCGTCTCGGTCAACCCGAAGACGATGCGGCCGATCTGCGTCGTTCACTGGGGCGCCTTCGACGGTTCGGCCAACCTGCCGCTGGTCTATATGGCGACGATCGAGGATTCGTCGGAAAACATCGTCAGGACGCTGGTGACGAAGGACGGCAGGCTCGACGACAAGGTCAGGGTGCCACTGCCGGTCGAGGGCCTGCTCAACCCCGAACTCGCCCATCGCTTCGACGATTTCTGCGAGAAGAACTCCGGCTATTCGCTGTCGCCCGCCACCATCGCGACCAATCTCGACAAGGATTTCGAGACGCTGCATCCGAAGCAGCTTCGCCGCGTCGTGCTGGGGCCCTTCTATTCGGCCGGCATCACCGAGCACAATTCGACCGTAGCCGAGGTGCTGTCCAAGGTGCGGCGCGAGGAAAACGCCTGGCTCTTGACCTGGACCGTGCAGGAGATCTTCTCCAGGGCCGAGCAGCCGGCGCGCAAGGGCCTGTTCTCGCGCCAGCCGGCGCGCGAGGAATTCCACATCGAGACCGACGATCTCGAAGCGGCGCGGCAGGGCGTCTCGTCCTACGAGCGCCACGCGCTGATTCCGCACGAGGCCTATCAGGCGCTTTACGCGGCCGGCGAGGCGCAGAAGATCTTTTCCGGCTATCAGGTGCACATCATCTCCAACGGGCAGGTGATCAGCGATGTCTAGGAGGCATGATACATGGACACCGGCCTGACGCAGATCGCCGAAGCCGACATCGAGAAGCACCGGGCGCTGGCGCAGAGCTTCATCACCCGGATCGTCGTGCTGGAGGATTCGTCCGGGCGCTCGCAGACGGAGCTTGCCGGCACCGGCCGGCGCTTCGTTTCCACCGTCTCGACCGGCTCGGTGCGTCGCACGCGCGAGGTCGAGCTGGCCAAGACGGTGCAAATGGCGCGGCCCGACGATCCGTTGCTGTCCCCGGCCCAGCACGGCGCGCTCTACCGCGCCCGACGCGGGCTCGCCATTGCCATGGCCGTCGCGGACGTGTTCGCGAAGTCGACCGCGCTGGAGGACCTGCAAGCGAAGAATGCGCGCTCGCCGCTCGAAGGCGAGGACGTCGCCCATTACAAGCGGCTGCTCTCGGCTGCCGCTTACGTCGCGGCCTTCACCTTCGCTTCCTATCTTCTGCAAACCGTCGAGAGCGATGCGGAGGCGCCGAGCGACGTGCGCGAGCCGGACTATGTGTTCGACACGCAGCAGGACGCGCTGAAAAGCCTGATCGCGGGACTGGACGCCGCGCTGGCCGGTGCGAAGGACGATGCCGACCTTGCCCCCCGCATCCGCGCCTTTGCGACCGTGGCAATCGAGGGTCTTCTGTCGCGAAAAGGCCGGTTCGATGCGCTGGGCGCGTTCGAGGACGCGCATATCCACGTCGAGAAGGACGATTTCACCCTCGACGGCTTCGACGTCGCGCCCGGCCGCGAGTCGAAGCCGCTGGTGATGCAGTTCCGCAAGCCGGAGGAGGTGGTCGGCAACCACATCGCCAAGTATCAGTCGCTGAAGCTGGCCAAGATGCTGATGGCCTACGATTTCGACCGGCAGATGAATCCGTTCGTCGAGCTGGGCGGCTTCCTGTTCACCTTCATCGGCGACGGCGCGCCCGGCACCGGCAAGACGACGCTGATCCAGATGATCGCCGGCATCGTCAACGACTACGCGCAGGTGGCGGGCGTTCCGTTCCACTACGAGAATTTCGGCGTCGACCAGATCTCGTCCTATCAGGGCAAGTCGGGCCAGAACTGCCGCCAGTTCATCAACAACGTGCTCAATCCGCGCGCCATCGGCTTCGGCACCATCGACGACATCGACCAGGTGGCAGCGAAGCGCTCCGACGACCGCGCCTCGGCCGGCCAGCAGGAGATCACCGGCGTCCTGATGGACGCCTTCGGCGGCGCGTCCACGGTCGTGCGCGGCAATTGCGCATTCGGCATGTTCTCCAATTACCCCGAGAACGTCGATGACGCGCTGCGCCAGCGCGCCGGCGCGCGCTGGCTGGTCGACGGGCCGCAGACCAGGGAAGACTATATCGACATCTTCGTGCTGCTCGCCGGCAAGAACCACAAGATACCGCTGGGCGACCACACGCTCTATGCCGCGCAGGAGATCAAGCGCGCGGTCGAGACCGCGTATGAAAACCATTCGAAGCCGCAGGAGGATGGGCTTCAGCGCGTCTACGACCGCTTCATGGACGAGCGCGGCGAGCCGAAGACGCTGGCCGATGTCGGCGACTATCTCCACCGCATCAAGGAGGCGGAGCCGCGCTTCACCGGCCGCGCGATCAGGAACGTCACCGACGCGATCAAGATGCGCGCCATGGACATCGAGCTGCCCGACGAATGGTTTGAGACGCGCGAGGCGTTCATGGGCAAGTCCTACGACGACAAGAAGGCGATGATCGAGGAGCTGCGCCGGCCGTTCACGCTGGCCATAGTGATGCAGGAGATCAACCGCTACGCCGATTCCGAGTTCCGCTACTCCGACAAGTCGGACGATTCAGCGGTCGAGAAGCTGCTGCGCGACGCCCGCCTGCGCGAGCGCGCCGTCCGCGAGATGGAGGAACTGAAGGCAAAGGGGCTCTGGAACGCCTGATGGATCTGTTGCGCGACAGTGAGCTGATCTATGGCCGGCTTCTCCAGATCGAGGAGCCGCACCTGATCGAGCGCTACAACAAGGCGCTGGCCGCCTTCGGCCTGCCGGCGACGGCCCGCGAGAAGATCTCCATCGACCGCACCGGCTTCTCGCCGGAAGTGGCGGAGGACATCGGCGACATCCACTATCTCGACCCGAACCAGATCAACCGCCGCTTCATCATCCTGACGCCGCAGCAGGTGACGCTGCCGGTGGTGCATACGGCGTTCTCCAACACCTCGCAGCTTCTCTACGAGTTCCTCACCGCCAACGCCCGCGCCATCAACGCGCTGACGATCAAGGACGTGATCTATGGCGAGATCGAGGATTCGGTCGCCAAGGTCGAGGACATCGAGGACCTGCTTTCCATCAATCAGGTCGAGTTCAGGGTGCTTTCGGCCGAGGACGTCACCGGCAAGGCGGCTGAGCTGGCGACGCTGATCGACCGGCTGAAGCAGGAGCCGGAGTTCTGGCGCGACACCGCCGCGCTCGAGCACATGGTGGACCTCGCGAAGATCACGGGCGACATCCGCGAGAACGCGCTCGTCCCCGAGCAGGTCATCTTCCGCCACAATGCCTACTGGACCAGCCATTTCGGCGGGCTCTACGTCTTCGTCGATCCGGGCATGACGACGGTGATCTCCGACCCGTCGGCGCCGGGCTTCCGCCGTTCGCGGCCGTGGCAGGTCAGCTATCTTTCGCTGCACGACGCCGAGCGGGTCTACGATTTCCTCGTCTCGACGGGCCGCGTCGAGCTGCCGCGCGCGTCGTGGATCGAGGAGTCCGGCTATCTCGAACACCGCGCCGAGATGGTGGTGCGCAACCTGATCCGCAAGGCCGATCCGGGGCGCGACCTCGGCAAGGTCGACCGCGTCTGGCTCCAGACATGGATCCACGCCCATGCAGACCTGATCGCCGAGGAGGGGACGTTCCCCTTTTTGAATGCGGCCAAGCGCGAGATCGCCCAGCTCGGCCAGATGCGCATGGAGGAGGTGCGGCCCGACCGGCGCTTCCTGCTCATCCGCGCGAAACCCGACCACGCGGACGCCTGGCTGACCAACCGGCTGATCTCGGATTTCGTGCCCGACGACTTCATGGCGCGCTACGTCTTCAACAAGCAGGGCTTCTACCGCGACTATGAGGGCTTCGACCCGGTCTGGCGGCGCCATGTTGTCGAGACGCTGAAAGATACGTATCTGAAGGACAAGGCCGCCTTCCGCGCGCGGCTCTACGGCCTGAGAGACTGAAAGGACCTAATCCGATGCTCGATCCGATCGTCTCGTTCTTCGCCCGCCTGTTCCAGCTCGTCGGCAGGGGGCTCGGCCTTCTGGTCGGCGTGCTTTTGTGGCCGTTCCTGTGGCTCGGGCGCTGGTACGGCCAGCGCGGCTGGATCCTGCGCGGCGTGGTCGGCGCCATCCTCGCCGTCATCGTCGGGCTCTACGGCTATTTCTTCTACGTCACCCAGTTCTGGAACGGCTTCGACCCCGACTATCCGGTGGCGCTGGTCGAGACGCGCGGTACCGAGGCCGCCGGCCAGCCCCTGGCGGCGACAGGCTCGGGACAGAGCTGCAAGCCCTCGGCCATCGCGACGGTCACCGCCGACCTCGTCGACCTGAACGTCAACCGCAACGCCTGGATTTCCTCGATGCTGGTGTCGAAGGCGGGGCTGTTCGGCATCGAATGGCGCAACACGCCGTTCTTCGACAACAAGGCCGCGTTCCAGCTCGGCATCAATCAGGTCATCCGCCGCACCACCACCGAGCTGGTCGATACGCTCGGCCGCGTGCGCGGCACCTCGCAGATCGACCAGAATTTGCAGGACGCGCGCACGGCCATGGCATGGTCGGAGACCGCCTGGTATATCGGCTGGCGCGGCCCAACCCGGCCTTCGCCCAGCGTGTTCCGCGAGGGCATCGAGAAGCTGCGCGCCTTCAATGCGAGCCTCGAACGCTGCCAGGCCACCTTCGACGCGCGCGCCGACAATCTGATGCAGTTCCTCGACCGCATGGCCGGCGACATCGGCTCGACCTCCGACATATTGCGCCAGCGCATCGAGGCATCGGATGCCGGCTGGTTCGACCTGCGCGCCGACGACCGCTTCTGGTTCGCCTATGGCCAACTTTATGCCTATTACGGCATCCTCGTCGCCTCGCGCTCGGACTTCGCTTCGGTGATCGCCGAACGCAACCTGACGACGCTGTGGACGCGCATGGAGCAGAATCTGCGCGCCTCGCTCAACGTCCAGCCATGGATCATCTCCAACGGCAACGAATCGAGCGCGTTCTTCCCGTCGCATCTGGCGACGATGGGCTTCAACCTGCTTCAGGTGCGCTCCAATCTGGTCGAAATCCGTTCGGTCCTCGACCGCTAGAAATATCCGGCGGGGAGGGCGGCATGACGGGGTTCCGGTCCGACATCGAGATCGCGCGGGCGGCGGTGAAGAAGCCGATCGTCGAGATCGGGGCGAAGCTCGGCATCCCGGCCGAGGAACTGCTGCCCTACGGCCACGACAAGGCCAAGGTGTCAGCCGGCTTCATCCGTTCGCTGGAAGGCCGGCCGGAGGGCAAGCTGATCCTCGTCACCGCCATCAACCCGACGCCGGCGGGCGAGGGCAAGACCACCACCACCGTGGGCCTCGGCGACGGGCTGAACCGCATCGGCAAGCGCGCGGCGATCTGCATCCGCGAGGCCTCGCTCGGGCCGAATTTCGGCATGAAGGGCGGCGCGGCCGGCGGCGGTCATGCGCAGGTGGTGCCGATGGAGGAGATGAACCTCCATTTCACCGGCGACTTCCACGCCATCACCAGCGCGCACAACCTGCTCGCCGCCCTGATCGACAACCATGTCTATTGGGGCAACGAGCTCGGCATCGACACGCGCCGCATCGCCTGGCGGCGGGTGATGGACATGAACGACCGGGCGCTCCGGCACATCGTCGCCTCGCTCGGCGGCGTCGCCAACGGCTTTCCGCGCGAGGCCGGCTTCGACATCACCGTCGCTTCCGAGGTGATGGCGATCCTGTGCCTGGCCCGCGACCTGAAGGACCTCCAGCGCCGGCTCGGCGACATCATCGTCGGCTACCGGCGCGACAGGTCGCCAGTCTTCGCCCGCGATCTCGAGGCCGACGGCGCCATGGCGGTGCTGCTCAAGGAGGCGATGCAGCCCAACCTTGTCCAGACGCTGGAGAACAACCCCGCCTTCGTCCATGGCGGTCCCTTCGCCAACATCGCCCATGGCTGCAACTCGGTGGTGGCGACGACTACTGCGCTGAAGCTTGCCGACTACGTGGTGACGGAGGCCGGCTTCGGCGCCGATCTCGGCGCGGAAAAGTTCTTCGACATCAAGTGCCGCAAGGCCGGCTTGAAGCCGGCCACCGCCGTCATCGTCGCCACGGTCAGGGCGCTGAAGATGAATGGCGGCGTGGCCAAGGAAAATCTCGGCATCGAGAACGTCGCGGCCGTGCGCGAGGGCTGCGCCAATCTCGGCCGCCATATCGAGAACGTGAAGCAGTTCGGCGTGCCCGCGATCGTCGCCATCAACCATTTCGCCACCGACACGCAGGCCGAGACGGAAGCCGTGAAGGCCTACGCGGCCGAGCTGGGGGTGGAGGCGGTGCCGTGCCGCCACTGGGCGCAGGGCTCGGCCGGAGCCGAGGAGCTGGCGCGCAAGGTGGTCGAGCTGGCCGACGGCGGGCACGCCCAGTTCGCGCCGCTCTACGGCGACGAGATGGGGCTGTTCGACAAGATTGACACGATCGTCAAGCGCATCTATCGCGGCGCGGAGACGGTCGCCGACAAGGCCGTGCGCGAGCAGCTCCACCAATGGGAGCGCCAGGGCTACGGCCATCTGCCGGTGTGCATGGCCAAGACGCAATATTCGTTCTCGACCGACCCGGCCTCACGCGGCGCGCCGACGGGGCATGTCGTGCCGGTGCGCGAGGTGCGGCTTTCGGCCGGCGCCGGCTTCGTCGTCGCCATCTGCGGCCAGATCATGACCATGCCCGGCCTGCCGAAAAGCCCGGCGGCGGAGCGGATTTTTCTCGACGAAAACGGCGAGATCGACGGGCTGTTCTAGCGGTTTATCCCCGACTCGCCCGCCCGGCATCCTTCCAGTCACCCTTTCCGACGCCCCTCTGTTTTTGCGGCGCGCGCCCCCGCCTGTGTCCTGTTTGGCACAGTGCGCAGCCTGAAAGATTGTTGATCGGGGAACTCATGTTTTAATTCTTGACTCGTCCAATCATGTTTTATACACGGCTGAAACATGGCGAAAACAGCCCCTTTCGCCGCAATACGACGGGTTCGACAGGCGCGTGGCTGGCATGGTGCTCATGCCGGCACCCTTTCTTGCGTCCTGAAACGGAGAAGGTTCAGACATGACGGTTTCCCATTCACGCGCGATGTTGCTGGCGTGCACGGCTCTGGCGGTGTTGTGCATGGCCGCGCCCGCCGGTGCCCAGGACAGCGCCCAGGACGCCGCGGCGGCGGATGCGACGCGCCTCACCACCATCGAGGTCGAGGGCAAGACCGCGGCCGGCGCCGTCTCCGACACGCCGCTGGCCACACAGACCACGGCCGACGACATCGCGAAGAAGGAAATCACCAGCATCGACGACCTCGGCAACACGACCGAGCCGGGGGTGGACTTCGCCGAGCGCGAGGGCACCGTCGTCATTCGCGGCCTGACCGGGCCGCGGGTCACGACGATGATCGACGGCATCCCCATTCCCTATCTGGAGAATTTCGCCCGCGCCGGCGGCCCGACGGGAAGCGTGACCAATTCCGACGGCGGCGGCGACAGCTTCGACTTTTCCTCGCTCTCGGCGCTCGACGTGCTGCGCGGGGCGGATTCGAGCCGCGCCGGCTCGGGCGCGCTCGCCGGTGCGCTGGTGTTGCGGACGCTGGAGCCGTCCGACCTGATCGAGCCGGGGCGCGACTGGGGCGGTCTCGCCAAGGCGACCTATGACAGCAAGGACCGGAGCGTCGGCGGCGCGATCGCTTTCGCGCGCCGCTTCGAGCGCACCTCTGTCCTGTTCCAGGGCAGCTACAAGCGCGGTCACGAGACCGACAGCAAGGGCACCGTCGGCGGCTACGGCCCCGACCGCAGCGCCCCCGATCCACTCGATTTCGACCAGAACAACCTGCTTTTCAAGCTGCGCCACGAGGTGGAGGGCGGCCATACGATCGGCTTCACCGCCGAGCGGTACGACTACCAGAGCACGGCCGACCTGATGACGCAGCAGAACCGGCTCGGCGGCTCGTCCTGGTATCAGATCGGCGATTACTGGGGGCATGACGACACGCGCCGCGAGCGCGTTTCGCTCGACTACGACTTCGTCTCGCCCGAGGCCGGCGGCTTCATCGACGCCGCGACGCTGACGGCCTACTGGCAGCGGCTGCGGAAGAATGCGGGCGCGCGCGGCACCCGCGTCGGCACGGTCGACGGCGCATGGCTGCGCGACAACGAGATGGAGGAAAGCGCCTACGGCATCACCGGCCGAACGTCGTCGACCTTCGAGGCCGGCGGGCTGATCCACAATGTCAGGATCGGCGGCGACCTGTCGTTCTTCCAGGCGGGGCAGTTCATCCATGCCGACGACAAGTGCATCCGGGGCATCGGGCTGACCCCCGGGGAGATATTCGGAAGCTGTCCGGCCCTTCACGCCAATCAGGCCGACATGCCGGACGTGGACGGCACGCGGCTGGGCCTCTACATCGAAGACCGCATCAGCTCCGCCAACGGCCGGTGGGCGCTGACGCCGGGCCTGCGCTTCGACTGGCACGATTACCGGCCGCAGGAGACCGACGCCTTCAACGACAATTCCGGCTTCGACGATTTCGGGATGCCCGACGGGCACAGCGGCACGCGCCTGTCGCCGAAGCTGCTCGCCACCTACGACGTGACGCCGACGATGCAGCTTTTCGCACAATGGTCGATGGCCTATCGCGCGCCGACGGTGAACGAGCTGTATCTCAACTTCACCAATCCGCTTCACGGCTACACCAATATCGGCAACCCGGACCTGAAGTCCGAGACCGGCCACGGCTTCGAGGTGGGCGCGGACCTCGGCACCGCCGATTTTGGCGGGCGCGTCACGCTGTTCCACAACCGCTACCGCAACTTCATCGACATGCGCACCGACTATCCGGCCGAGTGGCCGGGCGGGCTCAGCACCTACTACAATATCGACAGGGTCGAGATCAGCGGCATCGAGCTGAAGGCCCACAAGCGTTTCGACAACGGCATCAACCTGCACGGCGCGCTGGCCTACGCCTATGGCAAGGACGTCGATACGGGCGCGTATCTGCGCAGCGTCGCGCCGTTCAAGGCCATCGCCGGCATCGGCTACGAGCGGGAAAACTGGGGCGTGGACCTGACCGCCATCTTCGTGGGCAAGGTGAGGGAAGACGGCCCGCAGCCGAGCACCGGCGGCAGCACCTACGAGACCTTCGACGCTCCCGGCTACGGCATCGTCAACCTGAGCGGCTGGTGGGAGCCGGAGCAGATCAAGGGCATGCGCATCCAGGCCGGCGTCTACAACCTGTTCGACAAGACCTATTACGACGCGCTGAGCACGCGCGACATCAACGAGGGCGCCTCGCCGCAGCCGCTGGCTTACTATTCGGAGCCGGGCCGCACCTTCAAGGTGTCGCTGACCCACAGGTTCTGAACCCTGCCCCGTCGAGGGCGAGAGGGCGGCGCCCGGCGCCGCCCTTTCCATTGGCGTTCCGGCGAATCCGCTTGCCGGTCACGCCGTTCGCCGCTAAGGGTTCTTCCCATGAACACGATGTCGACCGCGAAGCTGTGGTGGTGGGGCTGCTAGGAGCGGCCGGTCGATGCGCGTGCGCGTGAAACTTGGGTGGCCGCAACGGATTTCCGGGCGGCCATTTTGTTTTCAAGCCGATCCGGGGACGCCGTGGGCGCGAACGGATGGAGACGATGAATGACGCTCGAAGTGCTTGAGGACGGCGCGGAACGCTACGTGACCAGAGGCGGGGTGGCGATCACCCGCAAGCGCCACGACACGCCCTATGACGGCGCCATCGAGGCCTATATCGACGGCCTCGACACGCGGCGCGGCTGCGTCTTCTCCTCCAACTACGAATATCCCGGCCGCTACACGCGCTGGGACACCGCCATCATCGACCCGCCGGTCGTCGTTTCCGCGCGCGGCCGCGCCATGCGCATCGAGGCGCTGAACGCGCGCGGCGAGGTGTTGCTGCCGGTGCTGCGCCGCGCCGTCGAGGCGCTGCCGGAGGTGACGGTCGACGAGGTTTCGGCCACGCTGGTGGCGCTCGACGTCGCCCAGCCCTCGCGCGTCTTCACCGAGGAGGAGCGCTCGCGCGCGCCGACGGTGTTTTCCGTGCTCAGGGTGCTGACCGAGCTGTTCCGCTCCGACGACGACGCCAATCTCGGCCTCTACGGCGCTTTCGGCTACGACCTCGCCTTCCAGTTCGATCCCGTCGAGCCGAAGCTGGCGCGTCCCGCCAGCCAGCGCGACCTCGTGCTCTACCTGCCCGACGAGATCCTCGTCGTCGACCACCATCAGGCCATGGCGTGGCGCGACCGCTACGACTTTTCCGGCGAGGGGTTCTCCACCGCCGGGCTGGCGCGCGGCGGCGCGGAAGAGCCGTTCCGGGCCAGCGAGCGCGCCCTGCCGCGCGGCGACCACGAACCCGGCGAATATGCGCGTCTGGTCGAGGAGGCGAAGGAGAGCTTCCGCCGCGGCGACCTGTTCGAGGTGGTGCCGGGGCAGATGTTCTTCGAGGCGTGCAAGTCGCCGCCGTCGCGGATCACGCGGCGGCTGAAGACGATCAACCCGTCGCCCTATTCCTTCTTCATCAATCTCGGCGAGCGCGAGTATCTGATCGGCGCCTCGCCGGAGATGTTCGTGCGCGTCAACGGACGCCGGGTCGAGACCTGTCCGATCTCGGGCACCATCAAGCGCGGCGACGACGCCATCTCCGACTCCGAGCAGATCATCAAGCTGCTCAACTCCAAGAAGGACGAATCCGAGCTGACCATGTGCTCGGACGTCGACCGCAACGACAAGAGCCGGGTGTGCGAGCCAGGCTCGGTGCGCGTCATCGGCCGGCGGCAGATCGAGATGTATTCGCGGCTGATCCACACGGTCGATCATATCGAGGGCCGCCTGCGCGAAGGCATGGACGCGTTCGACGCGTTCCTGTCTCACGCATGGGCCGTCACCGTCACCGGCGCGCCGAAATTGTGGGCCATGCGCTTCATCGAGAACCATGAGAAGAGCCCGCGCGCCTGGTATGGCGGGGCGATCGGCATGGTCCATTTCAACGGCGACATGAACACCGGCCTGACGCTGCGCACCATCCGCATCAAGGACGGCGTCGCCGAGGT
>Ga0172382_10004463_pt1 | contig 21416 bp, 20 predicted proteins | sample Leawel138RmetaG_FD_122245 | JGI IMG/M metagenome (GOLD analysis project Ga0172382, IMG submission 122245) | Leachate microbial communities from a municipal landfill in Southern Ontario, Canada - Leachate well 138R metaG | ecosystem: Engineered > Solid waste > Landfill > Unclassified | place... | reverse complement strand
TCGCCTCAAGGGCTACCGGCGCGTCTTCTCGCGCTTCGAGAAGCTCGACCTCATGTTCCTCGGCTTCATCAGCTTCGTTCTCGTCGCTGATGGGCTGCGGATGTGTTAACAGGCCCTAGTCGGCTTCGGATGCGACCGCAGGACAAGGCGGAGCGCCGAAGACAGTGCGGTTGCACGGCGAGGCGCCCCAACGCGGTCATGTGGTCGAATCCGGAGCCGGGTCAGGCTCGGCGGCGCTTGAAGGGCATGGAGGCAGTCAGCCCCCCGTCGACCGGCAAGGCCTGGCCGTTCACGTAGGAAGCCTCGTCGCTCGCCAGGAACAGCGCGGCGTAGGCGATCTCGTGGGGCAGGCCGTAGCGCAGCAGCGGATTGAGCTGGCCGAGCCGGTCGGCGGTGCCGCGCGAGCGGGCGTACTCGAAGACCGGCTGGGTCATGCCGGTCTCGATCAGGCCCGGGCAGATCGCGTTGACCCGCACGCCGGAACCCCAGAAGGAATTGGCCGCCGTCTGCACCAGGCTGATCACGCCGGCCTTGCTCGCGCTGTACGGATTGCCGCCGGCGTTGGCCTTGAGCCCGGCCACCGAGGCGGTGCAGATGATGGAGCCCTGCTCCTGCGCGACCATGTGCGCGCCGGCGTACTTGATGGCGAGGAAGCAGCCGATCAGGTTGACGCGCAGGACCTTCTCCCAGAGCTCGACGGTCTGCTCGGCGAAGGGCACGTCGCCGCCGCTGATCCCGGCGTTGGCATAGACGACATCGAGGCCGCCGAAGCTGTCGATGGCGCGCTTGACGTAGGCCTGGGCGTCGGCATCGCTGCCGGTGTCGGCGGCCATGGCGAGCGCCTGGCCGCCGGCCTCCGCCACCAGCCCGACGGTTTCCTCGACACCGGCGACGTCGAGGTCGACCGCCAGCACCTGGGCGCCCTCGCGGGCGAACAGCAAGGTGGTGGCGCGGCCGATTCCGCTGCCGGCGCCGGTGACGATGGCGCGCTTGCCGGCGAGTCGGCCGTTCGAGGATGCGTTCATTGGAATCTCCAGAATCCGAAATGGGGTCAGACACCATTCTTGCACGCGAAAATGGTGTCTGACCCCATTCTGGATGCCATCCGATGAACCAGACCGAGCGCTACTACCGGATCGACCAGCTGGTGCGCGAGCGCGGACCGATCTCGCGCGAAGAGCTGATGGCCGCGCTGGAAGTTTCGCGCGCCACGATCACGCGCGATCTCAACTACATGCGCGACCGGCTGCACGCCCCGATCGTCCATGATCGCGAGGCCGGCGGCTATCGCTTCGAACAGGCCGGCGTCGGTCCGCAGTACGAGCTGCCGGGACTGTGGTTCAACGACCAGGAGATCCTCGCGCTGCTCACGATGCACCGCATGCTCGAGGATCTCGATACGGGCGGCCTGCTCGGTCCTCGGGTCCAGCCCATGATCGCGCGCCTGCGCAAGCTGCTGGGCAGCACCAGCGGCGATGCCGACCAGGTCATGCGCCGGGTGCGGGTCCGGCCGGCGCAGAACCGGCCGGTACCGCCGCGGCGCTTCGAGCCGATCGGCAATGCCCTGGTCAATCGCCGCCGGCTCGAGATCGACTACTACACCCGCTCGCGCGATGCGCGCTCGCTGCGGGAGGTTTCGCCACAACGCCTGACCCACTACCGCAATGCCTGGTACCTGGACGCCTGGTGCCACGCCACGGAATCGATGCGGGTCTTCGCGCTCGACGCGATCGAGACGGTGCGCCTGCTCGATGTCGAGGCGCACGAGGTGCCGGCCGATGCCGTCGGACACGATGGCGAGGACGGCTACGGCATCTATCGCAGCGGCGAGCTGCGCGAGGCGGTCCTGCGATTCTCGCCCGAGGCGGCGCGCTGGGTCAGCGCCGAGATCTGGCATCCCCGCCAGCGCGGTCGCCCGCTGCCCGACGGCGGCTGGGAGCTGCGCCTGCCCTTTGGCACATCGACCGAGCTCGAGATGGACATCCTGCGTCATGGGCCGGATGTCGAGGTGCTCTCGCCGCCCGACCTGCGCGAGCGCGTCGCCGAACGCCTGGCCGCGGCGCTGGCCCGCTACGGGCAGCCGGCGCGGGCGCCCGACGAGCGCAATCCCGGCAATACCGGGCCGACGCCGCCGCTTCGCTAGAATGACCGTACAGGACGACCGGACGACGGCGCGGGCTGGCCGCAACCCCGGAGCGGCGAATTCCGGATGGAGACCACGATGCCAAGCTGGGACAAAGCGGTAGTCAGCCCCGCACAGCAACGCGAGCTCAAGCGCCGGGCGATCCTGCGCGTCGCCTCCCGGCTGTTCAACGAGAAGGGCTTCCACGGCACATCGCTCGACGAGATCGCCGAGGTGCTGGGGGTCACCAAGACGGCGCTCTACTACTACGTCAAGAGCAAGGACGCCCTGCTCTACGAATGCCTGCTGCTCAGCTACGGCTGCGGCGCCGGGGCGCGCGCCTACGCGGAAAGCCACGGGCGCGATCCGCGCGAGAAGATCTGCCTGCTCTTCGGGCGCTTCGTCGAGCTGCTCATCACCGAGCGCGGCGCCTACACGACGATGGCCAATCTCAACGCCCTGCCCGAGGATCGCCGCACCGAGCTGCTCGATCGTCGTCGCTCGCTCGATCGCTACCTGCGCACCCAACTCAAGGAAGCCGCCGAACAGGGCCTGGTGCGGCCGATCGATGCGCGGATCGCATCGAACTTCCTGCTCGGCGCCGCCAACTGGGTGTTGCGCTGGTACACCGACAAGGACGACAAGTCGCCGGCCGAGGTGGCGACGATCTTCGTGGAGCTCCTGCTCAATGGGGTCGCCGGCGGCGATCCGGTCCCGCTGCCGGCGTTCCCGGACGATACCTGAGTCCGGACGACACCCGAGCCGTCGCCTCGCTCAGCCGTCGCCTCGCTCAGTATTCCCGCAAGCGCACCAGCGCATCGAGCACCTGCACACCGGCGCCCTTCGGGCCGACCCATACCGGGTTGAGCTCGATTTCCTCGATGCCGTGGCCGCGCGACACGACCAGCGTCGACAAGGCCTCGACGAGCGAGCCGAGCGCATCGACATCGTAGCCGCCGTGACCGCGCATGCCGTCGAACAGCGGCGCACTGCGCAGGCCGGCGAGCAGTTCGGCGCACATCCGGGCGTCGACCGGCAGCATCGCGCGGGCGACATCGCGGGACAGCTCCAGGTGGACGCCGCCCAGGCCGAGCGTGAGCATGTAGCCGAACACCGCATCGCGGCTGATGCCGACCAGGACCTCGAGCCCGCCGGCCGGGGCCATCGGCTCGAGCAGCACACCCTCGATCGCGACATCCGGCCGAGCCGTGCGTACCGCGGCGATGATCCGCTCCCAGGCGGCCCTGGCGGCGGCGGAATCGGCGATGCCGAGCGCAACGCCACCGACATCGGTCTTGTGCACGATGTCGCGGCCGATGATCTTCATGGCGACCGGCGCGCCGAACGCTTCCGCGGCAAGCCCCGCCTGCGCCGCGCTGGCCGCGATCCTTGCCGGCGGCACCGGCAGGCCGGCCTCGCCCAGCAACACCTTGCCTTCGGGTTCGGTCAGCAGGCGGATCGATCGGGCCTCGGGGCCGATTCCCTGGGCCAGCAGCAGCGGATCGGGCCGATCGGCGCGTTCGGCGAGCCAGCGTCCGAAGGCGAGCCAGCGGCGGATCGCCTTGCCGGCATTGCGCGCGCTGCGCATCGGCGTCATGCCGGCCTCGGCGAAGACGCGATAGCCCTCGCCCAGCCGCTCGCTCATCCAGATCGGCACGATCGGCGTGCCGGTGCGCGACTGGAGCTCGACGAAACGCCGCGCGGTGGCGCCGGTGACCTCGGCATAGTCGATCGCATAGGGCAGCACGACCAGCCCGACGGTGGGATCCTCGGCCACCGCCAGCAGCGTGTGGTCGATCACGGACGGATCGGACAGGGTGATCGCCGTGGTGTCGACCGGATTGTCGATGGCGGCATAGCTGGGCAGCCGCGATCGCAGTCGCTCGAGCGTTGCCGGCGCGAACTCGGCGAGCTCGACGCCCGCCGCCCCGAGGATGTCGGCGACCAGGGCGCATGCGCCTCCGCTCGATCCATAGACCGCGATTCCATCTCGCCCGCATGGCTGCGCGCGAGCGAGCAGGGCGCCGAAATCGACGAGTTCGTCGACATCGTCGACCTCGGTGATGCCGAGTTGCGCGAACACCGCCGAATTGACCTCGGCGACGCCGGTGATCGATGCGGTGTGCGAGGCCGCCGCCTTCATGCCGTATTCGGACCGGCCGATCTTGAGCAGCCCGATACCGCGTCCGCCGCGGGTGGCGGCGAGCGCGGCGGCAGCGAAGCGGCGACCATCGCGCACGCCTTCGAGCAGCGCGAGCACTCCGCGCACATCGGGCTGGCGGGAGAAATGGTGGATGAAGTCCGCCAGCTGGAGATCGGCCTCGTTTCCCGAGGACGCCCAGGCGGCATAGCCGCAGCCGCGGTCGCCGCCCTGGAGCAGATTGCGGCCCAGCGCGCCGCCCTGGGTCGCGATCGCGATCGAACCAGGGCGGAGATCATCGCGAAAGGCGGGCGAGAAGGTCAGCCCGAGCCGCTCGCGGATGTTGACGATTCCCGGGCAGTTCGGTCCGTAGACGCGCATGCCGCCGGCATGGGCGGTGCGGCGCATCTCGGTCTCGAGCGCCTTGCCGGCCGCGCTTTCCTCGCCGAAGCCCGAACTGAGCACGATCGCGAAGCGCACGCCACGCTGCGCGCACTGGCGGATCGCCTCGAGGACGCCGGCGCCCGGGATCACGATGATGGCGACCGTCGGCCGCACGCCGGCCGGCAGCGCCTCGATGCTCGGCCAGCAGCGGCGCCCGCCGATCTCGGCGCGCATCGGATTGACGAGATGCAGCTCGCCCCGGAAGTCGCCGTGGATCGTCAGGTTCTCGAGCGTGCGCCGACCCATGCTGTCGGCGCGATCGGAGGCACCGACCAGCGCGATCGAGTGCGGGCTGAACAGCTCGGAGAGATCGTCGAAGAGCACAGGCGCGTCGTGGGCTTCGTTCATGCTGATGCCGGTTTCCCGGGCCGATCGTGGACATGCGGCGGACCACGCCGGTTCCCGTGCCCAATCGTACCGCCCCGGCGCTCGGGCTCGGGCTCATGCTGCCCCCTCGTCGCTACGGGCGGCGGTGCGCTCGGGCTCATGTGGTGAGCCCGTCGCCGACCATGCTCGGCGCCCGTCCCCGTGCGCGCCATCCCCATGAACGACCGTACCGATCCCGCACTCCTGGAACCCGACGCTGCCGCCTGGCTCGATGTCCTCAATCCCGCGCAGCGCGCCGCCGCCGGCTGGGGCGAGCACGCCTCCGACGGCCGCTTTCGCGCCGGCCCGCAGCTCGTCATCGCCGGGGCGGGAACCGGCAAGACCGCCATGCTCGCCCACCGCGTGGCGCATCTCGTGATGGCGGGCGTGGCGCCCGAGCGCATTGCGCTACTCACCTTCTCGCGCCGCGCGGCGCAGGAGATGATCCGACGGGCCGAATCCCTGGTCGGCAAGGCGCTCGCCGAGCGTGCCGACCAACACGCGGGCGGCCAGGCGGGCGCGCGCGCGGGCCGGCGCGCCCCGGTCGCCTTCCGGCTGACCTGGGCCGGCACCTTCCATGCCATCGGGGCGCGGCTGCTACGCGAGCATGCCGAGCGCATCGGGCTCGATCCGGGCTTCGGCATCCTCGATCGCGCCGACGCCGCCGACCTGCTCGACCAGGTCCGCCATGAACAGGGGCTGTCATCGCAGCAGCGCCGCTTTCCGCGCAAGGAAACCTGCCTGGGCATCTATTCCTTCGCGGTCAATACCGGCTGGCCGCTGGATCGGGTCCTGCGCGAGCATTTTCCATGGTGCCTGGAATGGTGCGAGGAGTTGCGCGGCCTGTTCCGCGCTTATGTCGATCGCAAGCTGGAGCACGGCGTGCTCGACTACGACGATCTGCTGCTGTGGTGGGACACCGCGATGTCCGACCAGGCGCTGGCTCTCGAGATCGGCGCGCGCTTCGACCATGTGCTGGTCGACGAATACCAGGATACCAATGCCCTGCAGGCCCGGATCCTCCTGGCCATGAAGCCCGACGGCGGCGGCCTGACCGTGGTCGGCGACGACGCCCAGTCGATCTACGCCTTTCGCGCCGCCGAGGTCGACAACATCCTCGGCTTTCCCGACTGCTTCGACCCGCCGGCCCGGAGAGTCACCCTCGCGACCAACTACCGTTCCCGCCAGTCCATTCTCGACCTCGCCAACACCCTCGTCGCCGAGGGCGAGCGCCTGTATCCGCGCTCGCTCCATGCGCATCCGGGCGGTGGCGGCGCCCGGCCCCGGCTGGTGACGGTGCTCGACGACCGCGCCCAGAGCGACTGGCTCATCGACGAGATCCTGCGCCAGCGCGAGGCGGGTATCGAGCTGCGCCGCCAGGCGGTGCTGTTTCGTACTGCATGGCACAGCGACGGCCTGGAGGTCGAGCTGATGCGGCGCAATATCCCCTTCGTGAAGTACGGCGGCCTGAAGTTCCTCGAATCGGCCCACGTCAAGGACCTGCTCGCCGTCCTGCGCTGGGCCGACAATCCCCGCAACGGCATCGCCGCATTCCGGGCCCTGCAACTGCTGCCCGGCATCGGCCCGACGATCGCCCAGCGGCTCTTCGACCGGGTCGCTCACGACGGCGGGCGCTTCGAGGCGCTCGCCGACGCCCCGGCTCCGGCGGCGGCGGGCGACGACTGGCCAGCGCTCGTCGCACTGCTGCACGGCCTCGCCAGCCCCGACGCCGCCTGGCCGGCGCAGCTGGAACCGGTCCGGAACTGGTACCAGCCGCTGCTCGAAGCCCGCTTCGACGATGCCGCGGTGCGCGGCGCAGACCTCGACATGCTGGTGGCCGTCGCCGGCCAGTTCGAATCGCGCGAGCGCTTCCTCACCGAGCTCACGCTGGATCCGCCACAGGCCAGCGGCGATCTCGCCGGCGATCCCCTGCTCGACGAGGACTACCTCATCCTGTCGACCGTGCACTCAGCCAAGGGACGCGAATGGGACAGCGTCTACGTGATCAACGTCGCCGACGGCAACTTTCCCAATGAATACGCCACGGGCGACGCCGCCGCCATCGAGGAGGAACGCCGCCTGCTCTATGTCGCCGCCACCCGGGCGCGTGACAGCCTGAGCCTGGTCGAGCCGCTGCGCTACCGGACCACCCGCCAGCCCCGGCTCGGCGGCGACTACGTCCACGGGGCACGCAGCCGCTTCCTGACGCCCGCAGTGCTGGCATGCCTCGATGCCACCTCGCTGGCGGGCCCGGCTGGTGCCGGCCCGGCGTCGTCGGCGCGCGGCGGCCCGATCGTCGATGTAGCAACGCGCCTGCGCGCCCGCTGGTAGGCCCCCGCTGGTAAGCGCCACGGCCTACGCCGATGCCGCCCGCCGGCGCGCGAGGGTGCCGATCACGATCGCCGCCAGCAGCGACATCCAGAGCTTGCCGACCACCTGTCCCTGCAGGTAGGCGAGCGAGCCGAAGGCGATGCCGAGGAACAGGGCGCTGTCGACGATCGCGCCGGCCACTCCCGAAGCCAGGATGGCGCCCGCGGGATAGCGACGACGCAGCGGCGCATAGACGGCGAAGTCGGCGAGTTCCGATACCAGGAAGGCGGCGCCGGAGGCAAGCACCAGCGAAGGCGGTGCGAACCCGATCGAAACGACGGTGCCCGCCAGGATCGCCCCCAGCGCCCAGCGCGGCCCGAGGCTGGCATGGATGGCATCTCGCAGCACCAGGGCCAGCCCGATGAGAAGCACGCCACTGGGCGCCATCAGGCCCGGCGCGACCGGCACCAGGCAGGGCCCATCGGGCACGCAGGTGGTGCCGACATGCTGGATCATCCAGTTGGCGGCGGGAATCGTCGCGATGAAGGCGACGAGCCACAGGAAATGCACGGGCCGGATCGGCGTCTGGGTACTCATGGGACACTCAATGGGGTCAGACTCCATTAATCAATGGAGTCTGACCCCATTAATGCGGCGCGGAATCCGCGCCAGCCGGTCGCGCGCAGTTCGCAGGCCGGACACTCGCCGCAACCGAAGCCCCAGTCGTGGCGGCGCTCGCGATCCCCAAGATAGCAGGTATGGGTCGATTCGACGATCAGCTCCAGCAGCGGTTCGCCGCCGAGGCGATGGGCCAGCGCCCAGGTCGCCGCCTTGTCGATCCACATCAGCGGAGTCTCGATCCGCAGCCGGGTATCCATGCCGAGGTTGAGCGCGACCTGCATCGCCTTGGTGGTGTCGTCGCGACAGTCCGGATAGCCCGAGAAATCGGTTTCGCAGACCCCGGTGACCAGCACGCCGAGTCCGCGCCGATAGGCGATCGCCGCGGCCATCGCCAGGAAGACGAGGTTGCGACCGGGCACGAAGGTGTTCGGCAGCCCCGCCTCGCCGATCGCGATCGCACGATCGTCGGTAAGGGCGGTATCGCTGATCTCGCCCAGCACCGAGAGATCGAGCAGGTGGTCCGGCCCGAGGCGCGGCGCCCATGCCGGAAAGGCTTCGGCGAGCGCCCGGCGCAGGGGCTCGCGCCGCTCGAGCTCGACCACGTGGCGCTGGCCGTAGGCGAAGCCGATCGTCTCGACATGGCCGAAGCCGGCGAGCGCCCAGGCAAGGCAGGTGGTCGAGTCCTGGCCCCCGGAAAAGAGCACCAGGGCCCCGCCGTGACGGTCAGCGTCGCTCATCGGCTTATTGTGCCTCGTCGCCGCATGTTGCGCCGCATCCCCGTGCCATCCGACGCTGATGCTGCGCTGCACCATTACAACTTGACACCAGAGCCGCACCGGTCCACAATTGGATTGTGCAATGCAGCAAATCCCGCGAGGGTCTTGTTTATCGTCACCAGGGCGTCAGTCGCAGGCAGCGGCATCAGCGCCCCACCTACGGAGCCCATGCCATGACCAAACCCGAGACCGATTTCACCCGGATGCAGGCCGACCAGGTCCGCAACTTCAACACCGCCACCGCCCGGGCCCTGGAAGGATTCCAGAAGCTCGCCGAACTCAACCTCGAGACGGCGCGTGCTTCCATGGATGCCAGCAACGAGCAGATCCGCGAGTTGCTGGCCGCGCGCGACGTCAAGACGCTGACGGAGCTGGTCACCAGCTACAGCAAGCCCCGGCCGGACGCGTTCAAGGCCTATGCGCAGGCGGTCTACGCGATCTCGCGCGAGACCGGCAACGAGCTGGCGGACATCATCGAGCAGCAGGTTGCCGAAAGCCAGCGCCAGCTCTACTCGGCGGTCGAGGATCTCGCCAGCAAGGCCCCGGCGGGCAGCGAAGGCGCGGTTGCCTTCACCCGCCAGGTGATGGCCGCCTCGAGCACCGCCTACGACCAGCTGAACAAGGCAGCGCGGCAGTTCGCGCAGATGGCGGATTCCGCCGTCAGCGGCGAAACCCAGGGCGCCCGCCCCACCCGCCGCAAGTAAGCTAGCGATCTCCCCTGGCGGCGCCCGCTTCGCGGGCCCGCCGCTGGGCGGCGACGTAGTCGCCATGGGCGACATGCAGCAGACTGGCGATGCGGCGCATCAGGTGCCGCTCGTGCGCACTGATCTCGCCATCCGCATAGGCGACCTGCCACATCATCTCGATGATGCGCACCTTCTCCCGCGCATCGTAATGCCGGTTGACCAGCGAGGTGAACTGGTAATAGTCGTTGGCCTGGCGCGACTGCTCGTCGGCCAGCGCCAGCAGTTCGGCCGCTTCGGCCTCGCCCAGGTCGCCGTGGCGACGCAGGGCCGACAGCACCCGTTCACGCTCGCGCTCGTCGAGGACGGCATCGCTGCGCATGACCTCGACCAGCAGGGCCGCGGTGGCCAGCAGCAAGCGGTGCTCGTCGGTTGCGCTCGATGCGGCCTCGTCGTGCGCGAGCCGCTGATTGAAGAATCGTGCGATGGCTTCGATCATGCCGATGCATTCCTCGATGAATCCCGCATGCCGGCATTGCCCGGCAATGGCAACTGGCGTGCCGCGCGCCCGGAAAGCACGACAGCGAGCCGCATCGACGCGCGGGTCATGCCGACGAAGAGCTTGCGCGCCGCGCTCGCGTCGAAGGTCTCGAAGTCGACTTCGGTGAAGATCACGCAGGGCGCGCTCTGGCCCTTGAAACGATAGACCGAATCGACCAGCAGATCACCCTCGCGGTATTCGGGATTGCCGAAAATATCGTAACGACCTGCAAACGCCTGCAGGCGATGCGGTCCCAGCGTCCCCGCGCCGAGCAACTGCGATCGGCTGCGGCCCGACCAGGTGACGAGGACGATGTCCTGCTTGCGAAACCCGGCCCGCAGCGCCGCGGTGATCGCGCGCTTGGTCGCGTCGAGCATTTCGTCGTCATCCTCGTAGACGAGGTACTCCACCTCGGCGCCGTCGATCGGGCTTTCCGCCCGCAGGCCCGGCACCGCATGCTCGCCGAGCAGTGTGCCGAGGGCGCGCACCACGCTGCGCGGACTGCGATAGTTGGCCGGCGCATGCATCACGGTCCAGCCCGCGCCGGCGAAGGGTTCGCGACCGTACAGGTTCTGCAGCGGATCCTCGAGCCAGAAGATGCGCGAGTCCGGGCGCCCGCCGATCAGGCGGAACAGGTCTTCACGCCAGCCGGCGGCGAAATCCTGGCCTTCGTCGACGATCAGGTCGTCGACGATTTCGCGATCGTCCACCGGCAGCGCCGCCGCCTCGCGCTCCATCCGGGCGAAGCTGTCGGGCCCGCCGAACTCGATCGTGCGCCCGGCGCTGCGCAAGCGCCGCTCGCACCACTGGTGGTAGGTGAACACGCGCGACGGATCCGGCGCGATCTCGCGCAGGTGGTCGGCCAGCGGCCGGTTGAAGCAGGCGTAGAGCACCCGGCGCTCGTCGCGCTCCGCATCCTCGAGCAGAGCCAGTGCGAGCTGGGTCTTGCCGCTGCCGGCGGTGCCGACCACCCGCAGGCGCAATGCCGGCGCCTCGAGCCGGCGCGCCCAGGTCGCCAGGCCGCCCGACAGGCGCGTGACGAGCGCCTCAGCGCGCGAGAGCAGCGCGCTCACGTCGGGCACCAGCTCCAGCTCGTTGGCGAAGAAGCGCCGCAGCCGAGCCACCAGCTCGGGGCGCTCGGGCTCGGCCAGGGGCAGATCGCCGGGCTCGTCGCGCCGTCCGAGCTGCAACAGCTCGCCGACCCGCCGCGCCACGCCGTCCTTCGCCTGCGAGTCGACGATCTGGGCCGGATCGAGGCCGGCGCTGCCCGGTTCGCGCACCGCGTAGTCGGGACAGTAGAGCAGGTAGTCGATCGCCGGTGGCTCGCCGCCGGTGACCGGCGCAAGGCGCTTGCGCAGGGCATCGAGCGTGCGGTCGAGCTCGAGGCGGATATTGCGCCGCCCGCCCACATGCCGCTTGACCAGGCCCTCGGCGGTCTCGTCGAGGAACCCGGTCTTCTGCTCGATCAGCAGCAGCCGGCCCGAGGGGGCGATGACGACGAAATCGATCTCGCCGATCGTCGCGAAACCGTGTTCGACCCGGGTCCAGTGGACGCCGTGGAAGACGGTTACCGAATCCGGCAGCGTCGCCTCGAGCCGGCCGAGCGTCTCGAGTTCACGGCCCGCGGCGCCGGTCGCCTCGACGGCACGCCAGTCGCTCGGCAGGATCTTCGCCATCGTGGACCTCCGTGGAGACGCCTTATCGCGGCCGGGCGGCCCGGGCCTCGTAGCGCGCCACCGCGGCCACCGCCACCACGATGATCGCGCCGCCCACCAGGGCGGTCGGCGCCGGCGTGTTGCCGAACATCAGGAACCCCAGCATCGAGGACCAGATGAGATCCAGGAAGCGCACCGACTGCAGGGCGGAGATGTCGACCTTCTCCATGGCACGGTTGATGAAGTAATGGGCGCTGCTGCCGAGCAGGCCGGCAAACAGGAAGATCGCCCATTGTCGCAGGGTGGGCGGCTCCCAGACCGCCAGGGCCAGGGGCAGCGACAGGATGGAGACCGTGAGCGCCTGCCAGACCACCAGGACCGTGCTGCGATCGCGCCGGGTCAGCACCTTGGCCAGCAGGAAGGAAGCGGCGAAGGCCGGCGCCGCCGCGAGCATCACCAGGCTCCAGTAGCCGCCGGTGCCGAGGCCGCCGAGGTGGGGCAGAAGCACCACCAGCACCCCGCCGAAGCCCGTGAGGGTCGCGATCCAGCGCGCACGGGTGACCTTCTCGCCCAGGAAGAGCGCGGCGCCGATCAGGATGAACAGCGGGATCGTGAAGCCGATCGCGGTGGAATCGGCCAGGTGCAGGTGCGGCAGCGCGAGGAAGAAGAGCAGCGTCGCGATGGTATGCGCCACGCCGCGGATCCACTGGCCGCGCATGTCCTTGGGCCAGTAGCTGCGCCAGCCGCTGCGACGGATGCCGATCGCGATGACGGGCAGCATCACGATCAGGCCGAACAGCGCGCGCAGGAACTGCGCCTGCATCGAATGCAGCTCGAGCGCCATCAGCCGCATGACGGCGTTCATCGACTGCAGGGCCATGCCGCTAGCGACCGCCCAGAGCAGCGCGACGATCAGCCGGGACGCCGGCAGCTCGCCAGGCGCCGGGATATTGCGAACAAGAGGATCGGACACCCGGCGAGTATATGCGGGCTGCGGAAGACGCGGTTTCCGCTGTTGCGGCGCTCGGTGTAATCTCAGCGCAGTCCCGGAGCCCGATCGATGACCCCCCTGCGTCCCCCTTCCTCCAGCGGAACCCCCTGGTGGCTGATCGCCATCGTCGTGGTGATCATCATCGCCTTGTTCGGCGCCTGGCGCGCGGGCCTGCTCGGTGGCGACGGCGAGATCATCCCCAGTCGGCTGGGCGGCGCGCCCGACACCAGTGCGCCGGGTACCGGGCCCGGCGGCTCCCTGGATGCCGATGCGCTCACGCCGGTTCCGCCGGCGCCGGGCGTGCCGCCAGCCGAGGAACTGCTGGCGCAGGAGGCCGAGGAGGAGGCCCTCGCCCAGGAAGAAGCCCGCAAGGGCCCCCGCTATCCGGTGCCCGCCCTCGACGAGCAGGCCCGGCGCAACGCGCCGCTGCCCGAGCCGGGCATTGCGAGCGATCCGCCGCTCGCCGGCGCCCTGACCACATTCGGCGACCGCGCGACGCTCACCGAATTCTTCAACCTGCAGGACATCGCCCGCCGCTTCGTGATCACCGTCGACAACCTGCCGCGCGAGATCGTGCCCACGCAGGCCAGCGCGGTGCGCCGGGTCCCCGGTCCGCTGGCGGTCGAGCCGACCGAGGACGGCTTCGAGCTGCAGGAGGCCAACGGCCTGCGCTACCAGGCCTTCCTGCGCTTTGCCGAATCGGTCGATACGGCCACATTGGCGCGGCTCTATGTGCGCTTCTATCCGCTGCTGCAGTACGAATACCAGGAGATGGGTTTCCCGGAAGGCCACTTCAACGACCGGGTGATCGCCGCCATCGACGACATGCTGGCGGCCCCCACGCCGCGCGGCCCGATCCGGCTGATTCAGCCCAAGGTACTCTATCGCTTCGCCGACCCGGCGCTCGAGTCACTCTCGGCCGGCCAGAAGATCATGGTCCGGATCGGGCCCGCCAATGCCGGTAGACTGCGCGCGGTGCTGCTGCGCCTGCGCGAGGAACTCACGACACTGGGCGACTGAGCGGACACTGCGCGCGCAGCCATGCTCTTCGCCCGATACACGATGAAGCCAACGCAATGCTGCTGACACCCAAGGGATTCCAGGCCCGCCTCGACCTGTCGCTCGACGACGACACCATCGTCCATCTGTTCGTGCGCGACCGACTCATCCACAGCCTCGACGACACCGGCGCGATGCGCTGGGCGCAGTACCGGGCCATGGGGTTCTCCGCCGAAAGAGTGCACTCGGTGGGCAGCTACGCCGGCCAGGCCCATGTCGCGGTCGCCCTGTCCGACGACTTTCCGGTCGACCTGCTGCCGCCGGGCTGGAAGGCCGCCGGCCTGCGCCAATGGTTCGGGATGCTCGACGAGCCGACGCTTTCGCTCGCGATGCGCGCGGTGCAGATCGTCGACTGGGACCGGCTGCACCGCTTCTGTGGCGCCTGCGGCACGCCGACGGACCTGCAGGCGGGCGAGCGCTCGCGCCGCTGCCCCAACTGCGGGCTGATCGTGTATCCGCGGATTTCGCCGGCGATGATGGTGCTGGTCACCCGCGGGCGCCAGCTGCTGCTCGGACGCGGCGTGAACTTCGGCGCCGGCATGTACAGCGCGCTGGCCGGTTTCCTGGAGGCCGGCGAAACCATCGAGGAGGCGGTGCAGCGCGAGGTGCGCGAGGAGGTCGGCATCGAGATCGACCAGCTGCGCTACTTCGGCAGCCAGAGCTGGCCCTTCCCGAACTCCCTGATGATCGCGTTCCGGGCCGAATACGCCGGCGGTGAACTGCAGCCCGATCCTGCCGAACTCGTCGATGCCCGCTGGTTCGATCCCGAAGACCTGCCCAGGCTGCCCGGGCGCTTCAGCATCGCTCGCGAACTCATCGACGACGCCTTGCGCGAAATGCGCGGCGGCTGAAGACGGAACGGGCCCGGCGCAATGGCGCCGGGCCCGCCTGCCGGAAACGGCGGGATCAGCTGTCGACCACCCTCAGCCTGTTCTCGACGAAGAGCACGCCCTCGACAGCCTGGGCGAGGTTCTCGATTCGAATCGACTGCTCGGCGCTCGGCACCTCACCCTCGAGGACCACTCGTCCATCGCTGGTGTCGACGTCGATCGCCAGGCTGCGGACATCATCCTCGGCCACCAGCGCCGACTTCACCTTGGCGGTGATCGCCGCGTCGCCGCCAGCCGATCTGATGTCGTCGACCGCGGACTCGGCCCGCTCGCCGAGCGACGGATCGTCGTCGTTCTGCGCGCTGGCCTGCGGGGCCGTGCCGGGCGCAGCGCCAGACGTTGCGCCAGCGCGCTCGCCCGCGGTGGTGTCACCAGACGGCGTCGCCGGGCTGGGAGTCATCGTGTCCCCTGGGCCGGTCGCCTGCGATGGCGGCTGGCCCGGGGCTGCTGCCCGGTCGGCATCGCCCGCATCACAGGCGGCAAGTGCCACGGCCGCCGAAACGGCCGCAGCGATCATCGTGTGTTTCTTCAGTTTGTCGATCTGCATGGCATTACTCCTTGACTGGATTCGGTGCCGGGCGGGCATCGTCCGAAGGGTCCCCACTGGCTGGTCTGCCCTGGGCGTCCCGATGCTTGCCCTTGGCGAGGGAGTCCTCATGCTGCGCGCGCTCGATGATTTCCCGGGCGCTGCCCCGCAGGTCCGTGTCGGTCCGGCCGGCAGCCAGATCGTCATAGGCCCGCTGGCCGCTTTCCCGGTCGGCACCGGGCGCCATCGCACCGGTCGATTGATCGCGCTCGTGCGGTCCCTTGAGCGGCCCGTCATGCGGTCCGTCATCGGCCTCCGGATAGGCGTCTTCCCGGGTGGAGCGTGTCCCGGCCCGGTGGGCGTCATCCTTGCGCTCGTTCGAACCATTCTGCATAGCGAACTCCTTGCCGTGGAACCGGCGTCCTGCCGGTCACGACATGGCGTTGCAGCAAGCATGCCCGCCGCTATCCGGCGGCGGCATCCCGGTAAGAACTGCCTGTCGCAGCCGGCCACCCAGGGGTCAGGCGCGCGAAGCGCGTATCATCCGGATTCGATTCGGGTTCCCGCCTTCGACGGCGGGTGAAAAGGGAAACAGGAGCACGCCATCGCGGCGCGCCAACCTGTGCTGCCCCCGCAACGGTAAGTCGGTGCGGGTGTTCCAGGAGCGACGGCACAGACCGTCCCGGCCACTGCCCATGCGCGGGAAGGCGGAACACCAAGACCGGCCAGCCCGGAGACCTGCCCGCGTCACCAGGGACGATCGCGGGCGGCGACGACTTCCGGGCGCGATCACGCAACACCAGACGGCGCCCTCCGGTTCAAGCGTTCGCTTCGTCGATACCAACATGCCTGCGGGAAGGCAGGCCGGGAAGGAAGCGAACGATGAAACTCCAGTTATCCGCGAATCGTCGGCCGAGGCCGCGCGAACTCCACCGTCGTGCCGCATGGCCGTTGCTGCCGCTGGGCCTCGCGCTGGCACCGCATCTGGTGCCGGTGGCCGCCGCCCAGGATGCGCCGGCGCGGCAACTCCAGCCGGTGGTGGTCAGCGCCAGCGGTTTCGAGCAGGCGCTGGCCGATGCGATTCCCAATACCTCGGTGCATACGCGCGAGGACATCGCGCGCGCCGGGCATACCGACCTGGCCGACCTGCTCGCGGACACCGCGGGCATCGACCTGGTGCGCAGCGGCGGCGCCGGCAGCCTGACATCGGTCTTCATGCGCGGCGCCGAGGCGCGGCAGATGCTGGTCCTCATCGACGGCGTGCGGATCGAATCGGGTACCAGCGGTACCGCGCGCATCGAGAACCTGATGCTCGACCAGGTCGAGCGCGTCGAGGTGGTCCACGGCAACGTGTCGGCGCTCTACGGCTCGGCGGCGGTCGGCGGCATGGTGCAGATCTTCACCCGGCGCGGGGAAGGACCGCCTCGCGCGAACGCATCGGTAGGCTTCGGCTCGCGCGGCGAGGAACGCGCCTCGCTGGGTTCGGCCGGAAGCTTCGGCGTGGACGGCGCCAGCAACTACTCCCTGCAGGCGAGTCGCCATCGCATCGACGGCAAGTCGGCGATCGACACGCGCCTGCTGCCGAGCGCGGATCCCGATCGCGACGGCTTTCGCAACACCAGCCTGAGCGGCTCGCTCGGCCACCGGATCTCGGCGCGCCATCGCATCGGCGGCAGCATCTACTGGAGCGAATCGGACGCCGAGCTCGACGATTCCTTCATGGTCGGTCCGGCCAGTGTCGAGATGCAGGAGTCGCGCCTGACGGTCGCCAGCGCCTGGTGGGAGGCACGGCCGACCGCCCGGTGGCGTTCGAACCTGCGCGCCAGCGTGACCGATGAGAAATCGCACAGCCGCTATGCGTCGGGATCGGTCGATCCCTTCGACACGCGTCGCAACGAGGTCGAATGGCGCAATGAGCTGTCCCTCGGGCACGGCCTGCTGAGCCTCGGCCTGGCCACGGTGCATGAGCGAATCTCGACGAGCATCGCCTACGATCGCAACCGTCGCGACAGCCAAAGCGCCTTCGCCGCCTATGCCTTGCAGGCGGGCCCGCACCAGGCCGAACTGGCGCTGCGCTACGACGACTACTCCGATGTCGGCGATGCCACCACCGGCTCGATCGGCTATGGCTACTCGATCGGCGACCACTGGAAGCTGCTCGGCCGGTTCGCAACCGCGTTCAATGCGCCCACCTTCAACCATCTCTTCTATCCGGGGTTCAGCAATCCCGACCTCGAACCGGAACGCGCGCGCTCGATCGAGCTCGGCCTGCAGTACCAGCGCGAGGGGAACCGGCTGCGGGCGACCGTCTTCCGGACCCGCTATACCGACATGATCGACTCGCCGCCGCCGACCTTCCTGCCGAGCAACGTGGCGAGCAGCCAGGTGCAGGGGCTGGAGCTGGCCGCCAGCGGCAGCATCCGGGGCTGGCGCATCGCGGCCAATGCCACGTTCCAGTCGCCGACCGACAGGCGCACCGGCGAAACCCTGCTGCGCCGGGCGCGGCGCTTTGGCGCACTCGACGTGTCGCATCGCGTCGGCGCCTGGGATGCCGGCGCCAATCTCGCCTGGGGCGGCTCGCGCCGTGATTTCGGGATCGATACCTTCGCGCCGGTCATGCTCGAGAGCCGGGTCCGCCTGGGGCTGCGCCTGCAGCGCGAGATCTTCACCGACACGAGTCTCGTCGTGCACCTGGACAACGTGACCGATGACGACACGCCGACCGCCCACGGCTATCTCCCCACGGGCCGCAGCCTGTTCGTGATGCTGCGCTGGCAGCAGTCCTGAGCGCAGGATGCGCCGCGCCCCCCGCCTCGCCTGGCCGCTGCTCGCGCTCGTCGCGATGCTCGCGCTCGGGTTGGCGGGCGCCTGCGGCAGCGGCGGCTGCGCGCCGTCGATGTGGTGGTGGTGGGCCGAGGGCGCCGACCCGCTGGCCCGCGAGCTCGTCCTCGGCCTGCGGCTTCCGCGGGCGGCGGCCGGCTTCGCGGTCGGCGGCCTGCTCGCGCTCGCGGGAGCCTTGCTGCAGGTCCTGCTGCGCAATCCGCTGGCCGACCCCTGGGTGCTGGGCGTCTCGGGAGGCGGCGCGCTCGGCGCGGTCCTCGCGATGTGGGCCGGCGCCGGCGCCGCGCTCGTCACCGGCGCGGCCTGGATCGGCGCGGCGGTCTCGACCCTGCTGCTGTTCGCGATCGGCGCGGGCGGCGCCCGGCGCGGCGCGGTCCATGGGGCGGTCGCGCCGCTGCGCATCCTGCTCACCGGCGTGATGCTCGCCTCCGGCTGGGGGGCGCTGCTCACCCTGGTGCTGAGCCTCGCCCCCGACGCCCGGCTGCGCGGCATGCTGTTCTGGCTGATCGGCGATCTCGCTGGCGCCGACGCCTGGCTGGCGCCGGTGCTCGCGCTCGCCATCGGCCTGGTGGTGGCGATGCGGCTCGCGCCCGCACTCAACCTGATGCTGCTCGGCGATACGCGCGCCTTCTCGCTGGGCGTGCATGTCAACCGGCTGCGCCTGGCGACCTGCCTGCTCGCGGCGTTGGCCGCCGGCTTCGCCGTGACCACCGCCGGCGCGATCGGCTTCGTCGGCCTGATCGTGCCGCATTCGCTGCGCCTGGTGCTCGGCAACGACCAGCGCGGACTGCTGCCCGCCTGCGTGATCGCCGGTGGCGCCCTGGTGGTGCTCGCCGACACGCTCGCGCGCACCGTCGTCGCCCCGATCCAGTTGCCGGTCGGCGCAATCGTTTCCCTGGTCGGCGTGCCGGTGTTCCTGATGCTGCTCGTGCGCAGCCGGGCGCTGCGATGAAGCGCGCCGGCCCCATCGTCGAATGGCGCGATGCCGTCGTGCATGCGCCCGATGGCCGGGCGCTGTTCGGCCCCTTCGACTGGGTGGTCGAGCCCGGCGAATTCTGGTGCCTGCTCGGCGCGAACGGCGCCGGCAAGAGCAGCCTCGTCGCCACCGTTGCGGGGCTGATCACGCCGGCCGCGGGCCGGCTGCGGATAGCCGGCCGCCCGATCGAGTCCTGCGCCATCGCCACCCTCGCGAGCCTGCGCGGCCTGCTGCCGCAATCCTTCGAGGCCCCCTTCGGGCTCGACGCCCTGCAGACCGTGATGCTCGCCCGCGATCCGCGCACCCGCCGCTGGCTGGGCGATGCGACGGCCGACCGCAAGGCGGCGCTGGCCGCGCTCGCGCGCTTCGACGTCGAGGACCTGGCCGGACGCGACATGGGCACGCTGTCGGGCGGCGAACGCCAGCGGGTCGGGCTCGCCTCGCTGCTCGCCCAGCAGCCGATGCTCCACCTGCTCGACGAACCGCTGACCCATCTCGACATGCGCCACCAGGTCGCCACGATGCGCCTGTTCGCCGATCTGGTCGCCCGCGACGCGGTGGCGGTCGTCGCGGCGGTCCATGATGTATCGCTGGCGGCCCGCCACGCCACCCACGCGCTGCTGATCGGCAGCGCGGGCGAGGTCCGGACCGGCCCCGTCGATACGGTGCTCGATCCCGAGGCGGTTTCGGACGCTCTCGGCTTCCCGATCCGGCGGATCCTGGTCGACGGAGCGCCGACCTACGTACCCGCGGGCGATGCGTCATGCACCAGCGCCTGAGACGAAGGCTTCGCGCCGCGCTGGCGGCCATCGCGGCGGCGGCCGGCCTGGTCCTCGCGGCCAGCCCGGCACCGGCAAGCGCACCGGCGCCCGACGCAGCGGTCACCGTGAGCGGCGCCGGCGGCACGACGACCACGCTCACCGCGCCGGCGCAGCGCATCGTCAGCCTCGCGCCGCACCTGACCGAACTGCTGTTCGCCGCCGGCGCCGGCGACCGGGTGATCGGGACGAGCGCCTGGAGCGATCATCCACCCGCCGCAGTCGCGATCCCGCGGATCGGCGACAGCCACGCCTTCGACATCGAGCGCATCCTGGGGCTGCAACCCGACCTCGTCGTCGCCTGGGACGGCAATGCGCCACGCCATGTCGCGCAATTGCGCCGGCTCGGCATCCCGATCCATCTCGAGGGCGCTGAACGACTCGACGACATCGGCGCGGCGCTCGAGCGACTCGGCCGGCTTGCCGACACCGAAGCGCAGGCGCAAGAGGCGGCCGATCGCTATCGGCAGCGACTCGCCGGGCTACGGGAGCGGCACGCCGGGCTGGCGCCGGTGCCGGTCTTCCACCAGATCTGGGACCAGCCGCTCATGACCATCAACGGCCGGCATCCGGTCAGCGACCTGATCGCGGCCTGCGGCGGGGAGAACGTGTTCGCGGGATCACCGGCGCTGACCCCGACGGTCTCCTATGAGGCGGTCCTGCGGGCCGGGCCGCAGGTGATCACCGCGGCCGACGACACCGAGGACCCGCTGGCCGCCTGGCGGCGCTGGCCGACACTGCCGGCGGTTGCCGGCGGCCGCCTCATCGCCCTGCCCGCCGATGCGATCAGCCGCTTGTCGCCCAGGCTGCTCGACGCCGCCGCACCGCTGTGCGGAGCGATCGCGGCGGCGCGGGGCGCGGATACGGTATCGTCGGGCATCCGGCCCGCCGGGTCGGCACATGCTCCGGAGACCCCATGAGCCTGACCCTCTACGGCGTCGCGGCATCGCGCGCCGCCCGCCCCTTGTGGATGCTCGAGGAACTGGCGGTTCCGTATTCCCGAGTGAACACCCACTATCTGCACGGCGAAAGCCGGCAGCCGGAATTCCTCGCGCTCAATCCCAATGGCCGGATTCCGGTGCTGGTCGACGGCGACACCGTGGTATGGGAATCGATGGCGATCAATCTCTACCTCGCCAGGCGCTTCGGCGGCCCCCTGGCCGCCGCCGATCTCGCCGAGGAAGCCGGCCTGCTGCGCTGGAGCTTCTGGGCCATGACCGAATGCGAGAAGGACGCCCTCGCGATTCTCTTCCATCGCTTCGCGCTGCCGCCCGAGCAACGCAAGCCGACCCTGGCCGATGCCGCCGAGAAAGCGCTTGCCCACCCCTATGGCGTGCTCGAGGCCGAACTCGCCGACAGGGAATTCCTACTGGGAGATCGTTTCACCGTGGCGGACCTGAACGTCGCCTCGGTGCTGTCGTGGGCAACCGGCGCGCCGAAGCTCGGCGATGCCCACCCCCGGGTGCGCGACTGGCTCAAGCGCTGCCTCGGTCGGCCCGCGCAACGCAAGGTGCGCGAGATGGCCCGGGCCGAGGCCTGAGTAACCGTCTGCCGTGTCAACTCCTATGAATTGCCGGATCGAACTTGGTCCCAGTCTTGAGCATAGTGTTGAGGATGGTCAACATCTTGCGGATGCAGGCCACGAGGGCGACCTTAT
>Ga0172382_10004462_pt1 | contig 21418 bp, 20 predicted proteins | sample Leawel138RmetaG_FD_122245 | JGI IMG/M metagenome (GOLD analysis project Ga0172382, IMG submission 122245) | Leachate microbial communities from a municipal landfill in Southern Ontario, Canada - Leachate well 138R metaG | ecosystem: Engineered > Solid waste > Landfill > Unclassified | place... | reverse complement strand
ACTGCTAGGTTAACATAATGAGTATTTTGTTAAACTGAGGGGATGGGCGCGAGTCGTTGGTTTTTCTAGATTATATTAAAATTAGGACGCTAGTTCTGCTCAAACCTGATGGTGCTTTTCAAGTTTGACAGTCGTACAAGATACTCGAACGAGCATACGTTTCAATGCCGTGACACCAGGTTATTCGCTAAGCTTGGACGCATTGGTAAAGAGAGTGAACCCGGTAATTCTGGGCAAAGCAGCATATTGGGCACAGGCCGCCAAGGCGGTGCAAGTGTGCAAATTAGTCCGAGGCCAATGCCGCTGTGCCACAGCACTTCTTGGTCAACAGGCGACCAGGCTAGATGCGTATGTCCGTCAGCGTATTCGACTCTGCCGTTTACCACAGCGCGGTGGCAGCAAGACGTACAGGAGAGCTAACATGCTCAGCTCAATCTACACCCATGAGCGCCTCATAGGGGCGGGACTTCGATATGCCGAGAGAATCATTCGGGATGCAGCCACGGGCCTGCCGCTGACAAATGACGAGTATTTAACTGTCATCCGTCAGCGCAGGGAGAAAACAGCCTCAGTCAAGCAGCAGCACAAAGCTGGCGACACAGTATACTGGGCCAGGCGGGCTGCAGCGTACGAGCGAGCACAGGAACGCATTCGCAAGTTCGAGAGTAAGTAACGTAGAGCGGTTTGCGGGAAAACTGCACGAGCCGTTCATTGAGGGGCTGGCCTTGTAAGAGGTCGGCCTACTCTATCAATCCGGGATAAAAAAAATGATACGGGAAAAGATAAAAAACCACCGGACTTTGCGACGGTGGTTTTTTGATGCGCCAAGTAAAACGAATGTATAAGATCTTAGATTGAGAATATTGTTGGTGCATATTAATCATTGGTAACAAATAGTTTAGGATCTTTCGCTTTACTTAGGATGACAATCGCTAAGTCTATTTTCCGGATCGGTGAATGGCAGGTGAATGTAATTGTCCGGCTGCAATCAGGGTGGGAAAACGTCGATAAAAAGCATTTGCTCTCTGAAAGAGCGCGGTATAGTACGCAAAACCTTGCGGATGATCAAGAAAGTGATCATCTGCATGACGATGATTTTTAGCCCTTTTTTAATTTGGGTTATCCTCTCACTAAACAGAGAACTGATCGTTATAATGGCCAACTGGGATTGGTTTTCCGGTACATTTCCCCTCCTTTTTGACGCGCTGGGTGAGCAGGTTAATACACCCGAATTTGCCCGCGGATTTAACGAGGCGGCCCTAGGTGGCTTGCTAACCTTGTTGGGTGTGATTGTTACGGTCTGGTATTACCAAATGGTTAGATCACAAGAAGTAGCTGAGAAGAGGTTATTTGTGGTAGATGAGCTGCTGGATGAATTGAAAAAAAACAAGATCATGGTGGAAGATATCCAGAACGGCGATACAGAACAGTATCAGCAAGGGGAAAGAGACAGAGAACAAACTATTTTTGTTACCGAAGCCTGGCACAAACTAGGCGGAGAAGTGGCACTTTTACCCCGGCGCATGTACCTGCGTTTAAGTGTTTTATACGCCTGTTTGAATCGCTGCGTTAATCCTGATGTTTACTGGAGCAATAAGGCGGTAATTGACCGTATGACCGGCATTATTTCCGACTTGCACCGATACCGGTCCACCCTGAGCAAGCAGGAAATAGACTAATACATGCAATTTGCTCATTAAACGTAAAAAGGGCGGCAACAGTGCCGCCCTTAACATTAATTTTTGTTTTTATTGGAATTTGTCTTTTACATCGTTTAATTCTTCGATGGAGTCAATTTCCACGTAGGTAGGTACTACCAGGCCGATTTTGGCCCCTTCCAGGTTGGGTCCCAGGTTTTCCACGCTGTCTTCGATTTCAGCGTAATAATCGGCGTGAGTACCAGGCATCCAGGCGGCAACAATGCCGTCAAACTCGCCTGTGCCGATACCGGTAAACATAATGCCGGCATCCACACCAATGGCTTCAACTTCGTAACCCATGTTCTCAAGTACATTTTTTACCACGTGGGTGCTGGCAATTTCGGAATCCCATTCCACGTAACCCAGGGTTACGGTACCTTTTTCAGCGGCTTCTTCAGCGGGAATCCATGCATTAACCTTGTCGCTATTTTCTTCAATCCACTTTTGAGCTGCTTCGTCAGGGCTCATGCCTTCTTGAATGTCCACCATCACAGCTGCCATGTCGTCCGGGTCCCAGTAAAAGTTATCAAGCAAGGTATACACTTCTGGCATGTCCGCTTTGAGACCCTGGCGCACGATAGTAGCGATATGCTCTTCACCGCCGTAAATACCCTTGGGGTCGTCCAGGTATTTAAGGTCCCACTTGGCAAACTTCCAGTGCGGTGTCCAACCGGTTACTACAACCCATTCTTCATTGTCAATGGCTGTTTTCAGTGCTGCGGCCATAGCCGCGCTACTGCTGTCCTGTAAATCAAAATCAAGTTCATAATCTGTAATAGCCTGTTCAGTTGCCTTCATAATTCCGGCACCGGGTTCAATGCCTACAATTGTACCCTTACCTACATCTTGCTTGTTCCCGCTGTTGCAGCCAAGTACGGCAACCGAGAGGAAGGCAAGCACCATCATAAGGGTCACCGCTTTAGTAAATCTTTTCAAAATTTATCTCCTCCTTTTTTTATTAACAATTTGACAAAAACATTATTTTATGAGGGGTTCTTCCTTTTATGACCCAGGTTTTGGGTTACCCGGTCCAGGATGATGGCTATAATTACAATGGCCAATCCCCCTTCAAAGCCCGTAGAAACGTCGAGTCGCTGGATGCCTCGTAAAACTTCTTTACCCAAACCGCTGGCGCCGATCATGGCCGCTATTACCACCATGGATAGGGATAACATGATGCACTGGTTAACCCCGGCCATGATGGTGGGCATGGCTACCGGGAGCTGAACTTTGACCAGTTTTTGATACTGTGTGGAACCGAATGCTTCCGCTGCTTCAACCAGTTCGACCGGTACCTGCCGGATGCCCAGACTGGTTAGACGAATGGCTGGCGGCATGGCAAAAACAACAGTCGCGATTAATCCTGGCACGGTGCCAATGCCGAAGAAGAACACCGCGGGTATCAGATATACGAACGGTGGCATGGTCTGCATGAAATCAAGTAATGGCATGATAACTCTACTGGCTGATTTACTTCGGGCCGTCCATATGCCCAACGGAATGCCAACAAGCAGAGCTACTATGGTAGCGGATATCACCATGGCCAGGGTATGCATGGAAGGTTCCCAAATGTTTAGGTTATAAAGCAGGAACAGGCCCGCTCCGCTGCCTATTGCCACACGTAACCCGGCAATATACCAAGCCAGTAAAAAGAAAAGAATGATAAATATCGCCGGTGGGATGATTAAGAATGCTCCGGAAAGATTGTCCACCAGAAATTTAATGATCGCCTTAATGACCCCAAAAAAAGGACTAAGATTTATAGTGGCCCACTCAACAAGCCATTCTACCCCCTGCCCGATTGGAATTTTAGGAATCATCTGCTTCACCACCCCTGCGCACCATGCCGGCCAGTACCGAACCGCGTACAATGACGCCCATTAGTTTTTCCTGCTCGTTTACGACAGCTATCGGGTAACGTGAATCAGCGATTAGCGGTATTAAATCAGATAATGGGAATTCCGGCGGTACCTTGGGCGTGTCTTTAAGTATAAAATCATCCAGGGTTTCTTTATTCTCTTCAATAGCTGTCAGCGCGTCATCCGCCAGTACTAGCCCGGCCAGTCGACGGTCTTTGGTTACGACAAAGATACTGGAAATACCATTTTCTTTCATTCGACGCAGGGCGTGGCGCGGTCCGTCCTTGGTAGTTACAACGGTATCCGGCCTTTTCATCACACCCTCGGCGGTAAGTACCTTGGACATATCTACATCCTCAACAAACTTGGCTACATACTCGTCTGCCGGATTGGTGAGAATGCCTTCCGGGGTGCCAATTTGAATAATGGCCCCGTCCTTCATCAAGGCGATGCGGTCACCAATTTTAAGCGCTTCGTCCAGATCATGAGTAACAAAAATGATCGTTTTATTTAGGGTAGCCTGTAATGAGAGTAGTTCGTCCTGCATACCCTTTCTAATTAAAGGGTCCAACGCGCTGAAAGCTTCATCCATTAATAATATGTCCGGGTCGCTGGCCAGCGCCCTGGCCAGGCCTACCCGCTGCTGCATCCCACCGCTAAGCTGGTCGGGCATGCTGTTCTCCCATTCTTTAAGCCCAACCACTTCCAGCACCTGCGTGGCTTTGGCTATCCTTTCATCCTTTTCCATGCCCTGAACTTCGAGGCCGTAAGCAACATTGTCCAGTACTGTACGATGCGGAAATAAGGCGAAACGTTGAAAAACCATGCCTAATTTTACCCGCCTAATCTGCCGCAGCGTTGCTTCATTAACGCTTGTAATATCTTCATCATCAATTAGAACTTGTCCACTGGTAGGTTCAATCAACCGGTTGATACAGCGCAACAGGGTAGATTTTCCGCTTCCGGAAAGGCCCATCATAACAAATGTTTCGCCGGCATTGACATCAAAAGATACATTTTGTATGCCGACAGTGCTCTTGGTGGTTTGCAAAATTTCTTCTTTACTTTTGCCCTCTTGCAGCATTTTCAAAGCCCGATTTGAATGTTCCCCGAAAATTTTATATAAATTTCTAACGCTGACCTTGCTCAATCCGGTAATCAATCCTTCCTTGTTGTAACTTAATCTATCAGCAGTAGGTAAATGTATGTTTAGTTTTTAAGTGTTTAATTGCTAGGCAAATTACTGCCCAGATACAGTATGCCGGCACACCAGATATGAAATTTAAGTTGCCAGCACGTCGCCCTTATTTTAACAAACGTTAGCATGGTTGTCCAGGTATTGAAGTTATTTAATGTTATACGAAAATGTTGACACTTATTTTGCATATAACTATAATTAACATAATCAAAATTAACATACAAAATACTATTAAATAAAAAAATGTAATAACAAACTAAATATAAACCTTCAGGGACTGGTGAAATTCCGTACCGGCGGTAAGAGGTTAAATCCCAAGCCCGCGAGCCCGCAAGGGTTGATCCGGCGTAATTCCGGAGCCGACAGTAAAGTCTGGATGGAAGAAGGTATGCTTTAAGGCATTTTTTCGCCCGTAGGGTGTTATGTGCCTGTGCGTATTTGTGCCCTGAAGATTATTTCAGGGCTTTATTTATTTTGTAACATTACTCTCATTTAAGACAGGATGGTGGACAGTTGCAGGGAGAGAATATTTATTACATGCAAATGGCCTTGGAACTGGCTAAAAAAGCTTTAGGCCGTACAAGTCCCAACCCGATGGTTGGTGCTGTAGTGGTTAGGGCTGGACAAGTGGTTGGTTCGGGATATCACGCCCGGGCAGGCACCCCTCATGCCGAGGTGCATGCGCTGCGTGAAGCCGGAGAAAAGGCCTGCGGAGCTACGCTGTACGTTACATTGGAACCATGCTGCCATCACGGGCGAACCGGTCCATGTACCGAAGCGGTTATCAAGGCCGGGATTACCAAAGTGGTCATGGCTATGCTGGATCCCAACCCTAAAGTTGCCGGCAATGGCGTTAAAATACTGCAAAAAGCAGGTATTGAGGTGGAAACTGGGGTTCTGGAAGAACAGGCCAGGCGCTTGAATGAGGTATTCATTAAGTACATCACCACCAGGCTGCCTTTTGTGGTTATGAAAACGGCCATGAGCCTGGACGGCAAAATTGCCACCGCCGGAGGGGAATCCCAGTGGATTACCGGATCGGAATCCAGGGCTATGGTACACCGGTTGCGGGATCGATACGATGCCATTATGGTGGGGGTGGGGACCGTGCTGGCTGATAATCCATCTTTGACTACCCGAATAGCGGAAGGTGGAGGCAAAGATCCGGTGCGGGTGGTGCTGGATTCCCGGGCCAGGACACCGGTAGATGCGCAAATACTAACCCAGTCATCTCATTCCCCGACTTTTATAGTAACCACGTCTGATGCGCCGCGTGACAAACTGCGGCAACTATCAAAAGCAGGGGCGCATATTATACAATTGCCAAATGACGACAACGGGATTTGCTTGCCTGAATTGTTACGCAAATTAGGGGAACAGGAAATAACCAGCCTGCTGGTGGAAGGCGGAAGCCGGGTAAACGGCACATTGATCAATAATTACCTGGTGGACAAGGTTTATTGGTTTATGGCACCAAAGATTATCGGTGGTAATGCAGCGCCAGGACCGGTAGGCGGCAATGGCATAACTGCACTGGTAGATGCCATGAAATTAAGCGACATCTTGCTGCAGCGCTATGGGGAAGATATATGTATTGAAGGCTGGGTGGAGAAACGGGGTGAATGAACTATATTTACCGGACTGGTTGAGGAATTGGGACAACTAATATCATTGCGCCGGGGTGCGGACTCGGCCCGGTTGAAGATTTCCGCCCGGTTGATTATGAATGGACTGGCGGTGGGGGACAGCATCGCCGTAAACGGGGTGTGCCTGACAGTAACCACCTTTGACAGCAATGCCTTTAACGCTGATGTGATGGCCGAAACATTGGCCCAGACCAATCTGGGAGAACTGTTACCCGGGGATTGGGTAAACCTGGAAAGGGCTTTAAGGTTAGGGGACCGCCTGGGGGGGCACCTGGTAAGCGGTCATATTGACGGTGTCGGCGCCATTACCAAAAAGGACAAGCATGACATCGCCACTCTGTTAACTATTTCCGCTCCAACGACGGTAATGCGTTACATTATTAAGAAAGGCTCGGTGGCCATTGACGGTACCAGTCTGACAGTGGTGGATTATGAGCAAACCAGCTTTGTAGTATCTCTGATTCCGCACACCGCTCACGCAACGGTACTGGGCAGCAAAAAGCCGGGTGACCGGGTTAACCTGGAAGGAGACTTGATCGGCAAGTACGTGGAACGCTGGGTAAATGCGGACAGCGGCGGGCAGGATGAAAACCATAAAGGTAGTTCATTATCAGGTGAATTTCTTGCCAAACATGGCTTCCTATAAAATTTAGGCAATACAGGAAGGATGAACAATATGCCATTTAGTACCATTGAAGAAGCGATTGAAGAAATAAGACAGGGCCGCATTCTGGTAGTGGTTGACGACGAAGACCGTGAGAACGAGGGAGACTTAATCATGGCTGCAGAGAAGGTGACCCCCGAAGCCATCGCTTTTATGGCCTCCTATGGCCGAGGATTAATCTGCATGCCCATTGTTGGTTCCCGGTTGGACCAGTTAGAATTACCGGCTATGGTGTCCCATAATACTGACCCGCATGGTACTGCATTTACAGTTTCAGTTGATTTCAAAGAAACCACCACCGGTATTTCGGCCCACGAACGGGCGGCTACAGTAATCGGCATGCTGGACCCCAATACAAAACCGGAAGACCTACGGCGCCCCGGACACGTTTTCCCGCTGCGAGCCAAAGATGGCGGAGTTTTGCGCCGCGCCGGACACACCGAGGCGGCAGTGGATCTGGCTCGTTTGGCCGGTTTATACTCGGCCGGCGTAATTTGCGAGATTATGAAGGATGACGGCACCATGGCCAGGGTTCCGGAACTGCTTGAGTTTAGTAAAACCCACGGCTTGAAATTGGTTACCATAGCAGATCTGATTAAATACCGGCGGCGTCACGAGAGATTAATTCGGCGGGTGGATTCGGCTAATTTGCCTACCAAATACGGCAATTTCACTGCCGTAGCTTACGAAAGCCTGCTGGACAACAAAGAACATATCGCTCTAGTCAAAGGTGATCTGAACAGCGTCGAAGCGCCGGTGGTGCGAGTGCACTCCGAGTGCCTTACCGGCGATGTCTTTGGTTCCACCCGGTGCGATTGCGGCGATCAATTGGCCCAGGCCCTGCAGCTAATCGAGCAGGAGGGTGCAGGGGTGATGCTTTATATGCGCCAGGAAGGGCGCGGCATTGGATTATCCAATAAAATAAGGGCTTACAATCTTCAGGATCAGGGTAAGGATACCGTTGAGGCCAACGAGGCATTAGGTTTTCCAGCCGATCTTCGCGATTACGGTATCGGAGCCCAGATCCTGGTTGACCTGGGCCTGAACAAAATTCGTTTAATTACGAACAACCCCAGGAAAATTGCCGGCCTGGATGGCCACGGACTGCAAGTGGTAGGCCGGGTACCCATTGAAATATGCCCGGGATGTGATAACGAGTTTTATCTCAGCACCAAGAAACGTAAACTGGGCCACCTGCTGTCCCTGGCTGAAAAATAGAGCATATTATAGCAAGGAGAGGATTGCATTGGTTAAAGTATATGAAGGCCATCTAGTTGGAGAAGGATTAAAATTCGGTATCGTGGTGGGACGTTTCAATGAGTTTATTACCAACAAATTATATACCGGGGCTTTGGATGCGCTGCAGCGCCATGGTGTTGCCGAACAGGACATGGAAGTGGCCTGGGTTCCCGGGGCTTTTGAGATACCCATGGTAGCCCGGCGGATGGTAGACATCGGCCGCTATGATGCGGTGATTTGCTTGGGAGCAGTAATCAGAGGGGCCACTCCTCACTTCGACTACGTGGCCTCAGAGGTGTCCAAGGGTATCGCCAAAGTGGGCCTGGATACGGGGGTCCCGGTAATTTTCGGCGTTATTACGGCGGATACTATAGAGCAGGCTATCGAACGGGCCGGCACCAAAGCGGGCAACAAAGGGTGGGATGCGGCTGTTACCGCTATAGAAATGGCTAATTTAACTAAGGCGCTGATCACCAAAGGCGTGTAATTACGGAGGCGGTTATGGATCAAAAGACATTACAGAATTTGGCTGAAGTTGCCGCTTTTAAGCCTTCTCCGGAACGACGGCTCTTCTCAGCTTCCCAGGACGAGATTATTTACGGTTTGACAACAGACATTTACTTTATTCGCACCAGGGAATTACTCAGGCATATGGGGCTGGATCGTACACCGGTAACGGCTGAAATCTTCTCCGGTAAAGAGGGGATATTGTCCGGTATTACAGAAGTCAGGAACTTGCTGGTTGGACTACCCATAGAGGTTTGGTCGTTACCCGAAGGCGCAGTGTTTGGAGCAAAAGAAGTGATTATGCGCATCAGCGGAGCCTACGATGATTTCGGCATTTATGAAACTGCCCTGCTGGGCATGCTGGCCAGTTCCAGCGGCTGGGCCACCGCAGCCGGTAAATGCCGTGAGGCGGCGGGCAGCAAAAGCATAGTCAGTTTTGGCGCCCGTCACCTTCATCCCGCAGTGGCACCGGTAATGGAAAGAGCCGCTATTTTAGGCGGTGCCAACGGGGCCAGTTGCATCCTTGGCGCTAAACTGGCAGGCAGCGAACCGCTGGGTACAATGCCCCATGCCGTGATGCTAATTGTAGGAGATACATTGGAAGTGGCCAGACACTACCGGAAGGTTATGCCCCCGGGCTCACCGGTAATTATATTGGTGGATACTTTCAAGGACGAAGCCGAAGAAACGCTGCGGGTGGCCGAGGCATTGGGGAAGGATTTGCAAGGTGTCCGGTTGGATACAGCCAGTGAAAGGGGCGGCGTGACCCCGGGACTGGTACGCGAAATCAGAGCCAGGCTGGATCAGGCCGGGTGTCAGCATGTTAAAATATTTGTATCCGGTGGATTGACACCGGAACGTATTCGGTTACTATCCGAGGCTGGAGCAGATTCATTTGGTGTGGGTAGCTATATTTCCGGCGCCGCGGCCATAGATATGACCATGGATATTAAAGAGATTAACGGTAAACCGGTAGCCAAGCGGGGCCGTATTCCAGGGGTTACACCTACCTCAAGGCTGGAAAAATTAATAACTCAGTAGTCAGTAGCCAGAATGAAAAAACTGTTTATGTTCTAGAATTATTTTGAATTCTGGCTACCCATGCAATAGGCTTTAGGGAAGCCGTCGTTGTCATCCTGAGCGTTAGCGAAGGATCTAGATTCTTCACTTCGTTCAGAATGACAACGCGTACCCGCACCACGATAAACGAATACAACTTATCGGTTGTTAATTACAATTGACAAAATTCTTCACTATATTTCAAATTAAGCTTGTCATCCTGAGCGCAGCTAAGGATCTGGGTTTTAAGATTCTTAGCTGCGCTCAGGATGACAGGTTTAATGACAAGGTTCTTCACTTTGTTGTATTCATAGCAATGACAGGCTTAATGACAAGGTTCTTCACTTCTTTTATTCATAGCAATGACATGGGAATGTTTTGAAATAGGTTTTCAACTGCTGATGGTGCCTCGCAGTAGCATGGGCGACTACTCGAATTTCTTTAAAAGTGCGCCCTAGGTGAATATCTGGTGCGCGCTTTAATTTAAAGCTTAAAGCAAAAAACGGCTTACGCCGCTTTTGTTGATAATGCTTTTTAAAATTAGATGGCTCTTTGAACCTTACCGCTACGGAGGCACCTGGTGCAGACAACGATTCTGCGGGGCGTACCGTCAACGTTGGCCTTGACCCTTTGCAAGTTGGGTGCCCAGTTTTTCTTGGTGCGGATGTGGGAGTGACTGACTTTCATGCCTACGGTAATGCCTTTACCGCATACTGAACATTTCCTGGCCATGGTAAACACCTCCTTCAATACAAGACTTTAATATTTTATCAGATTCATTGGTTCTATGCAACTGGCGATGTCGTTTTAAAAGCTTTTTATACAGGAGAAAAAAATATGGACGCTGGTAAAAGTGGCGACCGGTTTGAAACGCCGGCAAAATACCTAAAGATGGTTGGACCGCGCCGGGCCGAACAATTGGCCCGGTTAAAAATATTTACGGTACACGATTTACTTTACCATTTTCCACGCGAATACCTGGACCGCAGCCGGACGGTTTCGCCCTTCGGCCAAGAAAACGGGGCTAATGTTACAGTGCGCGGTGCGGTAATCAGTGTTCAGGAAACAAAGCCGCGCAGGAATCTTACCATTACCAGAGCGGCCCTGGAGTCTGAACGCGGTATGTTTTACGCCGTATGGTTCAATCAGTCTCACGTTAAAAAGGTTCTCCGTCCGGGAACAGAACTATTGGTGAGTGGTAAACTGGACCTTGGGTTTGGTTCAGTGCAGGTTCAGGTGCACGATTTTGAAGTGCTTAACCAAAGCGGCGACTTGCTGCACGCAGGGCGGATGGTACCTGTATACCATGCCACAACCGGGCTAAGTCAACGCATGATGCGATCCTTTACATACGCGGCCCTGGAACAGTGGGAAAAGAATTATACCGAATTTTTACCCCGGTGGATTATGGAACGTGAAAATCTGACGCCACTCCCCGTTGCCTTGAGACAGATTCATTTTCCGGATCACCGGGAAAATGCAACGGAGGCACGCCGCAGGTTTGTATTCGAGGAATTCTTTATCATTCAGGTGCAGCTTTTAAAACTTCGTCAAAATCTTACCCGGGTACAAAAAACACATACATATGCCAAGGACAACGGGCTGCAGCGGGCATACATATCCGGCCTGAAATTTGAGTTAACCGAAGCTCAGCAAAGAGTGACGGGTGAAATAATGGCCGACCTGGACAAACCCTATCCTATGAACAGACTGCTGCAGGGCGACGTGGGGTCGGGCAAGACCGTGGTGGCGGTTCTGACGCTGCTGCGGGCTGTGGAAGGCGGGATACAGGGCGCATTCATGGCTCCCACCGAGGTGCTGGCCGAACAGCATTATCTCTCGCTCACTGCGTCCCTGGAGCCCCTTGGGGTTAACATTGCCCTGCTTAGCGGTGGAATGCCGGCCAAAGAGCGCCGTGCCTTGATTGAACGTATCGCCATAGGTGATATATCGGTGATTGTGGGCACCCAGGCGTTGCTGCAGCACGATGTATCTTTTAAGAACCTGGCCGTGGCGGTAATTGACGAACAGCACCGTTTCGGAGTTCGCCAGCGCGCCATTTTACAGGGGAAAGGTGTTCAGCCCGACGTCCTGATTATGACTGCAACACCCATTCCAAGGACATTGTCCATGACGGTTTACGGCGACCTGGACATGTCCGTTATCGACAGTATGCCTCCTGGGCGGCAGCCTGTACGCACATACTATGTATCCCCGGGAGAACTACCCCGGGTCTTTCAGTTTGTAAACGATCAAGTTAAAACCGGACGCCAGGCCTTTGTAATTTGTCCGCTGGTGGAAGAATCGGAAAAAATGGATCTGCAGGCAGCCGAAGAACTTTACACACGCCTTATTGAAAATGAACTGCGCCATTGCAGGGTGGGCCTGCTGCACGGGCGCATGCCGAGCAATGAAAAGGAAGAAGTAATGCACAAGTTTCGGGCCGGAAAGACGCAGGTTTTGGTGAGCACGACAGTAATTGAAGTAGGCGTAGATGTGCCCAATGCCAGTGTAATGGTGATTATAGACGCCGACCGGTTCGGGCTGGCCCAACTGCACCAGTTAAGGGGTCGGGTAGGCCGCGGCGGCGGAGAAGCGCACTGCATACTGGCCGCCCGGGTGCGCACCAAGGAGGCAGCCGAGCGCATCAGGGCTATGAAAGCCAGCAGCGACGGATTTTACCTAGCGGAAAAAGATCTGCAGATTAGGGGACCGGGGGACGTCACCGGTGTCCGGCAGTCCGGACTGCCGGAGTTTAAAATAGCCGACTTAGTGCGGGACCAGGATATATTACTGGCCGCCCGCCATCGGGCGGAAGAACTGCTGCGTGCTGACCCTGATTTGGAGTCGGAAGAGAACCGGCTCCTGAAAGATCATCTGCAGCGTCTCCAGCAGCAGCGGGAGAATTTTTATCACATCAGCTGATCAACTTTGTACTTAAAGCAGCTATTTTCATTCAAAAATTCCTCTTAATTGGCTGGTATAAAGGTTGTAATAAAAGCCCCCGCCTTTGAAGGCAGGCCTGTATCATGAACACATCAATAAATATATTGACAAATTTATAGATACCGCATAGAATAATAGTAAGAATAAGCCATATACTAATCTTGAGAATTATGAAAAGGGTTGATAGTATGCATAATCATATATCCATCAGCGGTGTGATGAATTCTCTTGTACCGATTTCCCGTTTCAATAAGGGTGAAGCCAATAAGATTTTTGAGGAAGTCCGTGAAACGGGCTTCAAAATTGTGCTTAAAAACAACTCTCCTGCTTGTGTGCTGCTCACCCCCGAAACCTATGAGCAGATGCTTGAAATCATTGAAAACCACCGTTTGTTTGTAGAGGCTGAAAAACGCATGGAAAATGCAACAGCGGAGGATTTTATTCCAGCGGAAAAAGCCATGCAGGAGTTGGGCATCAGCGAGACGGATTTAAAAGGTACAGAAGTAGAGCTGGAATAGCATGTGGAAGGTGGAATATTTAAGGGAAGCGCTGGAAGATATAAAGCGGCTTGATCAATCACAACGCGTACAGGTGGTCAAAGCCGTCAACAAGGTGGCGGTCAATCCTCTGCCACAGGCAGAAGGTGGCTATGGTAAACCACTGGGCAACAAAGGCGGCACGAGCCTGGCAGGCTACTGCAAAATTAAGCTATTAAAGCTGGGATTACGGGTGGTGTACAAGGTCGTGCGGAAAAACGGCATCATGAAGATTATTGTCATTTCCGCAAGAGCCGATGATGAGGTATATATCATGGCGCAAAAACGTATAGAGGAATAAAACTCCTTCGTGCTTTAAATACATATTCCCTGGCCGTTTCTGGAATTTTAAGTTGTTGGTACCGGCCCTACCGCGTGACCGTAGCCCGAGGCATAGCTTTTAGCAATAGAAAAGGTATTCTCACGATTGAAGGTGAGAATACCTTTAATGTTGTATCAGGGGCAACCGGGCCCAGTGGTTATTAATCTTATCATAGTATGAACCGTATGAACCCGGTATCGGGTATCACTGTGCATCCACCACCTTGCGCCATTTAATGATCCAATGCACCAGGAACCAGAAGATGGTATTTCTCTTAGCCCGTCTTAATCCTTTTAAATTTAGTTAAACTCACAAAAACCCGTTTATTGAGGTACATATGTTAACTTGGCAAGAAAAATTACTAGGCTATTGCCTGGTGCGTCTTATATTCTAACGTATAAATCCGGGGTTTTGCGGTTTTTTTTACGGTTACGGTGCGTTTCGTTAAACATCTTTCTATGGTAAAATAAAACAAACTTTACTGGTAACCTTCAAGGAGTTGAACGGTATGTCTAATTTAGTAGTTAATGCGGAGAAAACGTTTACTTACGAAGATTACTTGAAACTGGAAGATAATCGGGATTATGAAATAATTGGAGGAAAACTAATTTTGGTTCCTAAACCCATGCCTTATCACCAGGAAATCGTTGGGCGATTGATAACCGAACTTAATATTTTTTTTAAAAAGACGTACGGAGTCCAAAAATATTTCCTTGTTCGTCCAACCTTAAATTGGTAATATTAAATAGGAAGGGCGGGTGAAATAAATGTCTCAAGCAGTAAAAAATGTAAAGCAACAGTTTTCTTATCAAAATTATCTTAATTTTTCCGATGACCAAAAATACGAAATCATTGAAGGAAGCCTTTTTGCCATGACTCCTGCTCCTTCAATACAGCACCAAAGGGTTTTGAGAAGAATATTTTTATCTCTTGCAAATTATCTGGAAGGTGAAGAATGCGAAGTTTTCACTTCTCCTGTTGATGTTCTACTGCAAAACGGAGAGGGTCTAATTGAGGATGTTAACAATATTGTGCAACCTGATATTTTCGTAGTTTGTGAGCAATCCAAATTAAAAGAAAAACATTGTCTTGGTGCACCAGATTTTATTGTCGAAATTGCTTCACCCGCAAACGCTTCGTTGGATTACGTGAAAAAATTAAATCTATATGAAAAATATAAAGTAAGAGAATACTGGATTGTTAATTATGTTAAAAAAAATGTACTGGTTTACAGGTTGAGGGAAAATGGGGAATACGACACCCCGGAAACATATGATGATATCGAAAAAGATAGAATAAACGTTGGTATATTTAAAGGCTTAACTGTTAATTTAAGAGATTTTTTTCAAAATTGAGTTTAACGATAATGTCTCTTTAACTCGGAGGAATATTGGGTGCCCAAACGATGATAATTTTGATCGAGCCAATCACTCAGGCGTTTTCGGCCTGTTGGAAGAGTTATTATTCAACAGTTTAACCATCTCTACCATCGCTTTTAGTTGGCTGGGACCAAGGGCCCGGGCAGCTTCCACCACGTTATCCAATAACCGATAAAACTCTTGCAGCGATTTAAATCGCTCCATTACCGCATTCTTTTCCGTGGATGGTTCCGCCTGCTCGGCCAGGTTGGCGCTTTCCTCCACCAGCACAAAGGATTAATCGAACTTAGGCTTGTGCCGCAAACTTTGTGCGGATTTGATAAAAGTATTGAAACTTGGCACTATCAGGCACACGGCAAGTATAAAGACCAAAAAAATAGGGGACAGGATAATTTTTCAAAAAGCTAAATCAGTAGCCTGACCCTTTTTTTTGCTGGTTTTTATCATAATTTTCAAGTATATTAGTGAATGAGGTATTTTTAGGCAAATTAGGGCACCAGTTTGATTCGCCTGTCAAGGAGAGTGAAAAATGAACTGGAAGTTTTGGGATGTGAAAAAGAGGCGGGATGAGCGCTCATCTCCTGCTGTTATCAGTGAACAATTGGTTAATATAGCGGGAAGACTAGATAATTTGGAAGCATTCTTAAATAGCAATCAGCAGCAGGTTTACCATATGGACGGTCAATTGGCCCAAAATGCCGGCCAATTGACGGAAACTGCCGCCCAGGTGCAAAAACTGGGCCGCCTACACTACAAAACGAACCAGGAAACTCAGAGCAAGCTGGACAGGCTAATGACCGGTATGGAAAAAGTACAGCACTGGCAAGAGCAATATTTACAGGAAACGGTCCAACTGCAATTAAAGGAAAAGCAGATTACAGCGTTGGCGGAAGCTGTTATAAAGCAGCTGGATGATATTGATAATATCCGCCGGGCACTAAAAGACGAACTAAAAGATGCCGCCAGGGATAACTGGCGGCAAATGTTGGAGCAATGGGCCGTCCGGCTGGTACAAGCTCTGGCTGAAGCAGGCATTCTGGAGATAGATATGCATGGTCAAAGCTTTGACCCCCGGTGGGCTGAAGCCATCGCCACCGTGACCAGGGCGAAAGCGTTAAAAATGTGCCCTGAAACAGATGCGGATGCATTACTGCCGTATCAGGTGGTGGCGGTAACCAGGCGGGGTTTTGTCATCCCGGAGGGGCGTATACTGCGCAAAGCACAAGTGATCACTGTTCAGGAGGAGGGTAACTATGTCTAAAATCAACAACCATGATGTCCGACCGATAGTGGGCATTGATCTGGGCACCACCAATTCTGCCGTGGCTTATATCAACCGGGGGAAACCGGAAATTATTCCTTCCCCCGGCGGAGATAGAATTATTCCCTCAGTGGTGCTGATTGATTTAAAAAACAACATCATGGTGGGAGAAGATGCCCGCTCGGCTTTAATAGCCATGCCGGACCGGACGGTGGCTGCCGTTAAAAGAAAAATGGGTTCCCCGAACCCAATTCCCATTGCCGGTCAGCAACTGCTGCCCCAGGAAATATCCGCTTTAATATTAAAAGAGCTAAAAACTTATGTAGATGCAAAATTTGGCGCAGGTGAAAAAGAAGCCGTTATCACCGTGCCCGCCTATTTTACCGATGAACAGCGCCGGGCCACCAAACAGGCCGGGGAATTGGCCGGTTTTGTGGTGGAACGAATTATTAATGAACCAACTGCTGCAGCGATGGCTTTCGGATTAAATCATTTAAAAGAGGACCAGCATGTTCTGGTTTACGATTTAGGCGGGGGCACCTTTGACGTTTCCGCGGTGGAAATGATGAGCGGCATAATAGAGGTCAAAGCCACCAGCGGTAATAACAACCTTGGCGGGGATGATTTTGACTGGCGCATTGTGGACTGGCTGGCCGATAAAATTAAGCTGGAGCAACAGATTGATCCGCGCCTGGATATTAGGGCCAGAGCTTTATTGAAAGAAGAAGCTGAAAAAATAAAAATAAAACTTTCCACCACGGAGCGGGTGGATATTTCTCTACCCCTGGTGACTGTAAAGGATGGCCAACCGGTTGGCCTTTTTACTACATTTACCAGAGCAAAATTTATTGCTCTGATTGAACATTATCTCATGGAAACAATGGATTGCGTGCGCAGGGTAATGGCTGATGCCGGATTAAAGCCTGAAGATATCCACCAGATCCTTTTGGTGGGAGGGTCCACTCGTATACCCAGGGTAAGGGAACTGATCAGAGATTATTTCAACCAAGAGCCCCGTGCCGACGTGCACCCGGATGAGGCAGTGGCGCTGGGAGCGGCAGTCCAGGCCGGGATAAAATCCGGCACCCTGGCTAAAAAAGGGCTCATCTTAACGGATGTGGCCCCATTTTCCATGGGTATTGCAGTTTTAAAGGAATGGAAGAACTCTACCATCCGTCCCGGTGGCTACCACGTTATTATACCCCGCAATACAACCATACCGGTTAACAGAACGGAAAATTTTTACACTGCGGCAGATGGCCAGACAACTGCAGCCATTGAAATTTATCAGGGAGAAAACCAGTGGGTCAAACAAAATCACCGGCTGGGTGAATTTTTACTTGAGGGCATCCCTTTAAACAGGGCTGGAGCAGAGACCATAGAGGTCACCTATAAGTATGACATTAACGGCATCCTGGAGGTAACCGCCAGATGCGCGTCCAACGGCAAGGAAATGTCTGTTAGTGTGCATGACAGTTTAAATCGGGATTCCCGGGAGGCCTTTGATGAAAGCGTAGCCAGGTTGGATGAACTGTACATAGAAGCCGGCGTGGAAGAAGCGGATAGGGATGAAAATGAGGATTGGGAAACGGCATATGACCTGAACATTGATGGCGAAGACATGGCTGACTGGATGGATGAATACGGACTAGGGGATGAGCCCGGGGAAGAATTAAACACCTGGGAGGAGTTACTGGCCGAAGGGCGAAATCTGTTGAACAAAGCCCGGCAATTACAAGATCAGGGCACATTAAAAAGGCGAAAAAAACTGCCCCGTGTTATCCACGATCTACAGAAAGCCATCATGGCCGGCGATGAAAACAACCTGCGGTCAGCCATTGATGAGGCGCTGGATTTATTTATCGATTTGGAAATGGAGTTGAGCTAATTGGCCTTTCCTTTCTTTAAAAAAACTACCAAACGCAAGAAAAAACAGTCGGTGGAAAATTACTATAAAATACTAAACACCAGAGCTAACGCGTCCCAACTGACCATTAAACAAAAATATATTGAAATGGTTAAGATGTATCCACCGGAGACTCACCCGGATGAGTTTCAGAGAATTCGCCAGGCTTACGAGACTCTCCGGGACCCGGTAAAACGCAAGGAATACGACTTTTTGCGCAAATTTGGCAGTAAAATTGAAAAGTTAATGGATCAAGCCTACTATTATTTTATGATTGGGAATTATGACGCAGCAGAGAGCAATTTGCAAAAAGCCCTGGCCATAGCCCCGGAAATGCCGCCGATTTATATTATTATGGCTAATGTAGCCTTAGCAAAAGATAATGTGCAAAAATTTAACGAGCATTTTGATCTAGCTTTGCAATTTACGTCGGAGGAAGACCATCTATCTGTGATATTAATCCAGGCCGCTATGCTAATTGATTCCGAGCGGTGCGAAGAAGCACTTAAAATTTTGGATGCCGCCAAGGGAAAATATCCGGACCAGGCCCATAACTTAAACAGCACCTACCTAAATGCCTATATGTTCCTGGAACGTTATGAGGAGGCTTGGCAGCTTATCCCCAACATGCTGCCGGAACCACAAGACCAGACAGCCGACGATATGCACCTGTATATAACTTGGATTAATTTAATGATCGAAGCGGAAAAATGGGATCAATGGTCTCTGATCCAGAACAAGGTACGCAAATTAATCAAATCCGTTACCGATATTGAGGATAGAGAAATGATGGCCTTGGCTTTCATAGAGGAACATGATGAATATTATCAAGTTGCCCGTTTTAGAGAGGCGGAAATCTTTATTGACCTGGCCTGCCGTACCATGCCGAAAGACAAAAACTACGCTGAAAAATGCCGCCAAACCAGGGAAATGGCGCGTTTTGAAAAAGCGTTTATCCGTTTGCAGCAAGATGAAGATGTCATCCCTTTATTGAGTCTCTATGCTTTTCAATGGTTTTTCAAGGACTTTTTTGAACTGGAAATGATGCAGACTTACCGGGAGCATCTTAGTGAAGATTTTATCCGCCAGATGGAGCAATTAGATGAACTAATTGTAGAGGGAATAATAACCTTAAAGAAAAAGTACCCGGTGATTTACACCCGTTTTAAAGCACAATGGGATGATATGGTTACCAGCCGTTATAGCATGTTAAACCGGGAGGCCAGACGGAGGTTAATGTAAAATGTTATGTGTGTGGGACAGACAAGGAGACAGGTCCCTGTCTCCTTGTCTGTCCCTTGTTAATTTTTAATGCCTCTGGATTGGCTGGTATAAAGGTCGTAATAAAAGCCCCTGGCCTCCAATAACTCCTGATGGGTGCCCTGCTCTACAATTTCACCCTCCTTTATGAATAAAATTTGATCCGCCCCCCGGATGGTGCTGAGGCGGTGGGCTATTACAATGCTGGTGCGCCCCTGCATTAGGGAAAAGATGGCCTGCTGAATATGCATTTCGGTCCTGGTGTCCACGCTGCTGGTGGCTTCGTCCAGAATCAAAATGGCCGGGTCGGCCAGTATGGCCCTGGCAATGGCCAGCAACTGGCATTGCCCCTGGCTTAAATTGCCGCCGTCCTCTGATAACACCGTATCATATGCCTGAGGAAGGCGTTGGATAAAGGGTGCGGCGTTAGCCATCCCGGCCGCGGCTTCCACCTGGGCATCGGTGGCGGTCAGCCTGCCATACCTAATGTTTTCCCGCACCGTGCCCGAAAAAAGATAAGTGTCCTGTAGTACAATCCCCAGGGCTGAACGTAAACCGGCCCTGGGGATTGTGCCTATGTCCCGGTCATCAATTAGTATGGTACCATTGTCTGGATCGTAAAAGCGCATTAAAAGGTTGACCACGGTGGTTTTACCCGAGCCCGTCGGTCCCACCAGGGCAATGGTTTGTCCGGGCAGTGCCTTCAGGTTGATGTTCTTTAGCACCGGCTGTCCGGGTTCATAGCCAAAGGAAACATTCCGAAACTCAACCTCCCCCGTCACCTGGTTCAAAGATGCCGGGGAGTGCACAGAATCCGGTGGTTCCACGGAGCCTGTTGTTTCCGGGGACTCATCCAGCACTTCAAATATCCGCTCGGCCCCGGCCAGGGCGGATTGCAATAGGTTAAACTGGTTGGCCAAATCATTAATGGGTCGGGCCAGTTGTTTGGAATAATTTAAAAAGGCGGCAATCATACCTACCGAGATAGTCCCCTTGACCGCCATGTAGCCTCCCACACCGGCCACCAGGGCAAAGCTTAGGTTATTGATTAGGTTCATCAAGGGGAATATGAGCCCGGAAAAAATTTGGGCTAGAGTGCCGACATTTTTTAGCCGGGTATTTTTTTCGTTAAAGTCCTGGATTACTTTTTGTTCCCGGGCATAGGCTTTAATTACCCGCTGTCCGGAAATCATTTCCTCAATGTACCCGTTTAACATGCCCAGCTCCCTTTGTTGTTCTAAAAAATAGCGGCGGGTACGTGCAGCCACCCTTTGGGTGAGCACAATGCCCGGGGGCACTACTAATAAACTGATCAGGGTAAGCACCGGACTCAATATTACCATCATGGTTAATGCCCCCAGTACCGTAATGATACTGGAAAAGATATTGGTGACACCATGGTTTAAAGTGCCGCTGATATTATCCATGTCGTTGGTAAGCCTGCTCATGATGTCCCCCCGGGGGCGTTGGTCAAAAAAGCGCAACGGCAGGGTTTGCAATTGGCCAAACAGGTCTCTGCGCATGTCCTGTATGGTAACATGGGCCAGTGCCGCCATAATATAGTTTTGCAGCCAGGCCATCAAGGGACCCAAGGTATAAACCACCAGCAGGCCGACTAAAATTTTAGCCAGCAGGGGAAAGTCAACCACCCCGGCACCAATACCCATACTGTCAATAGCCAGCCCAATTAAATAGGGTCCGATTAGACTAAGCATGGTACTTAATACAACCAATAAAAATACCAGCACCAGTTCCAGGGCATGGCCCTTGAGGTAAATCCAAATTCTTTGTAGGGCGCCTCGGGTATTTTTGGCTTTTTCCCGGGAGCTTAGCATGCCTTGGCGGCGGTGGAAACCCTGCCCCAGGCCTGGTGTTCCCTGGCCTGGTCGGGAGTGCTTATTCAATTACACCGCCTCCTCGCCCAGTTGGGAACGGT
>Ga0172382_10004461_pt1 | contig 21421 bp, 16 predicted proteins | sample Leawel138RmetaG_FD_122245 | JGI IMG/M metagenome (GOLD analysis project Ga0172382, IMG submission 122245) | Leachate microbial communities from a municipal landfill in Southern Ontario, Canada - Leachate well 138R metaG | ecosystem: Engineered > Solid waste > Landfill > Unclassified | place... | reverse complement strand
CCACCGTATATTGCGCAAACCTGCCATGGCACCTTCAATTTCCTGCACACCCGAGCCGCTGGCCTCGGGTGCCACCGAGCGTACCAGCGCCACAGCCAGGCAAAACATGACAGCTGAAAACAAGGACATAAACAGATAAAGCCCTATCCCTTCCAACCCTAAGAATTCAGGCAAATGGCGGGACCAGGCCAATGAATAGTTGATAACCTCATGAAAAAATGACCCCAGCACACCCGTTAACAACCCAACCACAGCAGCAACAAGATAATATATTCCTACTTTTGTTTGTTTCTTAGCGCTTGCCTCTGTTATTGCTGTTGAATGCTCATTCATAGGGTTGAACCAACTCACTCATAAAAAATTTAATTGAACAGCCTCCTCGGCTAATTCAATCATAACCGACTTGATTATTTAATTGAAATCTAAATAAAATTTTCATTTTCAAAGGCAGTTTTCAGGTAATTAACAAACAGACGGATAATATTAGGGACGTGCGGACTGTACGGCCGAAGAGCATAAATGCTTTCCCCAAAAACACTAACCGGTTTCCAGGGTGACAAGACCGGTACCAGTGTGCCTTTTTTCAATTCAGATGTCACTGAAAAATCAGGAATGGCAGCGATCCCCTGATGTGCCAAAAGCAATTCCCGCAGCGTTTCACTATTATTGGCAGAAAAAGAACCATTTACCGGCACACTGACTCTTTCCCCAGCGCCTTTCCTGCGCTCAAAATGCCAGGTAGGCCGGGAACCCGAACGCAAATAAGTCAGGCAGTTATGCTTCTTCAAATCTGAAGGATGGACTGGCATGCCATGACCCTGTATATATTCGGGACTTGCCAGAAGCAGGGTTTGGGTTTGGCACAAAACCCATGCCACGTAGGTTTCGGGCACGGCCGAAGTATGCCTGATAGCCAGATCAAATCCCTCTTGCGCAAGCGTGCTGATATGATCGGACAACTCGATCTCAATCTTGATTTCAGGGTAACGCCGCATGAAATCAGCCAAACGCGGCACGATCTGCTGACGGGCCAGCGCAACCGGTGCAGTTACCCTGACAACCCCCTTTGGCTGCCCGGCCAGTTCCCGGATTTTTTCACAACCGGTTTCTATTTCAGAAAAAGCCGGACGCGTTAAAACAACCATGGCCCGCCCTGCTTCGGTTAAACGCACGCTACGGGTGGTACGCTGCACCAGCATGATGCCCAGCGCTTTTTCAAGTTCCTGGATGCGCTGGCTCATGGCCGCCTTGCTCACACCCAATCGCTGTGCCGCTGCCGTATAACTGCCCGCATCATCAAGAATGCCAAGCCAGTAAATGTGTGACCAGAGAGGTTCTATTTTTCGGATATCCATTTAAGCATTGTCCAATATTATGAACAATAAATCCAGTTTTCAAGTATTGATCATCAGGTGGCAGCTCTCTATACTGCTTTAAAACCTCATTTCAAAACAGGAGAGCCGCATCATGAATCCCGTCCCAGCCTATGCCAGCAGTGAAGATATTGTCAATTATATTAATGGCACAAGAACCGCTCCTACCCAGGCAGAAAAACAGGCGGTCTACAATCCCGCCACGGGTGCAGTGAACCGTCATGTGATGCTTTCCGGTGCACAGGAAGTCAATGAGGCCGTTGCCGCGGCCAAAGCCGCTGCCAACAACTGGGCCAATACCCCACCCATCCGCCGGGCTCGCATCATCAACAAATTCCTGGGCCTGATGCAAGAGCAAACCGATACCCTGGCAGCCATTATTACCGCTGAGCATGGAAAAGTATTTACCGATGCCCAGGGCGAAATTGCCCGAGGCATTGATATTATCGAATTTGCCTGCGGTATTCCCCAATTGCTCAAGGGCGATTACACCGATCAGGTATCCACCGATATTGACAACTGGACCATGCGCCAGCCTTTGGGCGTAGTCGCCGGCATAACGCCTTTCAATTTCCCGGTCATGGTTCCCTGCTGGATGTTTCCGATTGCCATTGCCGCAGGCAATACTTTTATTCTCAAACCCAGTGAGCGGGACCCCAGCGCCTCCCTGTTCATGGCCGATCTGTTGAAACAGGCTGGCCTGCCCGATGGTGTTTTCAACGTTGTACAAGGAGGCAAACCGGCGGTTGATGCCTTGCTGGAACACCCGGATATATCCGCCATCAGTTTTGTCGGCTCTACACCCATTGCCCACTATATCAGTGAACGCGCTGCCCATTTTGGCAAACGGGTACAGGCGCTGGGGGGTGCCAAAAACCATATGGTTGTCATGCCCGATGCCGACCTGGAACGCACTGTTGATGCCTTGGTGGGTGCCGGCTATGGTTCTGCCGGTGAACGCTGCATGGCCATTTCCGTTGCCTTGCTGGTAGGTGATGTCGGCGACAAACTAATGCCGATGCTGGCTGAACGGACCCGCAACCTCAAAATCATGGACGGCATGAATCTGGAGGCTGAAATGGGCCCCATTGTTACCCGTCAATCTCTGGAAAAAATTGAATCTTATATTGAATCGGGTGTTCAGGAAGGGGCCAGCCTGCTTGTTGATGGGCGAGGATTTACCGTTCCCGGTCACGAAAACGGTTTTTTCACCGGTGGTACCCTGTTTGACCACGTCACACCCGACATGCGTATTTACAAAGAGGAAATCTTTGGCCCTGTGCTGTCCTGCGTCAGGGTGGCCGATCTGGGTGAGGCCATTGAACTGATCAACAACCATGAGTTCGGTAATGGTGTCTCATGCTTTACCAGCGATGGCCATACCGCGCGGGAATTTGCCCGCCGCATTCTGGTTGGCATGGTGGGCATTAACGTACCCATTCCGGTACCCATGGCCTGGCACGGATTTGGGGGCTGGAAAAAAAGCCTCTTTGGCGATATGCATGCCTACGGAGAAGAAGGTGTACGTTTTTACACACGTCAGAAATCCATCATGCAGCGCTGGCCTGAAAGCATGTCCAAAGGCGCAGAATTTGCCATGCCAACAGCCAAATAAAATACAAAAGACCCTTGCACTTTGTGTAACAAGGGTCTTTTTATCAGGTTTGCCTGGCTCGCATAATATAGCGACCGGCTTATTACCCGCGCTTAACGAACGGCATACAGATAAAGCTCTACGCGACGGTTCATGGCACGTCCGCTTGCCGTGCTGTTATCGGCAACCGGATCATTAGGACCACGGCCTTCCACACTCATACGGCTAGAGGCAACACCCTGGGAAGCCAGGTAGTTGACCACGCTTGAGGCACGATTAACCGACAGGGTCTGGTTAAAAGCGGCAGAACCGGTACTGTCGGTATGACCCACTGATTTCAGGCGCAACGTAGGCTCTTCGACCATAGAAGTTGCCAGTGCATTCAAGACAGGATAAATGGCGGGTTTAAGTGTGGCTTTGCTGATATCGAAAGTGGCGCCGTCGGGAATATTGACTTTCAGGCTGCCATCGGGCATTTGGGTGGTTGAAATACCCAGTTGCCTGCCGCCGGCCTGATCAACCTTGCCAACAATACGATCCCAGTTATAGCCAACAATCGCCCCGGTGACCGCACCGATACCGGCACCAATACCTGCCGCTTTGGAGCTGTCACCAATCAACGCCCCCAGACCAGCACCCACTATCGCACCAATACCGCCACCAGCGGCGGTGTTACCACCCTGTGTTGCACAACCGGCCAGAATAGACCCGGCGACCAGAACACCGGCAAGACGTGTTAAACGATAATTCATGTACTTCTCCTATTGGAATCTGTGTTCTTGATGATGAACTACGGCAAGTATGATCAAAATAATATATGGTTAAATAACCCATATCTTAAATCAATATGCTTTCCGCTGGAATACTAACATACTACGTCAGACACAAGTACTAGCATGATCTCCTTTTGTGTGAACAGAAAACCTAGATATTTAGTTATGCAATTGGTTTTAAATGGTTTTTTATATCATTACGAATTTATATTTCTTGTATTTTAATGACAATCTGCAATGTTTTGTAGAATATTTAATCGTGGAATCAATCGGGTCTTACCAGTAACATCACCAGCTTGTAGTCAAGGTGAGTCGCCAAGCGGAAAGTGATCTGTTCAAACTCAAGATAGCCCTTTTGCGGATGCATGAATTCGCGTACCCCCCCCTCACGCTCCACCACTGCCTGTCTTGACCACCAATGTTGAAACAGCTCGCTGGAAGCCAGCAATTCTTCAATAATCTGACTGATGTCCTGCTCATCAAGATGAGCACCAATATCGGCCCTGAACTCGGCCACTGAGCGGCGGGCCCGCTGCTCCCAATTGACCACCACCCTGGGGGCATCGGGATTTTGAAAAATAAACCGGAGTAAATTGGGCGCTTGCTGGCGACTGGGCCAGTGATTGAAAACCGTGTCCAGAGCCTGATTGAAAAACAGGATATTCCAGCAACGGTCAAGGATATAGGCCGGTCCGGCACAATTATTGACACAAGACTGCAATGACAAAGGAAGACTGCCATGCTGGGCTTTTCCATGATCCGGATCAGTCACTTCAGCCAATTCAAACAGATAAGCCCGTTCAGCCTTGCTCATGTGCAGGACATCGGCCAACCTGGACCACACCGCACTAGAAACGGAAACATCCCGCCCCTGCTCGATCCAGGTATACCAGGTAACGCTAATATCACATAATTGCGCCACCTCTTCACGGCGCAAACCCGGGGTCCGGCGACGCTGGCCATGACTGAGTCCAGCCATCTGTGGCGTTACCTTGGAGCGGGCATTACGCACAAAATCGCCCAACACCTGCTTATTCGCCGAAACCCCTGATTTGATGCCCATGGCCGGATTTACCCCAAACTGCTCATCAGGGCCTTGCGGACTTCCGCCTCTTCAAGGCCACTGCGCTCAATATAATCCTGTAATTGATCTTCACCAATATTGCCAACGTTAAAGTAGGAAGACTGCGGGTGGCTTAAATAGAAGCCGGAAACGCTAGATGCAGGGTACATGGCCAGGCTTTCGGTTAGCTGCATACCAATTTCCTCGGGTAGCAGGACGTCGAACATGGCCCGCTTAACCGTATGCTCGGGACAAGCCGGGTAACCTGGGGCCGGGCGGATACCCTGGTATTTTTCGGCAATAACTTCTTCGTTGCCCAGCGTTTCATCGGGCACATACCCCCACAGATCCTTGCGCACCCGTGCATGCAGGCATTCGGCCAGGCCTTCTGCAAAACGATCGCCCAGCGCCTTGAGCATAATGCTGGAATAATCATCCATTTCCTGTTCAAAGCGCTTTTCATGGACTTCAATACCCAAGCCACCCGTGACCGCAAAAAAGCCAATATAGTCTTTAACGCCACTCTCTTTGGGGGCAATAAAGTCGGCCAGACACTTGTTGTCCACCCCTTCGCGCTTGGCGGTTTGCTGGCGCAAATTCCGCCAGGTAAACAGGACTTCGGTGCGGGACTCGTCTTTGTAAACTTCAATATCTTCATGGTTAACCGTATTGGCCGGATAAAAAGCCACTACACCACTGGCGGTCAACCAGCGACCTTCAATGACTTTTTTCAGCATGGCCTTGCCATCTTCATACAATTTTCTGGCCTGTTCCCCCACGACTTTGTCATCAAGAATGGCAGGGAACTGACCGAATAATCCCCAGGTCTGGAAAAACGGTGTCCAGTCTATGAATTTTTCTATTTCACTTAAATCGTACTGCTTGAACGTACGGCGGCCAATGAATTTGGGCTTGGGCGGGGTGTAATTTTGCCAGTCAATCTGAGGCTTGGCCTTACGGGCTTCCGCTAGTGGAATAATCGGGGTTGCCTTGCGATTGGCATGACGCTCACGCACTTTCTCGTATTCTTCAGCCGTTTCGCGAATAAAAACGTCAGCTTGGTCGGAAACCAATTGTGTGGCCACGCCAACCGCACGACTGGCATCGGCCGTATACACAACCGGGCCGTCGTAATGGGGGGCGATTTTCACAGCAGTATGAACCCGGCTGGTCGTGGCACCACCAATCATCAATGGGATATTATGCTCACGGAAATAAGGATCGCGCTGCATTTCAGAAGCCACATAAGCCATTTCTTCCAAGCTGGGTGTAATTAACCCTGACAGGCCTACAATATCCGCCTTTTCTTCCTTGGCCTTAGCCAGGATCTCGGCACAAGGCACCATCACGCCCATATTCACGACTTCAAAGTTATTGCACTGCATAACCACGGCCACAATATTTTTGCCAATATCGTGCACATCACCTTTCACGGTGGCAATCACCATTTTACCCTTGGCGCGTACATCGCCCCCCTGGGCTTCAATCTGGCGTTTTTCTTCTTCAATGTAAGGTACCAGATGTGCCACGGCCTGTTTCATCACCCGGGCCGACTTGACCACCTGGGGCAGGAACATCTTGCCGGCCCCAAACAGGTCGCCAACAATATTCATGCCATCCATGAGCGGGCCTTCAATCACCTCAATGGGACGGCCACCACGATCGGCAATCTTCTGACGGATTTCTTCGGTATCCTCAACAATAAACGTGGTAATGCCATGCACCAGTGAATGGGCCAGGCGTTTTTCAACCTCCTGTTCACGCCAGGTCAAGTCTTCTACTTTTTTACTGCCACTGCCACCCTTAACGGTTTCGGCAAACTCAACCAGCCGCTCGGTAGGCGTACGCTCATCGGCAGGATCGGTTTTGCCCAGCGGCGGATCACGGTCAAGGATCACGTCTTCAACAAGGTCCTTGATTTTGGGATCAAGGTCGGCATAAACACCCAGCATGCCGGCATTCACAATACCCATGGTCAGCCCTTCACGAATGGCGTAGTACAGGAATACAGTGTGAATGGCTTCACGCATGGCTTCATTGCCACGGAACGAAAAACTCACGTTGGAAATGCCGCCTGATAATCGGGCATGAGGCAGGTTTTCATGGATCCACTTGACGGACTCAATAAAATCGACGCCATAGTGGTTATGTTCATCCAGACCCGTGGCAACGGCAAAAACGTTGGGGTCAAAAATAATATCTTCGGGCGGGAAGTCCAGCTCTTCGGTTAGCAAACGATAGGCTTTGCCACAAATATCCTTGCGCCGTTGCAGGGTATCGGCCTGGCCCTGCTCATCAAAAGCCATCACCACAACAGCCGCGCCGTATTTACGGCACAGGCGGGCATGTGCCAGAAACGCTGCCTCGCCTTCTTTCATGGAGATCGAGTTCACCACCGGTTTACCCTGCACGCACTTCAGGCCCTCTTCAATGACTTCCCATTTGGAACTGTCAATCATGACGGGCACCCGGGCGATATCGGGTTCAGAGGCAATCAGGTTAAGAAAGCGGCGCATATTGGCTTTGGAGTCCAACATGGCTTCATCCATATTGATATCAATGATTTGTGCGCCGTTTTCCACCTGCTGGCGGGCCACTGACAGCGCCTCATCAAATTTTTCTTCACGAATCAGGCGCAAGAATGCCTTGCTACCCGTTACGTTAGTACGCTCGCCAACGTTGACAAACAGGGACTCGTCATCAATATTCAGGGCTTCAAGACCAGACAGGCGGGTTTTTACCGGCACCTGCGGTACCTCACGGGCCGGCAGGTCCTTAACGCGTTGCACAATGGCCTGGATATGCTCAGGAGTAGTTCCGCAGCAGCCGCCCACCATATTTACAAAACCGGCCTGGGCAAACTCTGCCAGCAAAGAGGAGGTATCTTCAGGGGTCTCATCAAAGCCGGTGTCACTCATTGGATTGGGCAGACCGGCATTAGGATATACACAAACATAGGTATCACTAAGTTTTGACAGCTCGGCGACATAGGGACGCATAAGCGCCGCGCCCAAAGCACAGTTCAATCCAATCGTAACGGGCCTGGCATGGCGAATGGAGTTCCAGAAAGCTTCAACAGTTTGTCCGGAAAGAATACGGCCAGAGGCATCGGTAACGGTACCGGAGATCATGACAGGCAGACGTATACCACGCGCTTCAAAAACGTTTTCGACCGCAAAAATAGCCGCCTTGGCATTCAGGGTATCGAAAATGGTTTCAATCAGGACGATATCAATATCGCCATCGAGCAGGCCGTTCAATTGATCGGTATAGGCATCGGCCAATTCCTCGAAGGTAATATTACGTGCGCCCGGGTCGTTCACATCGGGGGAAATAGACGCTGTTTTGGGCTGTGGGCCCAAAGCACCCGCCACAAAACGGGGGTGCTCTGCCGTGCTGAACTCATCACAGGCCTGGCGCGCCAGTTTGGCTGATTCCAGGTTAAGTTCATAGGCCAACTCTGCCAGATTGTAATCGCCTTGGGCAACCGCAGTTGCGCCAAAAGTATTGGTTTCAATCACATCGGCACCGGCTGCCAGATACTGGCGATGAATATCCAGAATAAGATCGGGACGCACCAGGGACAGCAATTCATTATTGCCCTTGACATCCTTGCCATGCTCTGCAAAACGTTCACCCCGAAAATCGGATTCGGTAAGTTTAAATTGCTGGATCATGGTCCCCATGGCGCCATCAAGGACTAGAATACGGCCGGAACCCAGCTGACGAACAAATTCGGCACCCTTTGTATAGGCGGAAAGCGGATATGGAAGTTTAGGATAAGACACGTTGAGCCTGAAAAATTAAATTGTCGCGGGCTCTAGTGTACTAAATATTATGGCTGTGTTACAGTATCGCCCTTATTGCAAGGTGCTTTCAGATCATTCGTATTTGTGAAAGTTAAATGGGAAACAGAAAATAGCCGGTCATTTTTTCACGCCGTCCTGTTCAGTCTGTGCTGCCCCCGCAACGGTAAGTTACCTGGTATTCAACTGCCGGCAACAAGCCCGACACCAGCCAAACAATAAACATTCCCTAATTCCTATGTGCGGGGTCGCACATATTGTGAAGGCCATTTACATGAATTTTATGCTCCACCCTCGTGCGCTGGCACTGGCTGCCTGTTTCGCTCCTGCCCTGCTTTTTGCCCAAACCCCCACCAAACCTGCCCCCAATGTCACCACCCTGGATACCATTGTTGCCACGCCTGCCCGTATGGCGCAGCCGCTGGAAAACGTGATGGGTGACGTGACCATTATTCAGGCCAAATCACTGCAAAATGCAGGGGCAGAATCCTTGCCCGCGATTTTATCCCGCCAGCCAGGTATCCAGATATATAGCCAGGGAGGCCCGCAAACGGTTTCAGGGATATTTGTGCGCGGAGCCAGCCCGGCACAATCCCTGGTGCTGGTCAATGGCATGCGGATTAACGACACCAACAGTGGCAGCACCAACTGGGCGGCCATAGACCCATCCACGATTGAGCGCATTGAAATTATCCGCGGCCCGGCCAGCAGCCTGTATGGTTCCAGCGCCATGGGTGGCGTGATTAACATTATTACCAAACCTGGCGGGCAAGACCGCCCGTTCAGTGCCTTTGGCAATTTTGGTGTTGGCTCGGACAGCACTTTCAAGACCGGCTTTGGCTTTTCTGGGGCACAAAACAACTGGAACTATAGTCTGGCCGCCAGCTATGCCTCCAGCGATGGCTTTAATGCCACCACTCCTGATTCAGGCCCCTACACTTACAACCCAGACGATGATGGCTACACCCAAACCAACCTGACCGGTACCCTGGGTTATGAGTGGAGCCCCGGACAACGGCTTGACCTGACATTCCTGCATGGTTATAACCATGGTGACTTTGATTCCGGTGAGTATTACCAAAATACCTATGGCATTACACGCCAGCAGGCCTATACCTTTAGCAGTACCAACCAGATTACAGACAATTGGGAAAGCATCCTGGGTTTTGGCTACAGTAAAAGCGACCATGACTTACAAACCTCTGATGGCGATTCTGGCCGCACGGAAATGGGTACCATCCAGCGTCAGTACAACTGGCAAAACAACTTTACGCTTAACCAAAATAACGTGCTGTCCCTGGTGCTGGAGCACCTTGACGAACGGGCAAACGGCACTTCCCTGTTGACCCGCCAGCACCGTGACACCAATGCGGCTGGACTGATCTATCGGGGCGATTTTAGCCGTCACCACTTGCAGGCCAGTGTCCGCCATGACAATATTTCCGGTATCGGCAGTAAAACCACCGGGAGCCTGGCTTATGACTACGATTTAAGCGATTCGCTCAAATTGGGCGTGGCCGCCAGCACCGGCTTTCGGGCACCCACCTTTACCGACCTATACTATCCATTAAGCTGGGGTTACCAGGGCAACCCCAACCTGAAACCGGAAAAATCCAGAAACATCGAAGCCAGCCTGCGCTATCAGGCAGATGATACCCAGCTAAATCTGGTGGTGTTCCAGAACAAATTCAGGGACTTGATCAATCCTTATGTGTGCGATGCCAATTACAACTGCACCGCAACAAACACCGACAAAGCAACAATCCGGGGCCTGTCACTGGAAGCCTCACACCAGTTTGGCAATACCCTGTTCAGTGCCGGTGCCGACTTTTTGAATCCCAAGGATGACACCAACGGAAAAACCCTGGTTCGCCGGGCCAAACAGGTTTATCGTCTCTCGGTTACCCACAAGTTGGACAATGCAGAACTGGGTGCCAGCTATCAATTTGTTGGCAAACGCTATGATGACAAAGACAACACCGCCGCCAAAAAACTGGGCGGCTATGGCCTGCTCAACCTGCATGCGTCCTACCAGTTCAACAAGAACCTGCAGGGCCAGATCTTCTGGAATAATGTCACCGACAAAAAATACAATACTGCCTATGGCTACAAGACCCAAGGCTCGAATGTATTTCTAAACCTTGCCTGGCGCATGTAAATAGCCCATGAAGCTTCCTCACTGGCTGCTTGCCGGGCTCTGCCTTCTGCTTAGTTCTTTTGATGCTACCCTGCCTTCCCGGGCAGGCATCTTAAGCGCCCCCGTGCAGGACACGGCACGGCGTATTATCAGCCTGTCGCCTCATGCCACGGAGCTGTTATTTGCCGCCCGGGCCGACAAACAGCTTATTGGGGCTGCCAAAGGCAGCAACTATCCCCCTGAAGCACAGAGTATTCCAAACGTAGGCGACAGCCTGCGCCCCAATGCCGAATTATTGCTTAGCCTGAAACCTGACCTGATTGTGGCCTGGTCTTCGGGCGGCCTGCCCGTGACGGGTCTCAGGCAGGCTGAACACGTAGTGCCGGTCCTGTCTCTTGAACCCGAAAAACTGGCCGATATCACGGCAGACCTTTTGCAAATTGCCACGCTTGCCGGTACGCTGGCACAAACCCGTCCACTGGCCAAAGAGCTTGAAACCATCATCCAACAAACCCGTGATGAATACAGCCTCCGAACGCCCGTGCCCGTTTATATTTTTCTGGGCAGCACCCCGCTTTACACGCTGGGGGGCAGTCCTATCCTGAACGAAGTGTTGCAGGTTTGCGGTGCCTATAATATTTTCAGGGACGTGAGTAACCCTTCGCCCATTGTTAGCCTGGAAAGCATTATGCAGCGCAAGCCCCGGCTGATACTGGCCGGTGCTGCCCAAGAGAATGCGTCCCATGAGATACTGGCCTTTTTCAATGAAAAAGGATTCTCATTGGGTCACCAGGACCTGGTTACCCTGCACCCTGATATTTTATTTCGCCCGACCGATCGCCTGATTCGCGCCCTGCCTGGGCTTTGCCAATCCATAGACCAGGCGCGCAACCCTAGTTAATCAACTCAAGTTCTTCCTGCTCGAGCCTATGCTGGATGGCTTTGGCCGCCACGACACCATCTGCCATGGAAGTGATAATGCAGGGATGATGACGGTTGGCGACCTCGCCAATGGCATACACGCCAGACACATTCGTTTCAGCGGTATGGACGTGAGTATTGACATAGCCTTTTTCACTGCAACAAAGCCCCAGGCTTTCCAGGCCATTGAGCTGGGCCTGCCACCCATAAAAAACCATGACGACATCATACGGATGCCCGTTTACAGTTCTGGCTACCGGATCAAATACATACTCGCCAGTATGAATACGCTTTTGTGAGAGGGATTCAAACCATTGTTTTTGCGCCCTGATATGACGGGCATAAACATCTACCGACAAGGCCCCTCTTTTTTGCGCAAAAATGGCATTTTCAAACGCGTTATCACCGCCTCCCAATACGGCTACCTTCTTGTTCGCAAATTCATATTTTGTGATTTGCCGGCCAGGTCCAACCAGGACATGATCATATTTTTGATTAGCCAGCTCTTTCGGAAAGCGGGAGGTAACGCCACTGGCCACCACCACAAAACGCGCTAGCAAAGAGTGACCATCAAAGAACACCCGAAACAGTTTATGGCATACCGGTTTTTCATGCTTGCCTGCTGCCTTGAGCAAGGCATTGATCAGATCTGGATCTTCAATAATATCCACCCTATCCACTCGCATTTTCAATAGTACAGGCACCCTTGCACCATCAAGACTACGCTTGATCTGGGCCGCCACTTCTTCTCCGGTCAGGCCGGGAGCAGTTACATTCCAGGCATCTTCAAAGGGGTTATGCGCCGTCAAGCCCCCCACCTGTTCAGAGGCATCAAGAATTAACGGGGAAAAGCCCAAATGGGCAAGCCAGACAGCGCAAGAAGCACCCGCCGGGCCTGCGCCAATTACAATCGCATCATATACAACCGGTTGCATGTAGCCGAATCCTTTTTATTCAATGAAAAATCAATGTTTTTCTTTACCTTGAATGCCTCATTGCAGCCTCTTCAAATGAGATAACCACTACAATTAAGCCCTTGATAAATTACAAAGAAAACGTTTTATTCTTTATTTCTACATATTAACCTTAATTTTATGTCAACTCGTCGTATATTCTTCTCCCGCCTTGCCCTTGATGCCCGTATTGGCATTCTTGAGCATGAGCTGCGTGCAACCCAACCCCTGCATATCGATGCTGAAATAGATATTGATGTACCCAGACAGCTGAATGACAACGATATCAGCAGTGTGCTTGATTATCGCAAACTGAGGGAAGCCATTATTGAAGAATGTACCCGTGCACACATACATCTGGTTGAATCACTGGGCGAAATGATTGCCAACCGTTTGCTGAAAGACTTTCCTGAAGTCCAGAAAGTCAGGCTCAGAATCAGCAAGCCCATGGCTTTTGCCGATTGTGATGCCGTTGGCATTGAAGTTGTTACTGGAAGATAAGCATGAGTACCGAGCATCGTGGCGCCGCAGCCGAAAAAATCCGCATTGAAAACAACAAGCTGACAAAGCGGGTCATGCGGGAAGCCGGCACTGCCATTGTTGATTACAACATGATTGAAGATGGCGACAAAGTCATGGTTTGCCTGTCCGGTGGCAAAGATTCATACGGCATGCTTGATATCCTCATGACGCTGCAAAAACGCGCCCCCATCAAATTCGATATTGTGGCCGTCAACCTGGACCAGAAACAGCCAGGCTTTCCCGGGCACATCTTGCCCGAGTACCTGGGCAAAATCGGTGTTCCTTTTCATATTGAAAACCAGGACACTTACTCCATCGTCAAGCGTGTTATTCCAGAAGGAAAAACAACCTGTTCATTATGTTCACGCCTGCGACGTGGCATTTTATATCGTGTTGCCGAAGAGCTGGGTGCAACCAAAATTGCCCTTGGCCATCATCGGGACGATATTCTGGCCACCTTTTTCCTGAACCTGTTTTATGCCGCCAAACTCAAAACCATGCCACCCAAGCTGGTGTCAGACAATGGCAAACACACCGTTATCAGGCCACTTGCCTATATTGCCGAAAAAGACCTGATTGCCTATGCTGAACTGAAGCAGTTTCCAATCATTCCGTGCAATCTGTGTGGTTCCCAGGAAAACCTGAAACGCCAGGAAATCAACCGGATGATCCGGGAATGGGAAAAAGAAAGTCCTAAAAAAGTATGGAATATATTCAAATCCCTGTCTGCGGTTGCCCCCTCACATTTAATGGATCGCAATCTGTTTGATTTTGTCGGCCTTAAGCCAACCGGACTGGCCGATGAAAACGGCGACAAGGCCTTTGATGGGGAAACGTTCCCTGATCTTGAACCGGTAGCAGAATTTCCGTCTGAACCGATCCAGTCAGTCTCCCGCAAAAAAACCATTTTCATGCAACCCCAAAATTAATTGTTCGCCAGCCATGACCAACCGTGAACTTCACCAGGCCCCTTTGGGAAAAGAAACGCAATACCCCGATCAATACGATCCCACCCTGCTGTTTCCCATTCCCCGCGCGATTGGCCGATCACAACTTGCCTTGCAACCGCTGCCCCAATGGTACGGTGCCGACATCTGGAACGCCTATGAGCTATCTTGGCTAAATCCAAAAGGCAAGCCTCAGGTGGCCATGGCCCGCTTTATTTTTGATGCTGCCGCACCCAACATTATTGAATCGAAATCCTTTAAGCTTTATCTGAATTCATTCAATCAAACCCGGCTTGACTCAACAGAACAGCTACTGGCCCACCTTCAACAAGACCTGACTGCCGCCAGCGAAGCTGCCGTATCAATTGCGCTGATCGAACCGGCTGATTTTGAACACCAAACCATTCAAAATCTTGACGGCACACTGATTGACGAACTGGATGTAGCACCCAGGCAATATGAACCCGATGCCCACCTGCTTCAATGCAATCCTGAAACCGTTGTACATGAAACCCTGGTTTCCAATCTGCTGAAATCCAACTGCCCAGTCACCCGGCAACCCGACTGGGCTAGCCTGCAAATAAGCTATGAAGGCCCGGCCATTAACCATGCCAGCCTGCTGGAATACATTATTTCCTATCGCAACCATGACGGTTTTCATGAACAATGCGTGGAACAGGTTTTTTGTGACATCCTGAAGCATTGCCAACCCGCCAAACTGTTGGTTTATGCACGCTATACGCGCAGGGGCGGGCTGGATATCAATCCCTGGCGCAGCACTTCTGCCATCAGCTCCCTGCCTGCTTCCCGCCAGGCTCGGCAATAAACTTCATTCCGCCACGCTGGCCACCAGGCTGGTGTGTGCCTGCTTGCAAGTCTTCCAAAACCGGCATTTATTGCCTGTTTCTTTTTAGCCTTAAAATTTTCTTTTTAATAATTGCCAGATAAGCATTTGATATACTAAACAGATTAAAAAAATGGGTAGCCCTGTCATCAACAGCAAGCCATTGCCCAGAGATTGTCATTCAAATTAGGATTCACCATGCTTTTCAGTGATATACCTTTACACCTTATTTTTGTCCTTGGCATTATTGTTGTTTTTATAGGTATCGGCCTGAAAGACCATAATCCTGGCATTGTCGTAATGGGGCTTGGCCTGATCGTCATGATCTACGTCATCATCCAGAAAGCCATCCAGGTTTTCGGTTACTAACACACATCACCCTAACACACATCACCCGTCATCATACCGCCGGCTTGTTTGGTTTTATGATGGCAATCCAGATTTTAATGCTATCAGAGTTCCTCAATGAGTACATCAAATAAAAAACCCATTATCCTCGTTATCATTATCCTGGCGGCAATCGTGCTTGGCGTGTATTACTGGAAACAGGCCGAGTCCAACAACCAGCTTGAGGGCTTTATCAGCAGCAATGGCCGCATAGAGGCAACCGAACTGGATATTTCCAGCAAACTTGCCGGACGCATACAGGAAATCCTCGTCAACGAAGGCGATTTTATCAAGGCAGGGCAGCCCCTTGCCCATATGCAAATTGATGTCCTCAAGGCACAGCTTGAGCAGGCACGGGCAGAACACCAACAGGCACTGAACAATGTGAACATTGCCAAAGTCCAGGTTAGTGCCCGTGAAAGCGAGCATATTGCCAGCCAGGCAGTGGTGACCCAGCGGGAAAGTGAACTCACCCTGGCCAATCAACGCCTGGGCCGAACCGAATCCCTGGCGGCACGTGGTGCAACCCCCAAACAAACCCTGGATGATGACCGTTCCGCTGCACGCAGCGCCAAAGCAGGACTGAATGCAGCAAAAGCCCAGGTCAATGCCGCGCAGGCCGCCATCAAGGCCGCCACGGCACAGGTAAGTGGCGCTGAATCAGGCGTTATTGCGGCAGAAGCGGCCATCAAACGCATTCAGGCTGATATTGATGACAGCATCCTGAAGTCTCCCCGTAACGGACGCATTCAATTTCGCATCGCCCAGCCGGGTGAAGTCGTTGGTGGTGGTGGCAAAATCCTGAATGTCATCGACCTTAATGATGTCTACATGACCTTCTTCCTGCCTGAGACCATGGCAGGTCGCATTGCCATGGATACCGATGTGCATATTGTCCTTGATGCCGCACCCGAGTATGTCATACCTGCCAAAGTTTCTTATGTTGCCAGTGCTGCCCAGTTCACGCCCAAAACCGTTGAAACCGCCAGTGAACGCCAAAAACTCATGTTCCGCGTCAAGGCACGTATTTCACCTGAACTGCTGCAACAGCATATTGAACAGGTCAAGACCGGCTTGCCGGGGATGGCCTGGATCAAACTTGATCCCAACAAATCATGGCCAGAACACCTAAGCATCAAACTGCCGGAGTAAGCAAGTCATGAGTGCACCGGTCGCCAGCCTGAATGCGGTCAGTCTAAGCTACGGCAAAAAACTGGCCCTGGACAATATCAGCCTGGATATCCCGGCGGGTATCATGGTGGGGCTTATTGGCCCCGATGGCGTTGGAAAATCCAGTCTTTTATCCCTTATTGCCGGTGCCCGTGCCATCCAGTCAGGTAGCATTCAGGTATTGAATGGCAGTATGGCTGATGCCGCACACCGCACCCTGGTCTGCCCGCATATTGCCTACATGCCCCAGGGGCTGGGCAAAAACCTATATCCCACCCTCTCCATTGAAGAAAACCTTCAGTTTTTTGCCCGTCTGTTTGGCCACGATGCACATGAACGGCGCAAGCGGATTGATGACCTTACCCGCAGTACCGGCCTATATCCGTTTTTATCCCGCCCGGCAGGTAAACTGTCCGGCGGCATGAAACAAAAACTGGGCTTATGCTGCGCGCTCATTCACGACCCCAATTTATTGATTCTTGACGAGCCCACCACCGGGGTTGACCCCCTTGCCCGCAGGCAGTTCTGGGACCTGATCAACCGCATCCGCCAAAGCCGGCCGCAAATGAGCGTGATTGTTGCCACCGCCTATATGGAAGAGGCCGACCGCTTCGACTGGCTGATTGCCATGGACGATGGCCAGATACTGGCCACCGGTACGCCCCATGAGTTACATGAAAAAACCGGTTCCCGCTCTCTTGAGGAAGCATTCATCAGGCTGCAGCCCGAAGAAAAACGGGCTGCCCATCAGGCTATTGTCATTCCCCCCTTCAATAATGAAAATACCAATATTGCCATTGAAGCGCAAGATTTAACCATGCGTTTTGGTGATTTTGTAGCGGTTGACCATGTCAACTTCCGTATCCGGCAAGGTGAGATTTTCGGATTCCTGGGCTCTAATGGCTGCGGTAAATCCACCACCATGAAAATGCTAACGGGTTTACTTCAGGCCTCTGAAGGAAAAGCCTGGCTGTTCGGCCAGGAAGTTAACCCTAAAGATATCGATACCCGCCGCCGGGTAGGCTATATGTCACAGGCATTTTCCCTTTACTCGGAACTGACGGTAAAACAAAACCTGGTGTTGCATGCCCGCCTGTTCAAGGTGCCCGAAGCGCAAATTCCGGGCCGCGTCGAAGCCATGATCCAGCGTTTTGGTCTTGGTGATGCGATTGACGCGTTGCCCGACAACCTGCCCATGGGCGTACGCCAGCGCTTGTCCCTGGCAGTTGCCGTGGTCCATGGCCCCGAATTGCTGATTCTTGATGAGCCCACTTCGGGTGTGGACCCCGTTGCCAGGGACCTGTTCTGGCAACTCATGATAAACCTGGCGCGCAAGGATGGGGTGACGATTTTTATTTCCACCCACTTCATGAATGAAGCCGAACGATGTGACCGGATATCATTCATGCATGCCGGCAAGGTACTGGTTAGTGGCACACCGGCAGAGCTGGTGCAGCAGCGTGATACCCAAACACTGGAAGATGCGTTTATTGCCTACCTGGAAGATGCGGTTCGCGAAGAAGATGCCGGCAATAACCCGCTTCTTGAAGTCACCACCGGACTCGAAACACCCAACCTGACCGCCACCAAGAAAGAATCAGCCAGGGCAACAAAATTCAGTTTTTCCAGAGCCTTCAGCTTTACCTTGCTTGAAACCCTGCAACTCCAGCGTGATCCCGTGCGCCGTACCCTTGCCCTGCTAGGTACCGCCATTCTCATGTTTATTATGGGTTACGGCATTAGCATGGATGTAGAAGACCTGACCTTTGCCGTCCTGGACCGGGATCAAACTACCCTTAGCCAGAACTATACGCTGAACCTGGCAGGCTCCCGTTATTTTATTGAAAAGCCCCCCATCAAGGACTATGCCGATCTTGACCGGCGCATGCGCAGCAATGAAGTGGTGCTGGCAATAGAAATTCCCCCCGGCTTTGCCCGCGACATCAAGCAAGGAAAAAACGTAGAAATTGGGGCATGGGTTGACGGTGCCAATCCGCAACGGGCAGAAACCGTCCAGGGATACGTCCTGGGCATGCATCAAGGGTGGCTTGCCACCATGGCGACCGAACGGCTTGGCATTGATCCGGCCAGCACAGTACTGACCTCAATTCAAACCCGTTTCCGTTATAACCCCGATGTAAAAAGCCTGCCAGCCATGGTACCGGCCATCATCCCCCTGCTGCTGCTTATGATCCCGGCCATGCTTTCCGCCTTGGCGGTGGTACGCGAAAAAGAACTCGGTTCAATTATCAATCTGTACGTGACACCGGTAACCCGTAGCGAATTCCTGCTGGGCAAACAGGTCCCTTACGTTATTCTGGGCATGATGAACTTCCTGCTCATGGCTTTTCTGGCCGTCACTATTTTCGATGTTCCCATCAAGGGTAATTTTCTGGCACTTTTTCTGGCGGCCTTCCTGTATGTCCTGTTTGCAACCGGGGTGGGACTATTCGCCTCCACATTCACCAAAAGCCAGATTGCCGCCATGTTCTTCACCATGGTCGGTACGCTCTTGCCCGCCATCCAGTTCTCGGGCCTGCTGAATCCGGTTTCCGCACTGGAAGGTTTTGCCGCCTTCATTGGCAATATTTTTCCAACCACCTACTTCCTCATGATCAGCCGGGGTGTTTTTAACAAGGCACTGGGTTTTCAGGACTTGATGGTTTATTACTTGCCCCTGTTGGCAGCCGCTATTGTGATTCTACTGCTGTCCATTGTCTTACTGAAGAAGCAGGACACCTGATCATGCCCACTTTCAAAAATATTTATCGCCTGGGTATCAAAGAGTTCTGGAGTCTCATCAGGGACCCGATTATGCTGTTCCTGATTATCTACACCTTTACCGTTTCTGTTTATACAGCCGCCACGGCCATGCCAGAAACCTTGCATGGTGCCCCCATCGCCATTGTTGATGAAGACCGTTCACCGCTGTCTGGCCGGATTGCCAGTGCATTTTTCCCGCCACGCTTTACACATCCGGAAATGATCTCCATCAATGAAATGGACTCTGGGATGGACGAAGGCCAGTTCACCTTCGCCCTTAATATACCTCCAGATTTCCAGAAAGACGTACTGGCCGGCAAACAGCCGGAAATCCAGCTGAATGTGGATGCCACCCGAATGTCCCAAGCCTTTACCGGTAGCGGATATATTCAACAAATTGTCAATGGCGAAGTAGCCGAGTTTGTCCAGGGCTATAAAGCCACCGATCCTCCCATCGTTGATTTGGCCATGCGGATGCGCTTCAATCCAACGCTTGACCGTTCCTGGTTTGGTGCCTTAATGGAAATCATCAACAGCATCACGATGCTTTCCATTATCCTGACCGGGGCAGCACTTATTCGTGAACGCGAACACGGCACTATCGAACACCTGCTGGTCATGCCCGTGACACCCACCGAAATCATGCTGTCCAAAATCTGGTCAATGGGCCTGGTTGTCCTGGTCTCATCCGCTTTTTCTCTTCAGATCGTTGTGCAAGACTTGCTCAGCGTACCCATTGAAGGCTCAATCCTGCTTTTTCTTGCAGGGGCCGCCCTGCATCTGTTTGCCACTACATCAATGGGTATATTCATGGCAACACTGTCACGCAATATGCCCCAGTTCGGGCTGTTAATGGTGCTTGTCCTTCTTCCGCTACAAATGCTCTCGGGTGCCAGCACCCCACGGGAAAGCATGCCCCAATTTGTCCAGGACATCATGTTGCTGGCACCTACCACGCATTTTGTCTCCTTGGGCCAGGCCATTCTTTATCGAGGCGCGGACTTTAACGTGGTATGGCCGCAGTTCCTGTTCCTGTTCGTTATTGGCTTATCCTTGTTTCTATTCTCACTTAACCATTTCCGGAAAATGCTTAGTCAAATGTCCTGATGATACCGGCCTGGTGCTGGCTGCAGAGGCTTTCGCTTGACGCACAAACATCAACCCAGATCAAATTTTATTTTCAAACTGTGCCTGTAACATTTTAAAAATATGCAAGGTTAATGGATTAATCGTGTCCTCTCTCGTCAAAAGGCGATAAGTCACCAAAGGCAACGCCGGTAATCCCTCAGATTCGGCCAGGACCCTCATGTCAGGCCCAAGAAACTCAACACTGCGGGCAGTCACGCCCAGCCCTGCTCGAACAGCCGCCTTTATGCCCGCCAGAGAGGGGGCAAGGTAATTAATCCGCCACTGGACCTGACTTTGCTCAAGCGCCGTTAAGGCAAGCCGCCGGAATATGCTTGGCTCATCGGCCAGAATCAAAGGCAATGTTGATCCTCGGCTATACGGAAAATCCGCAGCGCATATCCAGACAGTAGGAGAGGTCCGCACAACAAAACCATTAAGCCCCGATCCCTCCCGTGTTGAAATGGTCATGTCAATATCACCTGACGCAAGCAGATCCATCAGCGCAGGGCTACGGTCAACCTGTATGTCAAGTTTCACTTTTGGCGCATGACGGGCGATGTGGGTCAGCACGATGGGCAAAATAGTATCGGCCACATCAAACGTTGCGCCAAATCTAATATGCCCCTCCATTTGCTGCTGGCCAACTGAGCGTAATACTTCATCATTAATCGCCAGCAAGCGACGGGCATATTCAGCCAATTGTTTACCTTGAGGAGTGAGCTCCCTGTGCCGGCCCCGTTTTTGGAATAAGGGATACCCCATTTGGGATTCCAGTCTTTGCATTTGCTGGCTGACTGCAGATTGTGTTTTGAACAAGGCATCTGCCGTACCTGAAAATGTATTAGTTTTTTCGAAAATAAGGAGCGTACGCAATAAACCCAGATCCAGGTTGTTCATAGTAAATACCACTTAAAAGCAAATCCGAAAAAGAAAATACCACATTAATTGTATTAGTATATTTAATATATTGGCAAAGAATTTTAATTAGTCAATTCTTCTCGATCTCTCTATACTTTAGAAAAATCATAGGAGAAACACAT
>Ga0172382_10004460_pt1 | contig 21422 bp, 20 predicted proteins | sample Leawel138RmetaG_FD_122245 | JGI IMG/M metagenome (GOLD analysis project Ga0172382, IMG submission 122245) | Leachate microbial communities from a municipal landfill in Southern Ontario, Canada - Leachate well 138R metaG | ecosystem: Engineered > Solid waste > Landfill > Unclassified | place... | reverse complement strand
GAATTCGGCCGGTTTGTACCAGATCGCCATGGAAGCCCTAAACCACCACGCTGATATCGAGATCATGGGTGTCCCATATCGTGGGCCGTCACCTGCCGCTGTAGATCTACTGGCTGGCCGGATATCCATCAACCCCAATGCATTAGGTGCGGTCATGTCTATGCTGCAAGACAACCGTGTGCGGGCGTTAGCGACGCTCGGTTCGGAACGCACGCCTGCATTACCCGACGTACCGACAATGGTCGAACTTGGCTACGAAGACTATGAATTCAATGGCTGGCTCGGCCTGCTTGCACCGTCTGGCACGCCACAACCCATTATTGACAAACTCTACAAAGCCATTGACGAAGCCGTGAAATCACCTGAGCTTCAGGAGCGGTTTGCAACCCTTGGACTCGACCCCATCGTGCTTTCACCTGAACAATATAAAGAAACAATGATCACTGATCTTAAAAACTACCAGACAATCGCTGATAGTGCAGGTATCGAAAAGCAATAATAGCGCCTCAGCGGCTCTGGCACGAACCTGCTGGAACCGCTAACCATCATTTTTGCCCAACACCCGCAACACATCAAATCCTAATATCCATTGATTCAATAGGTCTATTCAAACCAAACTTCTACGATAGAATATTTAAATTCATTATAATAGTGTCAATACAACTCACTATCGAAGACATAAATTAATTATGTCGCCAAAAAGCACATTATTATGTTGGAAACAATGACACCCGAACACGACGCCACAAAAACATCGGTCACTCCAGAATTTCAAGCAGTACGAGCCACCCGCGCATTTGAGGAGATTGCAACACAAATACGCAACGAGCTGGCTGCAGGCCGATTAAAAGTTGGAAGCCGGCTACCCGCCGAACGTGCACTCGCATTACAATTCGGTGTATCACGCAACACACTTCGGGAAGCACTTCGTTCACTTGAGCATGCTGGGCTACTGCGACTGCAAACAGGCGCCGCAGGCGGGGCATTCGTTAACGATGGCACAGGAACAGCGATTGTCAACAATATGGTGGATCTGTTCAATGTTGGCTCACTTACACCCGCCCAACTAACTGAAGCACGAACCTGGCTTGAGTCTGTCATCGTCCGGGAGGCATGTCAACGCGCAACACCAGAAGCACTGGACAAACTGCAAACCAACATTGACCTGGCCCTGGAGGCCTCCAAGACGGGCAATTTCGCACAACGCGCAGAAATACATTTCGATTTTCATCGGATTTTATCACGCATGACTGATAATCCAATCATGGCCATCGTTATGGATGGCCTGCTGACGATACTAAAACAATTTGTCGAATCCATTGGCGAATACGACAATACATTTGTCTTCCCGTCCCGTACGCGTTTTATGAAGCATATGAGAAAAGGCGATGCAGAAGCAGCTGTTGCAGAAATGGAAGCCAGTCTTAAACGTTTACAAAAGGTCTACTTATCACGAGCCGGCACTGAACTTCACCCCTCTTCTCTAACAGCCTCCTCCGACACGCAAGCAGCAACCAAAACTGCAAAGAAAACAGCAACAAAGAAAACCAGCGCAAAAAAACCTGTCGCAAAGAAAACCGCTGCAGTAAAGCAGTCTGCCGAAAGTCAGGCTTAACGAGTGAACCAGGGATATCAGTTAAACTATACACCCCCAATAAAAAAATGGACCGTTCATATTGAAGCGCGAATTAAAGGCTAGAAGAAACCAGGTTATCCGCCATACCTAACTGCGTGGCTACCAGCGGTCAAGGATCGCCTGTACGGTAACGGATTGCTTAGGCACCCTTTTCTGGATCGCTGACGGAGTACGTGAAAAACGTGGGGGCAGGTGCTGGTTGAACCACACCATCAATGTCCATAAAAGTGCCTCGCGACTGGTTGTGTGGATACGTCACGGCCTCGCTCAAACTTAACACTGGTGCAAAACACACATCAGTACCTTCCAAGAGCTCGCACCACTGGCGACGTGTACGCTGACGAATAATATCCGCAATGGCATCTCGTAACTCCAGACGGCGTGTGGGATCGTTCTGGGCATCATGTAACGCGGCAGGCAAACTTATTTTCTCGCAGAGCACTCGAAAAAATTTTGGTTCAATCGGTGCCAACGATATATACGCTTTATCCAGGGTTTCATACACAGTGTAATAAGGCATGCTACCGTCAAGCAGGTTGCTACTTCGTTTTTCCTGAAAAGAGCTCCTCGCCTTTTGCATCTGAAAAAGACTCATTAACGACGATACCCCATCGGAGATCGCCGCATCAACCACCTGCCCATAGCCACTATTACGTGCCTCGAAAATGGCAGCAAGAATCCCCATAACAAGATACAAACTGCCACCACCATAATCACCAACTAAATTAAGTGGCGGTACAGGCGCTCCATTTTCAGGTCCAATAGCAACAAGCGCTCCATTACTTCAGGTCGAAACCCTTCTACCAGAACGTCCGCTTTAGCCAACAGCGCAAGTACCTGAGTGCGATCATCCGCCTTTTTAAGATCAAGCTTCACGATATGCCGCCCCCGGCCGATGATATCTGTTTGATCGCCAGAGGCTGCTTCGGGCCGCTCAATACGGATAACCTCTGCTCCCATGTCTGATAACAACATGCAGGCGAATGGACCAGGACCAATACCAGCAAATTCAATAACGCGCAGGCCGGAAAACGGCCCTGAAGCAGCAGAAGGTGAATTTTTATTCATATCGACATATCACTTAAAAAACATTTGCACAATAAAATCCAGAATTATATAATGAACCAATTGTTTAATGGTACTACCAAATTAATATATAATCAATTTATCAACCCCGGACGGCCTCACTTCCGGTCAATTCAACACAACTTCGATAAACAAAAAATATCCATCAACGAGGAAACACTATGAGTAACGAGCCCACCTACCAGCCACGCGGCATGTATTTTGAAGATTTTGAAATTGGCAAAACCATTGTCACGTCGCGCAGAACAGTAACACTAACCGATATCGTCAACTTTGCATGTATTTCCGGTGATCACAATGCACCGCACATTGACCACGAATTCTGCAAGACCCAGCCTTACGGTGAACCAATTGCTCATGGCCCGCTAGTACTGGCAATTGTTGGTGGTTTACAGTGCCTGACCGGAATCAACGACGGCACCATCATCGCCATGACCGGTTTAGATCAATGGCGGATGCACCTGCCTGTCAAGGCGGGCGATACAATCCATGCCCTGATCACACCTATGGAAAAAAAACTGACTTCCAGTGGGAGGCAGGGCATTATAAGTTGCGAACGCCTGGTAAAAAATCAGCACGGAGAAACCGTTCACTCAATGATTATTTCGAATATGTACCGATGTCGCACCACGAATGCTTAGTCGAACTGCCTGCCATAAATAATCTGTCCACATAGACTGCTGGAATATCGCCCAAACTGACAAATTTTGTGTAAAACCGCTAGCCTATTGTCCCTGGTAACACACGTAACGCATGTCACCAGGAATAATGGATTTACAGCCCCAACTGTTTAGTCAAAATATTTCGCTGAATCTCGTTTGTTCCGCCACCAATCGGACCTACCCTGGAATCACGGAAGAACATCTGCATGTCATATTCGTTCGAATAACCTGCCCCACCCAAGATCTGCATGCCAATATCAGCACATTTAAAATTATTGTCTGTAGCAACGATCTTCGCAATTGACGCTTCGGTTACAACTGGTTGTCCCAAGTCCAGCAGTTCAGCCACCCGATACGTTGCCTGGCGTGCACTTTCTGCCATAATCAGCATGTCGGCCAGTTTGTGTTGAATGACCTGAAAATTCGAAATCGACTGACCAAACTGAATACGGTCTTTTGCATAATCGCGTGCATACTCTGTAATCTTAAAGCAATGTCCCGCAGAAATTGCCGACAGCCCCAAACGCTCAAGCCCCAGACAGCTCATAATATTTTTCCAGGCACGCCCTTCACCACCAAACAAATTAGAGGCAGGGACACGTACGTTATCGAAAAAAACCTCGTTCGCATGAGTCGTACGGCGACCCAGCATAGACAGTGGCCGGATCGTCACACCCGGTGCGTCAGTCGGTACCAGTATAGTGCTAATGCCTGAATGGCGCGATTCACGGTCTGTCTTGACGATAGCCACAATATAGTCAGCCACATGGGCGCATGTAATCCATACTTTACTCCCGTTAATCACGTAGCTATCACCTTGGCGTTCCGCAAAGGTCTTAATTCCGGCCACATCGGATCCCGTACCAGGCTCTGACATGCCAAGCGCCATCTTTACTTCACCGGCAATAATTTTGGGGATTATTTCTTGTTTCAACTCATCGCTACCAAATTTCGCAACGTGCATACCCGCATAAATTGCTGATGTCGTGATTGCCTGGGCAATGCCTGTATAGTAATAACCCAAAGTTTCCAAAAACACCGCGATGTCCTTATAGGAACCTCCCAATCCACCCAATTCTTCTGGATAAAAAATACCGATATAACCCGCTTCGGCCAGCGCATTATAAGCATCTAGCGGAAACTCGCGTGTTTCATCCAACTTGCGAATATCTTCCCACGGCAAGTGGCGACGCAGAAGGTTCAAAACACCTTCCCTCATCATATTTTGGTCTTCAGTTAATCCGGCAGTATTAATTAGTGACATACAATTCTCCAGTATATGAAATAGAAAAAAACGTGTTGACTACAGGGCTATTCGGCCGACAAGACCCGCGCTGCGAACAAAGGACCGTCTTTATAAGACAGAACCACCATCTGCACTGGCAAACCCGGGTACAGCAGCAAGTCATCAGGCGCAACGAGCTGGCAAGCCAACCGAATGCCACATTCCAAATCCACAATACCAACTGAGTATGGCGCTTCAGAAGCAAATGCGGCGGGCGCTGCATGAATACGAGTCCAGGAATAAAGCGTCCCACGTTCGCTCAACGAACTCCATTCAACATCGGTCGACCAGCAATGGGGACATGCCGTTTTAGGTGGAAATGTCAGTTTTTTACATTTTTTGCATGCTGTCGTCATTAATCGTCCTTGCGACAGGGCATCCCAGAACGGCTTGTTGAATTTTGATGTCCTAGGTGGGTAAGAACGTTCAGCATTGATTTCGATGATTTCAAGTGTCATTGTGCTGCCTCCAGAATATGCACTAAAGCAGCGTTGTAATTACCAAGTTCCCCCGAGGTGAGTCCGTATCTAGCGTTATTTACCTGTCGCTCATCGGCTCTTCCCCGGAGCTGGTCGGCCATTTCCACATAACTGTACAAAGACGTTACGTAAGCGGGATGCCCGCGTGACATCAACCCACCGGATGTAGAAATAGGTATGCGACCTCCCAAACGAGTTTCTCCGTCCATGGCGGCGCGCGCCCCCTGACCTTCAGGAACAAGGCCAATGGCTTCGCTTACCAATATCTCGACAATGGTGCATGGTGCATAAATTTCAGCCAGATCAACCTGTTCTGGACCAATACCTGCTTGTGCATAAGCAGCGGCACTGGCCAGGCGGACCGATTCAAAAGCGATCATGTTATTAGGAACATCACTGATCTGGTGACTTCCATCATGGTAGAATCCCCGCCCACGAACAAGTACATACGGTTTCCCGAGAGACTTTGCGACATCTTCGCTGGCAAGCACAAGGCATGCAGCACCATCTCCACGTGGAGGTACATCAAACAACCCCAATGGCTCAACAATTGGGCGCTGCGCCATAACCTCATCTAGCGTAATCGGCTTGCGGTACTGCGCCAAAGGATTCAACGATGCGTGAAAACGATTCTTTACTGCCACAGAGGCCAGCTGTTCACGCGTAGCCCCATATTCATGCATATAGCGCGTCGCATCCATCGCATACCATGAAATCGGCGTAAAACCGGCGGAAGTATGGAAATCCACATCACCGGTAGTGCGCATGCTGCTCATCATATGTTCGGCCGCCGAAACCGCGCTTTCCATATTAATACCTAAAGCAAGGGCCACATCGGCCCGGCCTAACATAATGTCATTACAGGCTTGATCAAAGGCAAGTGAAGCAGTCATTCCATTTCCCATGACTTCCATCACATTACCTTTACAGGCCAAGCGTAATTGCCCCATTAGAAAAGTATGAAAATATTTTTGGCGCGTATAGGGACGGGGCAATGTGAAGACAAGACTATCAATATCCCGCTTTTCAACGCCGGCATCATTTACAGCATCAATAATGACGCGAGTCATTATTTCGTGTTCCAGCACCTGGATCTCAGCATCGTCTGCCGTCTGGTGACGCCCCACTGGAATAGCGTTGGCGCCAATAATGGCTACGTTACGACTCATGTTATATCTCCTGTTGCCTGCGTGAATCAAACACACTGGTTTTACTTAAATTATATTTATATATGACACAATATCATAGGTTGAACCATTAAACATAATAATTTTTTTGTTTTGATATCAAAATCGGAAATATTAAACGGATGAAATCGCTAGAATTCAACAGCGAAATATAGACTGCGTCTTATGTTCTGGTGCTGGCAATAACTTGATAAAAATCAAGACATATGACCGACAAAAAACACCTTGCCTGTTGCATAACGTTTTACATAGATGATAGACTGCATTATCCTTTATTGGATCAACCATTGAAATTAATATTATAAAAGAAACTGGAGACATTCCTCATGAAAACAATGAAGCTCGTTATGGCATCGGCCATTTTCGGTATGACAATAGGCATCGCGAAGGCCGCAGACACCTTCCCTTCCCGCCCCATCACAATTATTGTCCCTTATTCGGCAGGCGGCACAAGTGATGTGCAAGCTCGCATGATTTCAACTCCGTTGGCCAAAATTCTTGGCCAACCAGTCATCATAGACAATCGTCCCGGTGCCGCAGGAGCTATCGGCACTCAAATAGTTGCTCGGGCAAAACCTGATGGCTACACGCTACTCTACCCTAACATCGGTTTTCTCATTGCTCCGCTACTGAATAAAAATGTACAGTATGATCCAATCAAAGACTTCGCAGCCATTACTTCCGTCAGCAGCGTTCCCATGGTGCTGGTAACCAACAAGTCAGTCCCCGCCAAAAACCTCAGTGAGTTTCTGGAGTACGCGAAAAAACAGCCCCAGAAGATTCAATACGCATCAGCAGGCATAGGATCTTATGGTCATCTGTCTACAGAATACCTGGCACAGCTCGCCGGCTTTAATGTCGAACATATTCCTTATAAAGGTGAAGCAGGGACCACGATGGCAGTAAGTACAGGCGAAGTACCAATGCTGCTGACATCTCCTTCATCAGCGATGTTCGGTCTAATTGAACAGGGCGCCCTCACACTACTCGGGGTCGGCTCGGCTGCACCCTCATCAACCATTCCAGGTGTACCACCTATTAGCACAGTCGTACCTGAATTTGTTGCCGAAATATGGTTTGGTCTTGTTGCTCCTGCGGGCACACCAGACGCCGTAATACAAAAAATTAATTCTGCCATGACGACGATACTCACCGATAAAGATATTCATGCCAAAATGCTACCAACAGGGGCAATACCAGCGAGCTCTACACCTACTGCATTCCAAGAACGCTTGACTAATGAACACTCTCAGTTACAAGAGCTCATTACCCAGATCAACATCACGACCAACTAAGGGGAAGCGCCATAATTGAAAGCGTATAACCAAAACACCTTGAAGCTCCTTGGTTAGTCCGTAAAGATCGTGCCCATTACATTCGAAGCGGGCACGATCATGAACAACAATATACCCATCAAACCTGGCCGATGCCTTGTTTGACTGGTTATTGGTTATTGGTTATTGGCCCAAAGACAACGGGTACCCGACAACCCACCCATCACTAAGGCTCAGGATGACAAACTGTAATGCAGGGTGACGTTGACCTGTTATCTGGATGATAACGGATTGCCTATACACCCGAACAGCCGGATTGATGAGCTGCTGCCGCATACATGGCAACCCATATTGGCAGAATAAACAAAAAAGCGTCTGCAAGCGTGGGCATCAAGCAGATTCGCTGTCCTGATAGTAATGGTAACCTTTTTCAGTCAATAATGAATTCAGCGACGCTGCAAGCCCTTCCTCGATATACGACTCAAGTGTCGTCAATCGTTTCAGACGCCACGATTTCAGCGACCATCCGTGCGCAAGCAAAACAATACGATATGCGGCAATTTCGGGATCAACAGGACGAAAATACCCGGCATCTATACACTGTTGGATACTATCTGTAATTAACTTGTTCGTGCTTAGTTCCATTTCCATAATTGCTCTTTTACGTGGAGTACTTAAAGAAACCGTTTCACGATAAGCCAATCGCGTTGCGTCCATATTGTTACCAACAACACGACAATAAGCCCGTAATACCGCACAAAACCTTAAAACAGGATTTTCAATACCAATCGCCGCCTTTGGGATTTCAGAACAATATAAATCAAGCAGCGACTTAAGCACAAGAAACAATACGTCTTCTTTGTTTTTAACGTATAGATAAATCAACCCTGTACTTATACCCGCAGCTTCGGTGATTTGCTTGATGGTCGTCGCATGGTAGCCCTGGCGTCCAAACAAACAGGCTGCTGCAGTGACAACCTGTTTGCGACGCTTATCGATAAGACTTTGATCTTCAACACTACTGTAGACCTCAGCCGCCATATGGCGCTTAGCGTTCATATCGGGTAACGACCAACTGTCTCCCGGGCGATGACGAGCCGCTGGATCTGGCTTGTCCCTTCGGCAATATGGTAACACTTCGCATCCCTGTAATAACGCTCTACAGGGAAGTCTGCATAATAACCATATCCACCATGAATGGAGATGGAATTATCACATACCCGAAGTGCCGCTTCAGCTGCAAAATATTTGGCCATGGACGATTCCAGCTTGACCGGCAATCCCGCATCGTACATCTTGGCGGCATTAAGCACCAGCAGCCTGGCTGCTTCAATGTCAGTCGCCATTTCAGCAAGAGGAAACTGGATGCCCTGGAACGCGGCAATGGGCTTATCAAACTGATGCCGTTCCCGCGCATAAACAAGCGCTGCGTCGTACGACGCTTGCGCCAGGCCGACAATCAACGCAGCAACATTAATCCGACCGCGATCCAAAGCCTGGGCAAATTTTTTAAAACCTGTACCTTCTGCTCCCAGCATGTTTTCACCGGGCACCCTGACATTGCTAAAATACAGCGATGAGGTCGGCGAGCCATGCATACCCATTTTCGCGTCAGCAGGCCCTGCTTCAAAACCCGCCATGCCTTTTTCCAGAATAAAAGCAGACACACCGCTTTCAGTTTTTGCCGTCACGACAAAAACATCCGCAACCGGCCCATTTGTTATGAACGCCTTTGAGCCGTTTAGTATCCAGTCATCACCATCGGGATTAGCCCGTGTCAGGGGAGCCCCTGCATTTGAGCCACCCGATGGTTCGGTCAATGCAAAGGCCCCGAGCTTAGTACCCGAAATAAGTGCCCGAAGGTATTTTTCCTTCTGGGCTTTCGTGCCATGCATGCCAATCAGTTCGGTAACCAGGCTGACGTGTGTGTTAAATGAATTTCCCACTGCTCCGCTTGCTTTGGAAATCTCTTCAAGGATCAAACAAAGTGTAACTGCATCACACTCTGCTCCGCCATAATCAAGGGATTGTGCTGCACCAAGATATCCCTGCGCCGCAATTTCCTGAAAAAGCTCGTGCGGAAACTCATTGCTTTCATCTATGTGTTTGGCATGAGGAGCAATCCTTTCTTGAGCAAACTTGGCAACAGCCTGCCAGGTATCATACTGGTCAGGCGTAAGATGGTACTTATTCATATAACTATCCTCAGAGGTATACCTAATTATCGAAACTGTTTGAAATCGGGACTCCGCTTTTCTACGAAGGCCTGTTTTCCTTCGTCGCTTTCGGGCGTGGAACCAAGCAGATCAAGCGCTACTGATGCCAATTTCACACCTCCAAAAATTTGCGCAGTATCTGCATTAAACCCATACTTCAGCGCACGCAATGCGGTAGGACTCATGGCAGCCGCATCTTGTGCCCACGCTTTTGCTTCCGTAATCAACAACTCTGCAGGTACGACTTTGTTTACCAGTCCCCAGTCAAGCGCCTGCTCTGCCGAATACTGACGGCAGAAAAACCAGATTTCGCGAGCACGCTTTTCTCCAACCACACGTGCCAGATACGCCGCACCCCAGCCGGCATCAAACGACGCAACACGCGGTCCGGCCTGACCAAACTTGGCATTTTCAACCGCTATGGTAACGTCACACAATACGTGAATAACGTGTCCACCACCAATTGCATGTCCATTGATGGCAGCAATAACGGGCTTAGGTATGTTCCGGATTACGGTATGTAATTCATCAATTTCCCATAGGCCGCTTTCGCTGGTTCCGTAACTGCCCGTTTCATTAAATATTTTCTGGTCACCACCGACACAGAACGCCCGATCGCCCGCACCTGTCAAGATGACAGAAGCGACGTCCCGGGATGCCCATGCTTTCTTAAAAGCATGAACAAGTTCCTCTATAGTGCGTCCACGAAATGAATTCAGACGTGTGGGTCGGTTAATCGTAATAATTGCTGCACTATCACTGACCTCATAAAGAATATCTTCATATTGCATTGCTTTACTCCTGTTTTTTATAAAAAAATTAACTACGACAGTAAGACACGTTGTGGATCAAAACTACGCACAACGGCTAATTCCAATTCTGATGGTGGGTCCATTCGCTGTATGGACGGGCTAATTTTTATTGATTCACCACATAATGCCCGGGCTTCCCGAATTGCCTCATCTTCCGTTCCAGGCAATGCCATAATGGCTGAGATCTCAAGAACACCCCCTGGTTCTGATGGCACGAGCCAGCACCGGTCTGTTGCCACACCATGTAATCGGGGTGTCGGGCTTGTAATGAACGGTAACGATTCAACGACCCTCCCTTTACGCAATGGCATAACAACAATGCAATCTGATCCACCACTTGTAAGATCATTAGCGCCTCCCGAACCAACGATAAGTCGTTCATCACGCCCGCGCGTTGAGTTGATATTTCCACAACAATCAATTTGCGCGGCTGCTAGAAAAGTCATCACACGTTCTGCCCGCGGTCCGGCCAGCACACCAAGCGTCTGCAAAAAACTGGAATGCATGAGACTGGACGATGCATTAGGATAGTTAAATAGATAAGGATCGCCCTTATAAGGCAAGAACCCATACATGCCTGTTTCAGCAACCAACTGTACAGAAATGCCCTGCTGCCGGCATTGCGCTTCAGCCGCCCAGGCCGCAATATGTGAAAGCCCGATTCCGGCAAAGAAAGCGGTATGCGTTCCTGCCTGCCCTATCGCAATAGCCTGACGCATCGCCAATACTGCGGCACGTTCTTCTGCCGTGACATTGTCGTAAGACGCTTTGGCAACATTTGGGGGGGTCATGTGGTGCAGCTGCTGTAAACGCTCTGTCCCCAAACGCTCCAGATAACCTTGATGGTCAATTTCAAATACCCACTCTTCGACCCAGGCACGCATGGCCTCTGGATCACGCGACAATCGACGCAATTCTTGCCTGAAGGCGTAGTCTTCTTTGTAAGGCTGGACATTGTCCGTCTCATTCCAGACAAACTGAGGCTGGGGATGGGCTCCATACGGCGCTTCGACGACGGCTGTTACATAATGCCCAGGCAAACCAGGGCGAGGCCCCAACGCGCGGAATTGCTCGGGTGTAATGACACGCTCTGCAGTAACAATGACCCTTCTGGCCGCCAACGCTCCCCACAGCTCTTCCGCATCAGGCCCATAAACAACGGCATTTCCTTCCGTATCTGCCAGTGCGGCATGAACAAACGCCACATCGGGATTAAGCGGAGCCAGCACCATGGTGTCTTCACCTCCGAATGGACTCCGGACATGGGCGCGTCCGGGACCATCATCAAGCCCACTGCCGGCCAGGCTGTTCGTCGGTACAAACGGCCAGCCCATTGCACCCGCCATCAGCCGTAGCGTCATCGTCAGATTAGTCCAATTCGGATCACTTTCAGCCTGTTCATCATAATGATCAATGAGCACGTTCGATGGCGAGGGCGAAGGGTAAGTATTACCCGCAAAGGCGCTTTCCATACTACGAACAACACCTGCCGCACACAGGACAGAAGCATACTCAAGCAGACCGGTAGCAACAAGATGTAGACTGCGTTGGTCACGGAACTGGCGGGCCACTTCCCAGATAGCTGCATGCGACCGATTATGCGAAAATACAAAATGTACTGTGTCGCCCGCCTTCAACCACATTTTGACAGCCGTTTCAAGGCTGCACTGCTTTCCTGAATTCATGGTTTTGAACATCCTTTATCGTGAGTCTATCCAGCCATCGTCAGGCCACCGCTCACGCTGACGACTTGCCCCGTTATAAAGCTGCTGCGTTCACTACCAAAGAACACGACGGCATCAGCGATTTCGGATGGTTTTGCCAGTCGTCGAAAAGGAATGACGTTAATCAGGGCATTTTGTGCTTTCTCGGAATGCGTACTGAACAGCGGTGTATCTGTCGGGCCGGGGCAAACACAATTGACATTAATTTGATAACGAGCCATTTCGCGAGCCAACGATTTCGTGAATGCAATGATGCCGCCTTTAGCGCCTGCATAAACACTTTCTCCACCACTGCCCACGCGACCCGCATCACTTGCAATATTCACGATTTTTCCAGATTTCGCTTCGATCATATTATCCAGGAAAGCCCTTGTGACCTTGATGGCTCCCATGAAATTGATCGCTACGATCTTGTCCCAATACTCGGGTGTATTTTTGATAAACGGTTCGATAATGTCCCAACCCGCTGCATTGACAACAATATCCGCCTGTCCGTTCTGGGCATGCACCGTATCGGCAAAACTCTTAATTGCCGCTTCATCCGTGATATCAAGGTATACCGCCTGTGCTTTACCACCAGAGTCATTAATCTCCTTTGCCACCGCTTCCCCATTAGCAAGATCAATATCACCTATGAATACTTTGGCGCCTGCTTTGGCAAGCTCAAAACATACCGCACGACCGATCCCAGAACCACCGCCCGTAACTACCGCTATTTTATTATCTACTTTCATCATTTTTCCTTTAGGTTTTAAATTAGTATCTGTATTCAGAGTCTTGCTTATTATTTTTTCCGGGCAAAGAAGTCCGCAACACGTTCCTGTGCTTCAGGACTTCCCATCAACCCGTATGTTCCTTGAAGCTCATTTTCAAACCCTGCAGCATCGTTTCCGCGTGCGTATGCGATACAGTTTTTGGCAACCTTAAGTGCTGGCAATGCCAGCGATTCGACACGCGAAACAAGAGCCTGTGCTTCTTGCGCCAACTGGTCACTTGCCACGGCCCATTGCACCATTCCCAGTGCACACGCAGTCTCCCCGTCTACGACATCTGCAGACAAAATAATCCGTGCGGCAACCGCAGAACCACATAAACGCGTAAGCCGTTGTGTTCCGCCGGCACCAGGGATAAGCCCCAAACGCGCTTCTGGCAAACCGATCTTGGCATCGTTAGCAGCGATACGCAGATCAAAGGCAAGAGCCAGCTCAAAACCGCCACCAAGAGCCGCACCACCAATCTCAGCCACCGTGACACAGGGCAGGTTTTCGATGCGATCAAACAACTGATGCATTTCACGGATATCACTTACCATCACGCTTGCACCGTCTTCCATGGCAAACCGGCTTTGCACCTGTGCAAGATCTGCACCAGCACAAAACACTGACTGATCGCTACGAAGATGCAACACTGTCATATCCGTTTTTGCTTCCAACGAATCCAGCACTTCACCAAATTGACGAACAAACTGAAGATTCAAAGCATTTACCGGAGCGCGACGCATCGTAATGCGGACCACCTTACCGATTTCTTCAACAACAAACATTATTGAGCTCCTAAAGATTTAAGTTCCTGGCGCAATTTGAATTTCTGAATTTTTCCGCTTGCCGTGACTGGTAGCTGATCGCGCAGTACCAAGTGCTCAGGAAGCTTAAAGCGGGCAATACCTTGCGCCGTCAGGAAACTAACCATATCGTCAAACTCGAACGCTTGCCCTGCGCGGCTGACGACAACGGCACAAGCGACTTCACCGAGACGGGAGTGAGGTATTCCCACAATCGCCACCTTCTCACACGCAGGATGTTTCAGCAGGACATCTTCAACTTCCCGCACTGAAATATTTTGCCCCCCCCGGATGATGACGTCTTTGCGACGTCCTACTATTCGTACAGAGCCATCTTCCGTAATTCGTGCAAGATCTCCGGAGCGATACCAGCCATCCGCATCAAGCGCCTTCGCTGTTAATTCAGGTTCATCCAGATACCCGATAAATGTATTGGGTCCGCGTGACAGTTGCTCACCCTCTTCACCCTGCGGGACATCGCGTCCGCTATCGTCAACCACACGCACCTCGATACCTGGAAGAGGACGCCCGTCTGCCTGCCAGGCCAACGATTCCGGATCACTTGGCCATGTTACGGTATGAGGGGGACTTTCCGTTGATCCATAAATACTTAACACGCGCAACCCGACCTCGCGCGCCTGTCGCACGACAATCTCCGGGATCGGCGCACCACCACACAAAAAGTAGCGTAATGCAGGCAACCTCTGGCCCGTACGCTGCATACTCTGGACCACATCGATCAAAAAAGGAGTCGCTCCCATCGTCCACGTTGCTTCGCTTTTTGCCATCTGCTCAACAGCACGATCACCCTTAAAAACATCCAGCAAAGAAACACTGGACCCTATATTAAGGGTCATCAGTATGCCGTGCATGAAACCACTGGTATGCGATACGGGAGATGCCATAAAACACACGTCCTTGTCCGTTAATCCGAGCATGCCTGACAGTGCAGCTTCCCCAAAAATCACCGTATTGTGAGTGTGAACTACTCCTTTGGGACGCGACTCTGAGCCGGACGTAAACAGCAATACGCTTGCCTCATCCGGTGAAGCATATTCATCCTGTTCCAGCGTAGGCCCCGCAATCGCATCATCAAAGGATGTTCCCAAATCAACATTGCCTTTTCCAATCAGGATGATCTCGGGCTTTATTTTGAGTAGATCATGGATACGGCTTATATGTTCGGTATAGTCCGCGCTACGAAAGCGTCCCGGGGCAACGATTGCCTTTGCCTGTGCCTTATTTAGTACATAGGCCAGATCTTTCCATCCATACGTTGGAGGCAAAGGATTAATGACCGCCCCTAGCTTAAAGGTCGCATAAGCCACAACCAAAGTTTGCCACCAATTCGGCAAATGCATGGTAACTACATCGCCTCTAGCGATCTGGCGATCCTTCAAAAATGCGGCAAAACGCGATGCCTTGTCTTCAAGCTGCGCGTAAGTAATGGATTGTCCCGACGCATCAACGGCAGCATTTTTTCCGGGATGCCTGGAAACTTGTTCGGCAATTAACATACCCAGCGAACGCTTTTGCCAATAACCTTGCTGGTAATACTGCGTCAAAGCTGTTTGTGTTGGTTTAAGGCAAGTCATGACTTCACCCGTGAAGCAGGACGTCCAACAATCTGAGCATGAATGGCATCCATCAGTCCGCCATCAGCCAGAATATTTTGGCCTGTTATGTATGCGGAATCTGCATTCAATAAAAAAGCGACGACACCCGCAATGTCTTGGTCCGGATCACCAATACGATGCATGGGGATCAATTGTTCACGCGCTTGTTTAATGTCTGCATTGGCATAAATGGCTTCGGTAAGCGTAGTATGAATCAGCCCAGGTGAAACACTGTTAACCCGGATTCCGTCAGCAGCCCATTCTTGTGCCAAGACACGTACGAGCATCAGGACACCGGCCTTGCTTGGACTGTAAGCTCCCATGTTTGGGTAAGGCTGCACACCAGACATAGAGGCGACAGATACCATAGATCCACGGCTGGCACGTAATGAGGCATAAGCCGCTTTGGCGAGCAACCACGGAGCCCTTACATTGACGTTCATGAGATACTCCCAGTCTTCAAGCCTCAATTCGCTTAATGACGCGGGCCTGGAAACACCAGCGTTACTAACCAGGCCGTCAAGTCCACCGAGTTTTTCTACGGCCGCATGGACTAACTGCTCTGGGCTTGAGGCATCGGCCAAATCACTAATCAGCGGGATGATCGTACCGCTGTTGCTTGATGCCTCATCCACTAAAGCAGACAAGCCGCTTTCCATTGACGACGCGCTCGCAACGACGGTTGCACCTTGCTGCACTAACCTGAGGCAAATGGCCCTACCAATCCCCCGACTGGCGCCAGTAACTAAAACTCGCATGCTTCTTACTCCTTCAATTAACAACGTTCAATGAACAGATTCGCTACAGATTGCCGCCTCGATTTATTGAAGATATCCCAGAACCATTATCGCAATGGTTCAACCAATGAATGGATGATCATTCATTTTAAAAGAAGAGTCAAGCATTAATAAACAAATTAAGGGTTTTACCTAGGGAAACAATGAGGATATTGGGCAATAGAATTCTCTTCATTGATATTTTTATCCGAAGATTATCAAAGCAAACGAGGCCATATCCTTTGACTGAACAGGGTGAAGTCATTCAAAGCAAATACAAGAATGCCGATATAGGTGGCTGGCACCTTGAACTGCTGGTTTCTGCCACCCTTGAAGCCAGCGTAACGGCCAGCACCGGTGCGCAAGACAACCATATGGAAAATTTTGCTCACGCGATGGACAATATGTCTGTCATTGCCGAAGAAACCTACCGCCAACTGGTGTATGGCACGAAAGGCTTCAATGAATATTTCTTTGCCGCCACCCCGATTCATGAAATTGCCGGCCTGAATATTGGACCAGCAATGGCCCTTCTTCCGCACCTTGCTGTCCAATATGGAAATGGTACTGGCCAAATCAGACCTTGCAATTGGCAAGCAATACAGCTCACTGGTAACCCAAAAAATAACCCGGGAGAAAATCTTTGGCATGATTGAAACCGAACATGCCCGGACACTGGACATGCTTAAGAAAATAACCGGTCGCAAGCTGCTGGCCGACAACCCCGAACTGGTTTCTGCCCTGCAAGAACGTTTTGCCTATATCGATCCGCTAAATTACTTGCAAGTTGAAGTCATTCGCAGGCAACGCCAGTATGAAGAGCGCAAGGTCAAGGTCAGCAAATTTGAAAGCGCCCGCAGCCAGCGTACGATTCATTTGACGATTAACGGGATTGCCACCGGGTTGAGAAACTCGGGTTAATGCTAACAGCACCCCGTTCTGCAGCCACAGGAAGGAGTAAAATAACCGCTTACCATACCCAGGAAAGCCAAGATCATGAAGGACAACAGCACGTTAGAACCCATCCGCCTGACCCAATACAGTCACGGGGCAGGCTGTGGCTGCAAAATTTCTCCCAAGCTGCTTGACGAAATCCTGCACTCGGGATTCCCGCAATTCCAGGATCCCAATCTGTTAGTAGGCAATGAAACCAAAGACGATGCCGCCGTTTATGATATTGGCAATGGCACTGCCATTGTCAGCACCACTGACTTTTTTATGCCCATCGTTGATGACCCTTTTGATTTTGGCCGGATCGCCGCCACCAATGCCATTAGCGATGTATATGCCATGGGCGGCAAACCCATCATGGCGATTGCGATTCTAGGCTGGCCCATTTCAGTGCTCCCTGCCGAGATTGCCCGCCAGGTTATTGACGGCGGTCGCGCTGCCTGTAAAGAAGCGGGAATTACACTGGCTGGCGGTCATTCTATTGATGCGCCCGAGCCTATTTTCGGCCTTGCCGTTACCGGCATTGTGCCCACCCACCAGGTCAAACGCAACGCCAGTGCCCAAAGCCAAGACCGCCTGTATCTTACGAAACCACTGGGCATTGGTATCCTGACCACTGCCGAAAAAAAGGGACTATTGCAAGAACAGCACCAAGGCCTGGCAACCCGTACCATGTGCATCCTGAACAAACCGGGCGCCGCTTTTGCTGAACTGCCTGGCGTTCATGCCATTACCGACGTAACCGGATTTGGCCTGCTGGGGCACCTTGGCGAGATTTGCCAGGGTTCTGGCGTGCAGGCGCAAATCAGCTACGGCAACATTCCCGTTCTAGATGGTGTCCACGGCTATATTGAACAGGGCTGCGTCCCCGGTGGCACCCAGCGCAACTTTGACAGTTACGGCCATCAAGTCAGCACCATTGATGAACGGCAAAAAGCCCTGTTTTGCGATCCGCAAACATCTGGCGGCTTGCTGGTGGCGGTTAGCCCCGATAGCGAACAGGCCTTCCTTGAGCTTGCTACCAAGCTGGAAACCACCGTGTATCCCATCGGCCACCTCTTGCCCGGCCAAGACAGTCCGGTCCTGATTACCGTCAAGCCCTAGTCCATGAGCAACTCTCAACCACTGTCGACACTTGATACCGACCAATATGCGCATATACTGCAGCACCCCATGCTGGATTTGCGGGCGCCCGTTGAGTTCCAGCTGGGTGCCTTTCCCGGTGCCGTCAATATTCCGCTAATGACCAATGACGAGCGGGCGCAGGTAGGCACCTGCTATAAACAGCATGGCCAAGAGGCCGCCATCAGGCTGGGACACCAGCTCGTTTCAGGTTCAATTAAAGAAGAGCGCATCAACCAGTGGATGGCCTTCTGCAAGAGTAATCCGGATGGTTTTCTGTACTGCTTCAGGGGAGGCCTGCGATCCCGCATTGTTCAGCAATGGCTTGCAGAAAGCGGCATGCCCTACCCCAGGGTAACAGGTGGCTATAAAGCCCTGCGCAATTTCTGCCTGCAGCAACTTGAGACGCTAATTAACCAGAAGATGTTCGTACTTAGCGGGTATACCGGCAGTGGCAAAACACCCGTTATTGCCGCCTTACCCAACAGTATTGACCTGGAAAAAGCGGCACACCACCGGGGCTCTTCATTTGGCCGTCATGCACAACCCCAAGCCACCCAAATCAACTTCGAAAACCATATTGCCCGCCAATACCTGAACAAAGGTCACAGAGACACCTGGATATTTGAAGATGAAAGTAAAACCATAGGTTCCTGCCATCTGCCCATTGCCCTTTATGAAAACCTGAAACAGGCACCCATTGTTTTACTTGAAGCGTCTTTTGAATATCGTTTGCAACATATCAAAGAAGAATATATTGATTCAATGCTGGCTGAATTCATGCAACAAGACCCGGAACAGGCCTGGCCAGCATTTGGCCAATACCTGGAACAAAGCCTGTATGCCATCAGAAAACGCTTAGGTGGCGCGCTTTACCAGGAATTAAGCCAGATACAGCAACAAGCTATCAATAAACACCGGGAACAAGGCGATACCCAGGCACACTTGGCATGGCTAAGTCCGTTGATTGGGCAATACTATGATCCCATGTACCGCTACCAGCTTGAACAAAAACAGGAACGCATCATTTTCAAGGGAGACAGCCAAGCCGTTCTTGAGTATTTATCAGCTTGCTGATCACCTCGGAGTATCCCAATCTCGTACTTTATACGTAGTTAGGCATATTCACGCTTATGTTTGCATGGCGACCTTTTTAAGTAACTCAAAAAAATTGCCCCTGATCCGGGGACTCCGGTTCAAGGGCAATTTTTACGTATATACCGATCAATAAAACTTAATCGGATTAACGCCGTTTTAACTGGCTGACATCACGCACGGCACCACGGTCGGCCGATGTGGCCATCGCGGCATACGCCTGCAAGGCTTGAGAAACATAGCGCTCACGGTTTTCAGGTTGCCATGCACGATCACCCTTGGCTTCCATGGTGGCACGGCGGTGGGCCAGCTCTTCGTCAGAAATAGCCAAGTGAATGGTCCGGTTGGGGATATCAATTTCAATCGTATCACCTTGCTGAACCAAGCCAATATTGCCACCTTCAGCCGCTTCAGGAGACGCATGACCAATCACCAGACCAGATGAACCACCCGAGAAACGGCCATCGGTTAACAGGGCAGCTTTCGCACCCAAACCTTTGGATTTCAGGTAAGAAGTCGGGTACAGCATTTCTTGCATGCCAGGGCCGCCTTTGGGGCCTTCATAACGAATAATGACCACATCGCCTTCTTTGACCCGGTCTTCCAGAATACCGGCGGTAGCCTCTTCCTGGCTTTCGTAAATAACGGCCTTGCCGGTAAATTTCAGGATGCTTTCATCAACACCCGCTGTTTTCACGATACAGCCGTTAATCGCCAGGTTGCCATACAGCACAGCCAAACCGCCATCTTCTGAATAGGCGTGTGCCTTGTCGCGAATACAGCCATTGGCCCGGTCAAGGTCAAGGCTGGGGTACTGCCGTTCCTGGCTGAAAGCCACCTGGGTAGGCACACCACCAGGGGAAGCCTTGTAGAATTCTTTAACTTCGTCGCTGGCATTGCCACCGCTGATATCCCATTGTTCAATTGCTTTGCCAAGGGTTCCGGCATGCACGTTACCGGCTTCCAGGTTCAGCAGCCCGGCACGAGACAATTCACCCAAAATAGCCATAATGCCACCGGCACGGTGCACATCTTCCATATGGTATTTATTAGTTGCCGGTGCCACTTTGCTTAGACAAGGCACGTTACGGGAAATGCGGTCGATGTCGGACATGGTGAAATCAACCCCGGCTTCCTGGGCCGCGGCCAGCAGGTGCAGCACGGTATTGGTTGAACCACCCATGGACACGTCAAGCGTCATGGCATTTTCATAAGAGGTTTTGGTCGCGATATTGCGTGGCAGCACAGACGCATCATCTTGCTCGTAATAGCGCTTGCACAAGTCAACCACCAGGCGGCCTGCACGCAGGAACAGGGATTTGCGTTTGGCATGAGTGGCCACCAAAGAGCCATTACCCGGCAAAGACAGGCCCAGTACCTCGGTAAGACAGTTCATGGAGTTGGCGGTAAACATGCCTGAACATGATCCACAGGTAGGGCAGGCACTGCGTTCAGTCTCAAGCGATTGGGCATCGGAAACCAGAGGGTCGCCGGCCTGGATCATGGCATCAATCAAGTCAATCTTGGCAATAATCTGGCCCGTACCCGGCGCGGTAACTTTACCGGCTTCCATCGGGCCACCCGATACAAATACAACCGGGATATTCAGGCGCATGGCGGCCATGAGCATGCCGGGGGTGATTTTATCGCAGTTGGAAATACACACCATGGCATCGGCGCAGTGCGCATTTACCATGTATTCAACCGAATCCGCAATCAGTTCACGCGATGGCAGGGAATACAGCATGCCACTGTGGCCCATGGCAATACCGTCATCAACCGCAATGGTGTTGAACTCTTTGGCAACGCCACCCGCTGCCTCGATTTCACGCGCCACCAGCTGCCCCATATCTTTCAGGTGCACATGCCCTGGCACAAACTGGGTAAACGAGTTGACTACGGCAATAATAGGTTTGCCGAAATCGCCGTCTTTCATTCCT
>Ga0172382_10004458_pt1 | contig 21429 bp, 24 predicted proteins | sample Leawel138RmetaG_FD_122245 | JGI IMG/M metagenome (GOLD analysis project Ga0172382, IMG submission 122245) | Leachate microbial communities from a municipal landfill in Southern Ontario, Canada - Leachate well 138R metaG | ecosystem: Engineered > Solid waste > Landfill > Unclassified | place... | reverse complement strand
CAGGCCGAACGGGCACAAAAGCTGGCGCTCGCGCATCTGGCGCGATCTCGACGCCGACCGGACGGGCATGCTGCCCTTCGTGTTCGAGGACGGTTTCGGCTTCGAACGTTACGTCGATTACGTGCTCGATGTGCCGATGTATTTCGTCTACCGTGACGGGAAATACATCGATGCGCTCGGCCAGTCGTTCCGCGATTTCCTGAACGGGCGGCTGCCGGCGCTGCCGGGCGAGGTGCCGACCCTCTCGGACTGGGCCGACCACATGACCACCGTCTTCCCCGAGGCGCGGGTCAAGAAATACATCGAGATGCGCGGGGCCGACGGCGGGCCGTGGCGCCGCCTCTGCGCGCTTCCCGCGCTCTGGGTCGGGCTGGTCTATGACCGGACGGCGCTGGATGCGGCATGGGATCTGGCGAAGGGTTGGGACGCCGAGACCCGCGAGGCGCTGCGGGTCGCCGCTTCGGTCGATGGGCTTCAGGCGCGGGCCGGGGGCGTGAAGATGCACGATCTCGCACGCGAGGTTCTGGCCATCGCCGAGGCCGGGCTCAAGGCCCGCGCCATGCCCGGCGCGGGCGGGCTGGTGCCGGACGAGACCCATTTCCTCAATGCGCTCAAGGAAAGCGTCGAGACCGGCAAGACCCCGGCCGACGAGTTGCTGGACCACTATCACGGCGACTGGCAGGGCGATCTGTCGCGCGTCTATGCCGAATACAGCTATTGAAAAAGCGATGTCTGCCGACCGTGTTGGCCGACTTCGCCGAACGGGGTAGATATACTGCACAACAGAGGGCAGCGGCCGCCCGTGCGGGCGGTCAGCCGCTGCCCGGACCGCTGGCGCGGCTGTTCCGGGCAAGGGGTGTCGGGTAAAAATCGCACTCCATTCACCCCGCCCCTTGCCGACCGACACGAACCGCGGACATTGCTATTGAAAAAGGGCCGCCCCGGGGCGGCCCTTCCGTTACCTGCCCGAAAGCTCAGACGAAGAACTGCCCGCCGTTCGCCGAGAGGGTCGAGCCGGTGATGAAGCCCGCCTCCTCCGAGGCAAGGAACACCACGCAGCGCGCGATCTCCGCGGGTTCGCCCAGACGGCCGACCGGGATCTGGGCGACGATCGAATCGCGCACCTTTTCCGACATCGCCATCACCATCTCGGTGCCGATATAGCCGGGGCAGATCGCATTCACCGTGATCCCCACCCGCGCGCCTTCCTGCGCCAGCGCCTTGGTGAACCCGAGATCGCCCGCCTTGGCCGCCGAATAGTTGGCCTGCCCGGCCTGCCCCTTCTGGCCGTTGATCGACGAGATGTTGATGACCCGGCCGAACTTGCGGTCGCGCATCCCGGACCAGAGCGGATGGGTCATGTTGAACACGCCGCTCAGGTTGGTGTCGATCACCTCTTTCCACTGCTGCGGCGTCATGCGGTGGAACATGGCGTCACGGGTGATGCCCGCATTGTTCACCAGCACCTCGACCGGGCCGAGATCGGCCTCGACCCCGGCGATGCCCTCGACACAGGCATCGTAATCGGCGACCGACCACTTGTAGGTCTTTATGCCGGTCTCGGCGGTGAACTTCGCCGCCGCCTCGTCATTGCCGGCGTAATTCGCGGCGACGGTGTAGCCCGCCTCTTTCAGCGCAACCGAGATCGCGGCGCCGATACCCCGCGAACCGCCAGTAACAAGTGCAACTTTGGACATGGGACCTCCTCCGGGAAAAGCGTTTCTTGTAATAGTGTTATCCAACGAATGAACGGCACGCAAGAATGTTGCGTGCCGTTGCGGGAATTTAGCGGGATTCGCGGGCGATCAGCCCCGTTCGACGCAGAGCGCCACCCCCATTCCGCCGCCGATGCACAGCGTGGCAAGCCCCTTCTTCGCCCCGCGCCGCTTCATCTCGAACAGGAGCGTGTTGAGGACGCGGCAGCCCGAGGCGCCGATCGGGTGGCCGATGGCGATGGCGCCGCCGTTGACATTGACGATGGCAGGATCCCAGCCCATGTCCTTGTTGACCGCGCAGGCCTGTGCCGCGAAAGCCTCGTTCGCCTCGACCAGATCGAGGTCGCCCACCGACCAGCCCGCCTTCTCCAGCGCCTTGCGGCTGGCGTGGATCGGGCCCACGCCCATGATCGCCGGGTCGAGCCCCGCGGTGGCGTAGGAGACGATCCGCGCCAGAGGCTCGATCCCGCGCTTTTCCGCCTCGGCCTCGGACATCAGCAGCACCGCCGCCGCGCCGTCGTTGATGCCGCTGGCATTCGCCGCCGTCACCGAACCGTCACGGACGAAGGCCGGGCGCAGCTTGGTCATGCTGTCGATCGTGGCGCCGTGGCGGATGTATTCGTCACGATCGACCGTGGTCTCGCCCCGGCGGGTTTTCACCACGAAGGGCACGATCTCGTCGGCGAACCGCCCGGCTTTCTGCGCGGCTTCGGCCTTGTTCTGGCTGGCCAGCGCGAATTCGTCCTGCTGTTCGCGGCCGATCTGCCAGCGCTGCGCCACGTTCTCGGCGGTCTGACCCATGTGATAGCCGTTGAAGGCGTCCCACAGCCCGTCGCGGATCATCGAATCGATGAAGCTCATGTCGCCCATCTTGTGACCGGCGCGCAGATGCGCGACATGGGGGCTGAGCGTCATGTTCTCCTGCCCGCCGGCCGCGACGATCTCGGCGTCGCCCAGCAGGATGTGCTGCGCGCCCAGCGCCACCGCCCGCAGGCCCGAGCCGCAGACCTGGTTGATGCCCCAGGCCGAGCTTTCCTGCGGCAGCCCGGCCTTGATATGCGCCTGGCGGGCCGGGTTCTGGCCCTGACCGGCGGTCAGAACCTGGCCGAGGATGGTCTCGCTCACCTCTTCCTTGGCGATTCCGGCGCGTTCGACCACCGCTTCAAGCACCGCGGCGCCGAGATCATGGGCCGGGGTATTGGCGAAAGAGCCGTTGAAACTGCCGACGGCGGTGCGGGCGGCGGATGCGATTACGACACGGGTCATGGGCTTTCCTCCCTCGGGGCCCCGGGAAGCGGGGCCTTGACGGTTCGGGCCTCGGCCGGGGCCTCGGCGGATGGCGCGGGCATATCTGTGCCGCTATGCAGCATTGGGTAAGCCGCGAAGGGGCCGAGCGCAAGGAAATTGCGCCCTCGCGGCCCGTCGCGGGCCGCCCTGCGGCAACCCGTCGCCACCCCGATGCCGCAACCGGGTCAGGCACGCCGCCGCCCCTTCGCCGCCTCTTCCAGCCCCGGAGGCTGCACCGAGGGGGCGCCGAACAGGTAGCCCTGCAGGCAATCGACCCCGATCGCCGCGAGATATTCGGCATCCGCCGCGGTCTCGACCGATTCCGCCACGGTGAGCATGTCGAAATGCCGCCCGATCGAGACCAGCGCCGCAGTCAGCACCTGATTGTCGGGGTCGGCATGGATGCCGCGGATGAACTGGCCGTCGATCTTCACGATATCGAAGAAGAAATCCCGCAGAAAGCGGAAGGCGGTATAGCCCGCCCCGAAATCGTCGAGCGCGAAGGCGATGCCGCGCCGTTGCAGATCGCCGATGAAGACGGTGACGATCTCGGGGACCAGCATGGCCGAGGATTCGGTGATTTCGAGAATCAGCCGTTCCGCCACCGTGGGGTCGCGGGCAAGCCCGGTGTTCAGCACCTGCATCCAGCGCGGATAACCGATCGAGCGCGCCGACATGTTGACCGACAGCCGCAGCCCCGGCGCGGCGGCCAGCGCCGCAAGCCCCATTTCCAGCGCCGCGCAGTCGATCATCCTGCCGAGTTCCAGCGTCTCCGCCGCACCGATGAAGTCGCGCGCCGGGATCACCCGCCCGGTTTCGTCATGGATGCGGATCAGCGCCTCGTGAAACGCGACCCGATCCGGTGCGGCGGCCGCGACCACCGGCTGGAACGCCAGCGCCATCCGCCGTTCCGCCAGCGCGCGGCGCACCATGCCGAGCACCTGCCGGTCGCGTTCTTCCACCGCCGCCGTCAGCGGGTCGCCCATCTCGCCCGTCAGTCCGAAACCATGCATGGCCCGCTCCTTCCGCCGTCGGGCAGGTTGGGGCACGGCCGTGAATAAAGGATGAACGTTCACATTTTGTTCCAATTGTGCCAATCTTCCCCGGCAAGGCGGGCGAAAAGGGGGCCGGAATGGGCGAACGCTGCGGCTGGTGCGGAACGGACCCGCTCTATGTGGCCTATCACGACACCGAATGGGGCGTGCCCGAACGCGATTCGCGCGCGCTGTGGGAAAAGCTGATTCTCGACGGTTTCCAGGCCGGACTCGCCTGGATCACCATCCTGCGCAAGCGCGAGGGCTTCCGCAGCGCCTTCGCCGGGTTCGACCCGCATGTGATCGCCCGCTGGGGCGAGTCCGAGGTGGCCCGCCTCCTGGCCGATCCCGGCATCGTGCGCCATCGCGGCAAGATCGAGGCCACGATCGGCAACGCGCAGGCATGGGAGCGGATCGAGGAACGGCAGGGGTTCGACCGCTTCCTGTGGGATTTCACCGACGGACGCCCGATCCGGAACCGGCCCGCCACGCTGCAAGACGTGCCGACCGAAACCGACCTGTCCCGCCGCATCGCCAGGGCGCTGAAATCCGAGGGCTTCCGCTTCTGCGGCCCGACGATCACCTATGCCTTCATGCAGGCAACCGGCATGGTCAACGACCACCTCGTGACCTGCCCCTGCCACGACCGGGTGGCGGAGATGGGGTGATGCCGACGGATCCCTCCCCGGGGCGGATTCGCAACAGAGGGCAGCGGTCGGCCGCTGCCCGGCGGCGCTGAAGCGCCTTGATTCCGGGCGAAGGGACGCTTCGAACGGCCCGGCCAGCGCGCAGGACAGACGCCACAACTTCGAACCGAAAAAACCTGTCGGCTCTCTCCGAAACCGCCTTATGTCCGCCGCTTCTGCTGCACCGCCTTGAGCAGCGTGAACAGGGCCAGGAGCAGCGTGAACACGTCGAGCCCCTGCCCGGGACCGGGCCGCAGGTCCGCACCGCTGGCCGGATCGATCTGGCGGATCGAGGCGGTGATGACCTGCCCCTGTGCACCGAGCCCCATCGCCTCCAGATCGGCGTCGGACACCGGGCCCGAATCCATGAGGTTCGACAGCGCATGTGCGATACCCTCCAGCGCGTCCGCCACGGGGTTGCCCGCGACAAGATCCCGGATCAGCCCGGTAAGCTCTGCGGCTGTTCTCAGTGTCGCCTGATGCAGCTTGCGCAGGTTCTGCATCTGGCTGCGATGACTTTGGCCCGCGGAATAGGCGCCGGGGCCAAAGCGATTATGCGCGTGGATCATGGCGCTGCGCTGGGCGCTCGATCTGATCCCCTGCTGCCAGAGCCTGATGGATTGTTTCCACCCCTCGATCTCACCCAGCAAGCGGCCAAGGTCCACGCCCGCCTGATCGGGGCGCACGGCGACAGGGCTGGCCTTCAGACGCGCCCGCTCCAGGGCGATACGGCTGGTCATTCGGTTGATGTGTATCAGTCTTGCTTCATAATTCATGGGTAAATTCCCTTGCGAAATGCATACCCGGCCCAATGGCCGACCTCCATTCCATAGCATGGGGCCGCCATATCCGGCAGGGAAAATTCCCGCTCGACCAACCTCCGCCCGATCACGCGCCTTGAGTCCGGGCGGGGTGCAGATTTCAGGCGGCACGCTTGTTTCCGGGCGGAGTGGCCTGCCCGGCCAACCCTCACCCCCCGGTCAGCGCCGTCACCAGCGCGCGGGCCGAGGGGCCGGACCAGTCGGCCTCGCCCAGCATCCGGGCGATTTCCTGCCCCTCGGGGTCGAGCAGCACCGTCACCGGCAGGCCCATCACCCCCATCTCACGCCCGAGCGCCGAGCGGTTGTCGAGCAGCACCGGCAGCCCGGTGACCCCCACCTCGGCAAAGAACCGCTCGATCCCCTCGACGCTGTTGCGGCCGGTGGCGATGGTCACGACCTCGAACCGCTCGCCGCCGAACTCGGCCTGCAACTGTTCCAGCGCGGGCATCTCCTCGCGGCAGGGGGCGCACCATGTGGCCCAGAAGTTCACCAGCACATGCCGCCCCTGCCAGTCACCCAGCCGGTATTCCGCCCCGTCGGGGTCGTGGAACGCGACCTGCGGCACCGCGCGCGCCTCCGCATGGAACGAAAGCTTGCGCATGTCGCCCTCCAGCAGCGCGGCAAGCGCCGGATCCGCCGCCGCCGGGTTTGCGCCAAGCGCGAAGGCCGTGTAGAGGGCAAGGACGATACGCAGCATTTCACCTCCCGAAGGCAGACGATGACCGACAGCACCGCAGACCAAGGCGCGAACACCATGTGGGGCGGCCGCTTCGCCGCCGGGCCGGACGCGATCATGGAGGCGATCAACGCCTCGATCGGGTTCGACCGCAGGCTGGCGGCACAGGACATCGCAGGCTCGCGCGCCCATGCGGCGATGCTGGCGGCGCAGGGCATCATCACTGATAGCGATGCGACGGCGATCGGGGAAGGGCTTCTCACGGTGTTGTCAGAGATCGGGGCGGGCACCTTCCCGTTCCGCACCGCGCTGGAAGACATCCACATGAATGTGGAGGCCCGGCTTTCCGAGATCATCGGCGAGCCTGCCGGGCGGCTGCACACGGCGCGGTCGCGCAACGATCAGGTGGCGGTGGATTTCCGGCTCTGGGTGCGGGACCAGTGCGACCAGGCGATCGAGGGGGTCGCCGCACTGATGCGCGCTTTCGTCGCGCAGGCCGAGGCCGGGGCCGACTGGGTGATGCCGGGTTTCACCCATCTGCAAACCGCACAGCCGGTGACCTGGGGGCATCACATGATGGCCTATGTCGAGATGCTGGGCCGCGACCTGTCGCGCTTTCGCGACGCACGGGCGCGGATGAACGAATGCCCGCTGGGGGCGGCGGCGCTTGCGGGCACCTCCTTCCCCATCGACCGCCAGGCGACCGCCGCCGCGCTGGGGTTCGACCGTCCCACCGCGAACAGCCTCGATTCGGTGTCGGACCGCGACTTCGCGCTGGAATTCCTGTCGGCGGCCGCGATCTGCGCGATGCACCTGTCGCGCTTCGCCGAGGAGCTGGTGATCTGGTCCTCGGCCCAATTCCGCTTCGTACGGCTGTCGGACGGGTTCTCGACCGGCTCCTCGATCATGCCGCAGAAAAGGAACCCCGACGCGGCCGAACTGCTGCGGGCCAAGATCGGCCGCATCCTCGGCGCCACGGTGGCGCTGTTCACGGTGATGAAGGGCCTGCCGCTGACCTATTCCAAGGACATGCAGGAGGACAAGGAGCAGGTCTTCGACGCCGCCGACACGCTGATGCTGTCGCTCGCGGCGATGGAGGGGATGGTGCGCGACATGGCGGCGAACCGCGAGGCGCTGGCGGCGGCCGCGTCCTCGGGCTTCTCGACCGCGACCGACCTGGCCGACTGGCTGGTGCGCGAGGCCGGGCTGCCGTTCCGCGAGGCGCATCACGTCACCGGGCGGTTGGTGAAGCTGGCCGAGGACGGCGGCTGCGACCTGCCCGACCTGACGCTCGACCAGATGAAATCCGCCCATCCGGCGATCACCGGGGACGTGTTCACCGTGCTGGGGGTGGAAAATTCGGTGCGCAGCCGCCAGTCTTACGGCGGCACCGCGCCGGTGCGGGTACGCGAACAGATCGCCCGCTGGAAGGAGGCGCTGGCATGACCTGGTATATCCCCGCGCTGGCGCTGGCGATGCTGCTCGCCGCCTGCGGCGCCGACGCCCCGCCGGAACGGCCCGGCGGTCAGGCCGAGTCCGGCATCACCCTGAGCGGTGATGCCCGTTTCGGCGTGCAGGCCAAGTGGTAGCCGGATGAGCCCGCTGCGGATGGTCTGGCTCGGCCTCGCGGTCTGGGGCGCGGTCCATCCGATGTATCACATGCTGGGCTGGCTTTCCGCGAACGGCTGGAGCACACGGGCCATGCTGCGCGAATGGTTCGGCAACGCGGCCAGCGCCGGGCTGGCCTGGGACATGGTGATCGCCAGCCACGCGCTGGTGATCTGGATCGTGGCCGAGACCGCCGTGCGCCGCAACCGCGAGGCGCTGCTGGCGATCCCCGCCACACTGCTGGTCGGGCCGTCCTTCGGCCTGCCGCTCTACCTCTTCCTGCGCTCAAGGCCGGTGCGGTAGCCAATTCCGCCCACCATCCCTCCACCGGCCCGCACGACAGAGGGCAGCGGTCGGCCGCTGGCGCGGTGTTCCGGGCATGGCCGCCCGTCCCACCATTCCCCCGCCCTCGGTTGCAAACCCGCCCCCGGGGGGGCATATACCACGCGACACGAAGACCGGAGCAGCGCATGAACTATCTGGAGTTCGAAAAGCCCCTCGCCGAGATCGAGGGCAAAGCCGAGGAGTTGCGCGCGCTTGCCCGTTCCAGCCCCGGGATGGACGTCGAGAAAGAGGCCCAGGGCCTTGACCGCAAGGCCGGGACGCTGCTGCGCGATCTCTACGCCAACCTCACCGCCTGGCAGAAATGCCAGGTCGCGCGCCACCCCGACCGGCCGCATTGCCGCGACTATATAGAGGCGCTGTTCACCGAATACACCCCGCTGGCGGGCGACCGGAATTTCGCCGACGACCACGCGGTGATGGGCGGCGTCGCCCGGTTCGACGACCGGCCGGTGATGGTGATCGGCCACGAAAAGGGCCACGACACCAAAAGCCGGATCGCCCACAACTTCGGCATGGCCCGGCCCGAGGGCTACCGCAAGGCGATCCGGCTGATGGACATGGCGCATCGCTTCGGACTGCCGGTGGTGACGCTGATCGACACGCCGGGCGCCTATCCCGGCAAGGGCGCCGAGGAACGCGGCCAGTCCGAGGCCATCGCCCGTTCCACCCAGAAGTGCCTGGAGGTCGGCGCCCCGCTGGTCAGCGTGGTGATCGGCGAGGGCGGATCGGGCGGGGCGGTGGCCTTCGCCACGGCGAACCGGGTGGCGATGCTGGAACATTCGGTCTATTCGGTGATCTCGCCCGAGGGCTGCGCCTCGATCCTGTGGAAGGACGCCGAAAAGATGCGCGAGGCCGCCGAGGCGCTGCACCTCACGGCGCAGGATCTGCTCAAGCTCGGGGTGATCGACCGGATCGTGCGCGAACCGCTGGGCGGGGCGCAGCGCGGCCCGGAGGAAACCATCCGCGCCGTGGGTCAGGCGATCGGCGCCATGCTGGCCGAGTTCGACGGTCAGGATGCCGGAACGCTGATCCACGACCGGCGGCAGAAGTTCCTGAACATGGGCAACCGCGGGCTGGCGGCGTAGGGCGTTTCCAGGAAACGTGGGTACCACTTTTCCGGTTCGGAAAGGCACCCTCTGCACGCGTGTTGGCAGCGCCACATTCGCCCGGAATCAAGGCGCGTCAGCGCCGCCGGGCAGCGGCCGACCGCCCCCGGGCGACCGCTGCCCTCTGTTGCAATAGGTTGGCCTCGGGCAGCTATACCGACCAACACGGCAAGACAGACGCCGCCTTCGGAAACGCGAAAGCCTGTGGCGGCCCCTGCCCGCCCCGGATCAGCGCGCGCCCCCATCCGGCCGGAACCCCGCCTCGGCCATCAGCCGGTCCGAGGCGCCCTCGATCATCCGTTCCAGCCCGGCCATGAAGGGCTCTGTCTCCAGCCCAGGGGCGATCCCGGGCAGGAACTCGACCACCGCGAGTCCGGGCTTGCGCAAGAGCCCGTGGCGCGGCCAGAACACGCCGACATTGGTCGCGGCGGGCACGCAGGGCTGGCCGATCTGGGAATAAAGATGCGCGGTGCCGGCCTTGTAGGGCCGCTGCACGCCCGGGGCGACGCGGGTGCCCTGCGGATAGATGATAAGCTGGCCAGGCAACACACTCCCCCTGGCCACGCCGTCCATCATCTGCCGGATCGCCGCGCTGCGCTTGCCGCGATCCACCGGCACACAGCCGATCCGCAGCGCATACCAGCCGAGGATCGGCGCCCAGCGCAACTCCTTCTTCATGATGAACTTGGGCCGGGGCACTTCGGAGACGATCAGGATGATGTCGAAAAAGCTTTGATGCTTGGCGGCGATGATCACCTCGCCCTCGGGCACCTTGCCCCGCACCTCGGACCTGAGCCCCACCAGAAGCCTGGCCGAGAACCGCACCCAGCGGCAATAGGTGCGCACCGCGGCATAGGCCCCCCGCCGGTCGAAGGCGGCCCACGGGGTGAAGACCACCGCAAGCAGCGCCATCGCCAGATACATCTGGCCGATGAAGATCAGCGACAGCACGTATTGCAGCGCAAGGCGCGGGCCGGTCATGGTCAGGTCAGCTCCCTCAGCTTGGCGAAAGCGGCGGCGCGGGTGGCGACATGGGCCACCACGGCCGCAAGCAGCGGCAGGCCCAGCGGCCAGAGCCACCCCGTGCCGCGAAAGCCCAGCCCGGTCAGGAACCCGCCCGCCGGATCGGCCGCCGGCAGCAACGCCACCCCGGCCATGCCCAGCGCCGTGCCCACCGCCGCGCCCCCGAGCGCCCGCAGGGTAAAGCGGTGCACGAAGGCGCGGGCGATGAAACGGTCGCGCGCGCCCACCAGCCGCAGCACCCGGATCACCGGCCCGTTGGCCGCCAGCGCCGCATTGGCCGCAAGCGTGATCATCGCCGCCATCGCAAGCCCGATCAGCCCGATCGAGGCCATGCCCAGCAGCCGCAGCCGCTCGGCCGCCACCGCAAGGGGCCGCCGCCAGCGGGTGTGGTCGTCCAGCACCGCCCCCGGCGCCTCGGCCGCCAGCCTGTGCCGCAGCCCGGTGGCGTCGTAGCCCCCGGCGGTTTCGGTGAACTCCACCAGCCGGGGCAGCGCGAGACTGTCCAGCGGCAGGTCGGGGCCGAACCACGGCTCCAGCAGCGCCCGCTGTTCCTCATCCGTCAGCGCCCGCGCGCCCGCCACCCCCGGCGTGGTCTCCAGCACCTCCAGCACCGCGCGGGTCTGGAGATCGGCCTGATCGGCAGGGGCCGAGATGCGGATGGTGGCGGTATGGGTCAGCGCCCCGGACCAGCGGTCGGCCAGCCGCCCGGCCGCCAGCGACAACGCCAGCGCGAAGACCGCGAGAAAGGCCATCGCCCCGGCGGCAAAGCCGGTCAGCCAGGCCGTATGCCCGCTGCCCGGCACCACCCGGTCGGACCGGCGACCGGCGGCGATGAAATCGGCCAGAAAGCGCGGCAGCCTCACAGGTCGGCCCCCGCAAGCTGCACCCGCCGGTCGGCGATCCGCAGCACCCGGGCCGAGACCTGCGCCTTGGCCGCGCGGATCAGGTTCATGTCATGCGTGGCGATCACGATGGTCTTTCCCATGCGGTTGAGTTCGGTGAACAGCCGCAGCAGTCGCAGCGACATTTCCCAATCGACGTTGCCGGTGGGCTCGTCCGCCAGCACCACGTCGGGCGACATGATGACGGCGCGGGCCACGGCGGCGCGCTGGCGCTCGCCCCCGGAAAGCTGCGGCGGCAGCGCGTCGGACAGCGCGCCAAGCCCGACCCAGCCCATCAGGTCGGACAGGTCCGCCAGATCGCCCTCGCGCCCCGCGACGGTCAGCGGCAGCGCCACATTCGCCGCCAGCGGCAGATGGTCGATGAACTGGCAGTCCTGGTGCACGACGCCGATCCTGCGGCGCATCGCCGCAACATCGTCCCGCGTCAGCCCGCGCACCTCGCGGTCGAACAGCGTGATCCGCCCGGTGGACGGCAGCAACTCGCCATAGCAGAGCTTGAGAAAGGTGGTCTTGCCCGCCCCCGAAGGCCCGGTGAGGAAATGGAACGACCCCGGCGACAGCCGCAGCCCGATCTCGGACAGCAGCGCGCTGCCGCCATAGCTGTAGCTGACATTCTCGAACGCGATCACCCGGGAATCCCCCCTTGCGGTTGCGGCGCAGTCTGGCGCCTGCGCGCGGCGGATTCAACACGATCCCCGGCGGGGAAGTGGTGCGAATCACACAAAGACTTGGATCGCCCTGATGGAATTGTTACAAGACGCTCAGGTCCGGACGACCTGCGGGCGGGGATATGGTGACGATGCGGCTGATTTGCCCGAACTGTGATGCGCAATACGAGATCGGCGACGACGCCATCCCCGAGGCGGGGCGCGATGTGCAATGCTCGAACTGCGGCCACGGCTGGTATCAATATCACCACGACAGCATTTCCGCCGGGGATATCGGGGACGATATCGAAGACGAAGAAACCTTCGCGTCCGGGGGCGCGGCCGACACCGGCACCGCACCCGCGCCGGACACCCCGCCGCCCGGGATCGGCCCCCCCGCCGATCCTCCCGGAGGGGCCGATGCGCTGATCGCCGCCATGCTGCGCGACGGCGCCCCCCCGACGCAAACCCCGGGGCCCCCCGCCGCGCCGGAACCGGAACCCGCACCCGTGCGCCGCCCGCTCGACGAGTCCCTTCTGTCGGTGCTGCGCGAAGAGGCCGAGCGTGAGGCCGAGGCCCGCCGGACCGAAGCGCCGCCGCGCCCGCTGGAAACCCAGCCCGATCTCGGGCTTGCCGAACAACGCCCGGTGCGCCGGATCATGCCCGCGCCACCCGCACCCGCCGCCGACACCCCGGACGCCGCCGATACCGCCGAAGATTACGGGACCGAGGCCGGGCCGCGCGGCACGCGCCGCGACCTGCTGCCGGATATCGAGGAAATCAACTCGACCCTGCGGCCCAGCACCGAACGGCGCGGGCCGGGCACCCGGGACACGCTGCCCGAACCGCCCGAGGCACGGCGGCGCGGTTTCCGCATCGGCTTTGTCGGCATGATGGCGATCGCGCTGATCCTGCTGGGGCTTTACACCGCCGCGCCGCGCATCTCCGCCTCGGTCCCGGCGCTGGAAACACCGCTGCGGCTTTATGTTGCGACGGTGGACAAGGGGCGGATCGGGCTGGACGCGCTGATGCAGCGCGCACTGGGGGCGATGCAGGGCGACGAGGCCGATTGACCGCACGGGCCGCCGGGCCATTTCCCCGCCAAGCCATCCCGCAAATGAAAACCCCGCCCTTCCGGGCGGGGTTTCGCGTTTGCCCTGAAGACGGGCTCAGCCCTGCTTGCGGCCCTTGACCCCGGCCCAGAGCCGCTTGTTGGTCAGGTAAAGCAGCACCGACAGCACGGTCAGGAAGATCACCGCATTCAGCCCGGCCTGTTTGCGGGCCATCATCTTGGGTTCGGCCGCCCACATCAGAAAGGCCGACACGTCCTTGGCCATCTGCCGTTCGGTGGCCGGGGTGCCGTCGGCATATTCCAGCTGCCCCTCGAACAGCGGCGGTGCCATGGCGATCCAGCCGTCGGGGAAGGCGGTATTCGCGTAGTAGAATTCGCCCGCCTCTTCCTTCTCGTCCTCGGTATAGCCGGTCAGGATCGAAGCGATGTATTCCGGCCCGCCGATGCCGCGGAACAACTGGTTGATTCCCGAACCGTAAGGCCCGTGGAATCCGGCCCGCGCCTTGGCCATCAGGCTGAGGTCAGGCGCGTTGTCCAGCCCCGATTCCGGGAAATGGTCGGTCACCGCGCGGGGCCGGAAATCGTCGATCTCGGGATCGAAGATCTCGAACTGGCCGGCAAAGGCCCGGACCTGATCCTCGGGCAGTTGCGGCCCGCCCGGATCGGCCAGCGTGCGCAGCGGCACGTATTGCAGCCCGTGGCAGGCGGCGCAGACCTCGGTATAGACCTGAAGCCCGCGTTGCAGTTGCAGCGGATCGTATTTGCCGAAGGGGCCTTCGTGCGGGAAGGAGAAATCCTCGACCGCGCCGGGATCCGCCGCAAGGACAGGCCCCGCGGAAAGCGACAGCGCGGCGAAGGCGGCAAGGGTAAGTTTGCGCATCATGTCAGTCTGTCCTTTCCGTCACTCGGCCGGGGTTCCGGCCGTATCGACCGCAGGCTCGTCAGGGTATTTGGCCTTGAAGTCCTCCTCGATCGTCGCGGGCAGCGGCAGGGGCTTTTCGATCACCCCAAGGAGCGGCAGCAGGATCAGGAAATAGGCGAACCAGTAGGCCGAGGCGATCAGCGAAATCCAGGTGTAGATGCCTTCGGCCGGCATGGCGCCGACCCACATCAGCACCATGAAATCGACCGCCAGCAGCCAGAACCACCATTTGAACATCGGCCGGTAGCGGCCCGAACGCACGCTGGAGGTGTCCAGCCAGGGCGCCAGCGCCATCACCGCGATCGCGCCGAACATCGCCAGCACGCCAAAGAACTTGGCATCGACGATGCCGAAGGTGACGAACTGGGTCAGCTGCACCACCCACACATCGGCGGTGAAGGCGCGCAGGATCGCGTAGAACGGCAGGAAATACCATTCCGGCACGATATGCGACGGGGTGACCAGCGCATCGGCCTCGATATAGTTGTCGGGATGGCCGAGATAGTTCGGCATGAAGCCGACGATCGCCGCGAAGACCAGCAACACCACGGCCAGCGCGAACAGATCCTTGATGACGAAATAGGGCCAGAACGGCAGCGTGTCCTTCTCGGCCACCTCTTTCGAGTCGCGCCGCACCTCGACCCCGGTGGGGTTGCCGTTGCCGGTGGTGTGGAAGGCCCAGACGTGCACGATCACCAGCGCCGCGATCACGAGCGGCAGCAGATAGTGCAGCGAGAAGAAGCGGTTGAGCGTGGGGTTCTCCACCGCAGGGCCGCCCAGCAGCCAAGTCTGCAACGCATCGCCGATGCCGGGAATGGCCCCGAACAGGCCGGTGATGACGGTGGCGCCCCAGAACGACATCTGCCCCCAGGGCAGCACGTAGCCCATGAAGGCGGTGGCCATCATCAGCAGGTAGATCAGCATGCCGATGATCCATGTGATCTCGCGCGGGGCCTTGTAGGATCCGTAGTAGAGACCGCGGAAGATATGCAGATAGACCGCCGCGAAGAACAGCATGGCGCCGTTCTGGTGGATGTAGCGCAGCATGTGGCCGCCGTTCACGTTGCGCATGATGTGTTCGACACTGGCGAAGGCCATGTCGGCATGCGGCGTGTAATGCATCGCCAGCACGACGCCGGTGGCGATCTGCAACACCAGGCAGAAGGCAAGCACGATGCCCCAGATCCACATCCAGTTCAGGTTCCTGGGGGTGGGGATCATGAGCGTGTCGTAAAGCAGCGCCACGATCGGCAGGCGCCGGTGCAGCCACTTTTCGGCCGCGGACTTCGGTTCGTAATGGTCGTGCGGAATTCCAGACATCTCGCGTTCCCTCAGCCCAGCCTGATCGTGGTGTCGTCAACGAATTCCGCCACCGGAATCCACAGGTTTTCGGGCGCGGGGCCCCGGCGGATACGGCCCGAGGTATCGTAATGCGAGCCGTGGCAGGGGCAGAACCAGCCGTCGAAATCGCCCGCCCCGTTGCCCAGAGGCACGCAGCCCAGGTGGGTGCAGACGCCGATCATGACCAGCCACTCGCCCTCCGCATCCAGCGTGCGGTTCTCGTCGGAGGCATCCGACCCCTCTTTGTTCGGGTTCTGCGAATCACGGTCCATCAGGTCGGCCAGCGGCACGCTGCGCGCGGCCTCGATCTCTTCCGGGGTGCGGCGGCGGATGAAGACCGGCTTGCCCAGCCATTTCACCGTGATCTGGCCGCCGACATCAAGCCCGCCGATATCGACAAGGATCGACGACAACGCCTGAACATCGGCAGAGGGGTTCATCTGGTTGATCAGCGGCCAGACCGCGGCCCCGGTGGCCACGGCCCCGGCCCCCGCGGTAGCATAATACAGGAAATCCCTGCGGGTGCCTGCGTGCTCTTCTGCGTGGGACACGAGTTATTCTCCCTCTAGCGGCCGATGCCCCGGCCCATACGGTAATCGGGCCGCGGTTGCCCGCAGCCTTCAGGGGCGGCTTTTAGCCCGCCCGCGCGGTTGCGTCCAGCGGACAATCGGGCGCATGCTGCGGGAATTTCCGCGGTGTCGCGGCTATGCCGCGCCCGCCCCGGCCGATGTTCGGTCCGATACCCCGTCTCAAGCCCTGCCTCATGTCCGGCCCATGTGCCTTCAGGCCACGGGCACGGTGGCGGCCATCGCGGGCCGTCCGGCAAAGCCGTCATGCCAGGCAGCCAGCCCGGGCCGCCCCTCGCGCCAGTCGCGCCCGGCGTGGCGGAAGTCGAGATACCCGAGCGCGCAGCCGACCGCGATCTGGCCCATATCCAGCGGCCCGGCCAGATGCGCCATCCAGCGCGCCTCCAGCGTGTCGAGCGAACGGGCGATCTTGGCCCATTGCCCGCCCACCCATTCGGGCATCCGCTTGTCCTCGGGGCGCACCCGGTCCTCGTAGACCATCAGGATCGCCGCATCGAGCATCCCGTCGGCGGTCGCCTCCAGCACCAGCGTATCCCACAACCGCGCCCCCTGCGGATAAAGCCCCGCCCCCGCGCGCTCGTCCAGATAGCGGCAGATCACCCGGCTGTCGTAAAGCGCCGGCCCCTCGTCGCGCTCCAGCGCGGGGATCTTGCCCAACGGATTCTGCGCTAGCGGCATGGAGCCCGGATCGACCGGCGTTCCATGGGCCGGAACCAGCGTGACCGCATCGGCCTGGCCGGTCTCCATCAGGACGACCATGATCTTGCGCACATAGGGCGAGGTGGGCGAGTGATAAAGACGCATCGGGATCAGACCTTTCGGATACGGATACGGGCAAGGGCGGCGGCGTCGATCCGCCAGGCGCGGTTGCCAAGGCGCAGGGTGCGGCACATCCGGGCGCTGGCATTGGCCTGATCGCGGTCGCGTGGGCGGTGAAGGGCGATCCCTTCGTCGGTGTCGTCAAGCGCATCCTCGGCGCGCTGGTCGATCCGGCCGGGACGCAGCGCCCGGCGCAAACCCTCGCCCGCCGCCCAGGCGGCCAGCGCGACGGCGCCGTATTTCACCGCGACACCGGCAAGGGGGGCAAGCGGCAGGGGCATGGCGTCCTCCTTTGTTGCGGGCCTCATTCCGGGTGGTCCCGGGCTGCCCGGCGGCAGAATGCCGCAGTTTCCCCGCCTTTGCCAGAGCCCGCAAGGCACAACAGGAAGGAGAGGCCGCCTCGGGGGCGTTACCCACAAGACATCATCTTCACCCACCGGGGAATCGGCACCGACCCCGCGCCACCCGTTCGCATCTGCGACGTGCCGCCGGGAACCGCGCAGGGCGCCGCCTCCGGCAAGGGTATTCATGGAAAGATGGAGATTGCCGGGAACGTCTTCATACTTCATCTTGCATGAATACTCTCGGGGGTGAATTGCGCGGCCTGCCGCGCAAGAGGGGGCGGAAAGCCCCCTTTCGCGCCGGAACGGCGCGCCCGGCCCGGGCGCTTTGTCGCGCGGCGAGCCGCGCCACAAAGGGGCGGGAGCCTCTCCCTCCGCCTCAGCCCCCGGCCAGTTCGTCGAGTTTCGCGGCCAGCCGGATATCGCGCGCCGTAAGCCCGCCCGCGTCATGGGTGCTCAGCACCACCGTCACCTTGCGGTAGATGTTCGACCACTCGGGATGATGGTTCCACTTCTCGGCCCAGATCGCGGCGCGGGTCATGAAGCCGAAGGCATCGGCGAAGTCGCGGAAGGCGAAGTCCTTGCGGATCGCATCGCGCCCCGCCACCTCCTGCCAGCCGCTTTGCAGCAGCGGCGCCAGCGCCGCGCCGCGCTCCGCCCCGGTCAGGCGCTCACTCTCCGCCATCGCCCGCCCCCTTCGCCCGCAACTCGTCATCCAGCGCCTGCGCCCGCAGATATGCCGGCCGGGCGCTCAGCCGCGCCCAGTAATCCTCGAACCCCGGGCGCTTCGGCACGGTGCCGAACATCATCCCCCAGCCGATCTGCGCCCCGACATAGACGTCGGCCGCCGAGAAACGTTCGCCCGCCAGATACGGCCCCGCCGCGACCGCCGCCTCCAGCGTCTCCATCACCCGGTCGAAATCGCCGTAGCCGACGAAACTGTGCTTTTCCTCCGGCACTTCCACCCCCAGCGCCCGGTTGGTCACGGCCGCCTCCAGCGGCCCCGCGCCGAAGAACAGCCAGCGGTACCAGGCCCCGCGTTCGGCCGGATCGGGGGCGAGCCCGGCCTCGGGGAACACATCCGCCAGCCAGCAGCAGATCGCCGCGCATTCGGTCACCACCGTGTCGCCGCGCCGCACGGCGGGCACCTTGCCCATCGGGTTGATCGCCAGATAGCCGGGCGCCTTCATCGGCGGGCCGTAGTCGAGCACCACGGTCTCGTAATCCGCGCCCGTTTCCTCCAGCATCCAGCGCACCATGGCGCCGCGCGAATTGGGGTTGGTGTAGAAGGTCAGTGTCCCGGTCATTGCGCGCCCTCCCTGAAACCCGGAACATATGGCCCGCATGCGCCGGGTCAACCTGACCTGCGGAACGGCCCGTAATCCGCCAGCAGCGCGATATCCTCGTCCACCGCCGCCCGCTCGGCCGCGAGGAACCGCGCCACCGCATCGCGGAACCCCGGATCGGCGATCCAGTGCAGCGAATGGGTGGCGACCGGCATGTAGCCGCGGGAAAGCTTGTGGTCGCCCTGCGCCCCGGCCTCGACCCGCGACAGACCGTGCCGGATCGCCCAGTCGATCGCCTGATAATAGCACAGTTCGAAATGCAGGCAGGGGTGGTCCTCGACACAGCCCCAGTACCGGCCGTAAAGCGCATCGCGCCCGATCAGGTTGAGCGCACCCGCCACCGCCCGCCCGTCGCGCTCGGCCAGCACCAGCAGCACGTCATCGCGCATCGTGGCCTGCAACTCGTCGAAGAAGGCGCGGGTCAGGTAGGGGCGGCCCCATTTGCGGCTGCCGGTGTCCTGGTAGAAGGCCCAGAAGGCATCCCAGTGTCCGGGCCGCAACCCGTCGCCGGTCAGCGCCCGGATCGTGCCGCCGAACCCCTGCGCCGTGGCCCGCTCGCGCCGGACCGCCTTGCGCTTGCGCGACGAGAGCGCGGCGAGGAAGCCGTCGAAATCCGCGTATCCGTCGTTCAGCCAGTGGTATTGCTGCCCGATCCGGTGCAGGAACCCCGCCCGCGCACCCGCCCCGGCCTCGTCCCCGGTGCAGAAGGTGACATGGGCCGAGGACAACCGCGACCGGGTGCAAAGCTCGGCCAGCGCCTGCATGAGCGCGGCGCGGCCCGTCGCCTCCTCCCCCGGGCGGGTCAGGAACCGCCGCCCGGGCGCGGGGGTGAAAGGCACGGCGAGTTGCAGCTTGGGGTAATAGCGGCCGCCCGCGCGCTCCCATGCGTCGGCCCAGCCGTGGTCGAAGACGTATTCGCCCTGGCTGTGGTGCTTGAGATAAAGCGGCGCCACCGCGATCACCGCGCCTCCCCGGCGCGCCACGAGCGGCATCGGCTCCCAGCCGGAACCCGCGCCGACCGAGCCCGAACGCTCCAGCGCCGTGAGGAAACGATGGGTGGTGAAAGGATCCCCGGGCCGCCCGGTGCCGGGGTTCGCACAGGCATCCCACTCCCGCGCGGGCAGGTCGCCCACGGCGGAAAGGATGTTCACCTCGATCGTTTCTCCGCCGTCCATGCCGTCCCGCCGCCCGCCTGCCCACAAGATGGCCCGTGGGGCGGCGGTTTCAATCCCCCTTCCGCCGTCCCTTCCGTCGTGCGCCCCGCCACCGGCCGGGCACGCGCAGCGCGACCCCGTATCGGGCAAGGGGGTTTGTCGGCCCTACGGGGCGGGCCGCTGCGCCCGGCTGCCCGCCGCCGCCCCCGGCGCCCGCGCCCATTGCACTACAAGGATGCCGCCCGCCACCACCACGACGCCGATCAGGTCCGCGAAGCCCAGCGGCTCGGCCAGCAGCGCCGCCGCGATCACCACCCCGAACACCGGGTTGAGGAAATGGAACACCGCCGCCCGCACCGCGCCGATCCGCGCCACCAGTGCGAACCACACCCATGTCGCCAGCAGCCCCGGCACCAGCACCTGGTAGAAGAAGGCGCCCGCCAGACGCGGGGTCCAGTTCACCTCCCAGCTTTCGAACGCCAGCGCCAGCACCCCGAGCACCCCGGCGCCGACGAACATCTGCAACCCCACCACCATCAGCAGGTTGCCACCGCCCGAAGCCCCGCGCACCGCAAGCGTCGCCACCGTCAGCGCCACCGCCGCCACCACGCAAAGCCCGACCCCGACCGGGTCGACTCCGCCCGACAGCCGCGCGCCCATGATGATGGCCACACCGCCGAAACCCGCGACAAGCCCCGCCGTGCCGGCCACCCCCAGCCGCTCGCGCAGCACCAGCCATCCGGCCAGCGCCACCAGCAAGGGCATGGTCGAGGCGATGATGGCGGCCTCGGACGCCCCCACCCGCTGCATGGCGATGAAGTTGAGCCCGAGATAGGCGGCGTTCTGCATCACCCCGAACACCAGCGTCGCCCGCCACTGGCCCGGGGTCAGCCGCCAGCTCTGCCCGAGCGCCAGCGCGGCCCCCACCCCGATCAGCCCGGAAAGCAGGAACCGCAGCGCCAGCGCGGTCAGCGGCGGCGCGTCCAGCACGATCATCCGCGCCGAGGTGAAGGCCGAGGACCACATCAGCGCGAAGGCGAGGCCCATCAGAATCGCGCGGATATCCACCCCTGTCCCCTTCCCGGCCGAACCTGCCCCGGATAGCCGGTCCCGGAGAGGAACGCCAGCCCGCACGGCCAGGGGCCGGGACCGGCCTGTCCCACGCGCGGGACAGGGGGCGATTCTTGTAATATCAAGGGGTTGGAGCGTGATGTTAAGGGTTTGGCAAGGATTGGGGGTAACCTGCCCCCCGGAAGTTCCCTCGCCGTGATGTAGAGTCTGCCAACCTGAGAAGGAGCAGACGACATGAGAAAAAGCCGTTTCACCGAGGCGCAGATTATCGGGATGACCAAGGAACAGGAGGCCGGATTCGGCTATGCTTGCCTTCGGGGGCCCGCTGCGGGCGGTTCTGGGCGTTGATCTGGGCTTGTCACGCGGCCATCTGCTGCGGCGTAGCTTCCTCGGCGGTCATGTTCACGATGGTGGTGTTGGTCATTTGGGTTGTTCCTCAAGGGGTTGTTGGGGTTTCTACACGGGCCAAAAAGGGATACGGATAGGCTCGCGCCGTTGCTGAAATGTCACGCCGCTACAGACAGGCCGCCTCGATCTCTACACGACGCAAAGAAAGCCGACGCCCCGCGAAGGGGACGCCAGCATTGCGCACATGAAGTAAACGAGGAGCCCGCAATGACCAGCGGGTGGATGGAGTGGCTAGCTCCTAAGGCGTGGTGTAATCCCTCGGCCTCCCGCTCGGCCCTCGTCCAGCACCGCAGTTTCCCAGCGTTCCAGCACCTCCACCGCTCGGGCGGGGTCCGCGACGATCCGCTGCACCGCGCTTCGGGACAGCCCGGTTTCCTTCGCAATCGCCGGGGTTCCCATCTCTCCGCCTCGGTGCAGCGCAAGAACCCTGTCCACGTCGCCCCTGCCGTAGCTGGGCTTCCGCCCCCGATAGGCCGTGATCTTCGCCCGCGCAGCCTCTATGCCCGCCTTCTGGGCCT
>Ga0172382_10004456_pt1 | contig 21436 bp, 18 predicted proteins | sample Leawel138RmetaG_FD_122245 | JGI IMG/M metagenome (GOLD analysis project Ga0172382, IMG submission 122245) | Leachate microbial communities from a municipal landfill in Southern Ontario, Canada - Leachate well 138R metaG | ecosystem: Engineered > Solid waste > Landfill > Unclassified | place... | reverse complement strand
TTTCGTCGGCGAACTCGGCCAGATCGACTTCGGCCAGCAGTTCCAGTGCCTGGCCATCGAGGCGGTTCAGAACCTTGTCGCTGCGCCAAAAGCGGAAGGATTCCCCTGTATTGCGTTGCAGGCCAATGCGCACGTTCTCGAGCACGCTGAGTTGCGGAAAGACGGCGGATATCTGGAAGGAGCGGATGATGCCGCGGCGAGCGATATCGGCCGGTGCTTCACGGGTGATTTCAATGCCATTGAAGAAAATCTGCCCGGCCGTTGGGGTAAGAAACTTGGTCAGCAGATTGAAGCAGGTGGTCTTGCCGGCCCCGTTGGGGCCGATGAGGGCATGTATGGTGCCGCGACGCACTTTCAGATTGACATCATTGACCGCAACAAAACCGCGGAATTCCTTCACGAGGTTCTTGGTTTCGAGTATATGGTCGGTCATTGTTGCCTCATCGACACTTCTTGGTTGTAGGTGAAATTGCAACCAGTATGCGAGGTGTCAACGGCCGCCGCCATGCGGGTTTTACATAGGGGTGTGGAAAACCCGAAAAGGGAAACTCCTGGCTTGTCGGAAGCAGTGAAACGTGTCTGTATGTTGCGTCGCAACATCTTAAGAGATGGGCGTTTTATGTTGCGACGCAACAAGTGTAGATGCTATGGGCTTCAAGCATATGGCAGCTATGTTTCAGTCGCTGTTGCAGTGCGGTCATGCAGGTGTCTTGGCCTTGTATTCACAAAGGTCAGATATGCCGCATTGCGGGCATTTCGGTTTGCGCGCTACACAGACATATCTTCCGTGCAGGATCAGCCAATGATGCGCATCCTGTCGGAACGCTTTGGGCACGAACCGTTCGAGTTTGCGTTCCACCTCAACCACGTTTTTGCCCGGTGCAATGCCGGTCCGATTGGCTACCCGGAAAATATGGGTATCAACGGCGATGGTGGGGTGGCCGAATGCGGTATTCAGCACAACATTGGCCGTCTTGCGCCCGACGCCAGGCAGCGCTTCAAGTGCTTCCCGGTTATCCGGTACCTGCCCGTCGTGCAGGTCCAGCAGCATTTGGCAAGTCTTGATGACATTGCTGGCTTTGCTGCGATAAAGGCCTATCGTTTTGATGTATTCCGACAGGCCTTCTTCGCCCAGTGCCAGCAGGCCTTGAGGTGTGCCGTGGGCAGGAAAGAATTGGCGGGTGGCGAGATTCACCGACCTATCGGTAGCCTGGGCCGAAAGAATGACCGCAATCAGCAACTGGAAGGAGGTTTCGTATTCCAGTTCTGTGGTGGGGTTGGGGTTGGCCGCTTGCAGGCGCCGGAAAATTTCACTGCGTTTCGTTGCGTTCATGTTGTTTGTCGGCGGGCACGCGCCTTGGCAAGCACATCGGCTATCAGTTTTTTCTTGTTGGTGCTGTCGATGGCTGCCGCAGCGACAGGCGCCTTGTTGGACAGGGTGCGGGCAGCCGGCCCTGCAGGTTCGCCATGCAGTTGTTCCAGTCGCTGGCTTCGTTGCCGATGGCGCCGCCGGGCGGCATCGGCATCGGCACGAGACCATTCGCGGCCAGCCGGGACCATGGTGATGCAATCCACAGGGCAGGGGGCTACACAGAGTTCACAGCCTGTGCATAGGTCAGGCAGAACGGTATGCATCAGCTTGTTTGCGCCAGCGATTGCATCCACTGGACAGGCCTGTATACACAATGTGCAGCCAATGCAATGGGCTTCGTCGATGAGGGCGATGTGCAGATGCTCGGGCGTTCGCCCACAGGCAGGGTCTGGTGCCAAGGGCTGACGTTCCAATAGAGCGGCCAGCGCCTCGATACCTGCCACCCCGCCAGGGGGGCAGCGGTTTATGGGGGCAGCCTCATTGGCCATGGCTTCCGCATAGGGGCGGCAGCCATCGTAGCCGCATTTGGTGCATTGCGTTTGCGGCAGCAGGGCGTCGATATGATCGGCAAGCGATTGGGCGGTCATGGAAGAGCAGCACGCGGCACTATTGCCGCGAGTCAACAAGGTGAAGTAGGGCGCCCCTTCACCGCCCGCGCGCCATTCCCGAAGTCAGGAGAATGGCGCTGTGCCTGAAAGACGTGCCAAAGGCAGGGCCCTCGGGGCCGGCCGGTGCATCAGGCCTGGCGGATGAAGTCGGCGATCAGCGGGCAGATGTTCTGGCGCCACCGGCGACCAGAGAAAATACCATAATGACCGCATTTGGGGGCGGTATGGTGGGTTTTACGGTTATCGGGGATGTTGCTGCACAGATCGAGCGCGGCGCGTGTCTGGCCCAGGCCGGAAATATCGTCGAATTCGCCTTCGATGGTCAGTAGCGCCACTTTGGATATGGCAGCGGGGTCAACCACCTTGCCATCGATTTCCCAGGTTTTGCGCGGCAGGCGATGTTCCTGGAAAACGACACGTATGGTGTCCAGATAAAACTCGGCAGGTAGATCCAGCACCGCGTTGTACTCATCGTAGAACCGGCGGTGCGATTCGGCGTCGTCGTCGTCACCGCGCAACAGGTCCAGGTAGAAATCGTAATGGGACTTCAGGTGGCGGTCGGGATTCATGGCAACAAAGCCTGCATGTTGCAGGAAACCGGGATACACGTGGCGCCCCACGCCCGGGTAGCGGGGCGGTACACGGTGGATGACGTTGTCTTCGAACCAGGAATACGGCTTCGTGGTGGCCAGCCGATTCACCTGGGTGGGGGATTCCCGTGTGTCGATAGGGCCGCCCATCATCACCATGCTCTTGGGTTGACAGGGGTCGTCTTCGGCCGCCATCAGGGCGATGGCGGCCATGACCGGTACAGTGGGCTGACAAACCGAAATCACGTGCGTGTCCGGGCCCAGCATGCGCAGGAAATCCCTGACGTAATGGACGTAGTCATTCAGGTGGAATGGGCCATGCGATTGCGGGACCATGCGTGCATCGACCCAATCCGTCACATAGACTTCGTGCCGGGGCAACAGCGAACGGACGGTGTCGCGCAATAGCGTTGCGTGGTGCCCGGACAACGGTGCAACCAGTAGAATGCGCGGATCGGCCGGGCGGTCGGCGGGTAAGGCGCGTTCGAAATGGATGAGATTACAGAACGGTTTCTGGAACACGTTGCGGACGGTGACGGCGGCCTGCTGGCCGTCGACCTCGGTGTGATCCAGATGCCAGAGTGGCTTTTCGTAGTCTTTGCCCAGCCTGTGCACCAGTTCGTAGGTGGCGGCAATATGGCGCGACACAGGGGTGTAGGCCAGTGGGCTGTACGGGTGAGAGAACAAAAGGGAACCCGAATCCGTAAAGCTGGCCAGCGGGTTCAGAAAGGCGCGCCGGATCTCGTGCAAGTCATACAACATTTTTATTCTTCCGTCTGTCTGGGGTGTAACGGGGTTTGTCCAGTCTTTAAAAGTCCGGACAATCGCCTGATGTTACTAGCGTGATCTTATCGTTCTGTGACAGGAATAGGGATTTACCAGTAGCAGAGCTCAGGTTTCGAGATATTGGCGCTTGTCAGGCTTGCCATTCCATTCATCCGCGTCCGGCAGCGGGTCCTGTGAACGGTTGATCATTTCGAACAGGGGGGAAAGCTCGGCATTCAACTCGATATAGGGAACCTGATCCTTGGGGACGTCTTCTTCGGCGAAAATGGCATTGGCCGGGCATTCGGGGACACAGACAGCACAGTCAATGCATTCGTCAGGGTCGATCACCAGAAAGTTGGGCCCAGCCCGGAAACAGTCTACGGGACAGACGTCGACGCAGTCCGTGTACTTGCATTTGATACAGTTTTCGGTAACGACATGGGTCATTTCAGCACTCCAGAAGCAATTAAGGGATTTTACCTAATCCGGGGTAATGGCTTCGGAACAACCCTAGCGCTGGTCGGGTTCCGGCCCGTTCGGCAGTTGCGGCTGCCTTGAAGCAAGGCTTATTCATTGTGTTTTGGGCCGCGAGCTCACGTTGGACTGTGCTATGGTAATTCCTGCGCGCAAGCCTGGTTTCAGGCCGAGTCTTTTTGGGCGAATCCCTGGCTGACAGGCGGGGATTCTTCACGCTTGCCCCCTAATAATCAAGAACGATGATCATCACTTCTTTGCTGGACACCGACCTGTACAAGTTCACCATGATGCAGGTCGTGTTGCACCATTTCCCTGCTGCGCAGGTCGAGTATCGCTACAAATGCCGCACACCGAACATCAATTTGCGCCCCTACCTGGAAGAAATCCGCGAAGAATTGCACCAGCTCTGTCAACTGCGCTTCACAGCAGAAGAGCTCGATTATCTGCGCAGCCTGCGCTTCATGAAAAGCGATTTCATTGATTTCCTTGGCCTGTTTCATCTTCCAGAGCGATGCATCACCGTGTCGGAAGGCGAAAAAGACGGCGAGATCGCCATATCGGTAAAGGGTCCATGGCTGCATACGATATTGTTCGAGATTCCGGTGCTGGCAATCATCAACGAAGTGTATTTTCGCAACGTTTGTGAAGAACCGGGCTGGGAAGAGGGACGCCGTCGGCTGCAGGAAAAAATGCAGCTGGTCACCAGCGACCCTTCGCTGGCGGACTTCCGGGTGGCCGAGTACGGTACCCGCAGGCGCTTTTCCAAGCGCTGGCACGACGAGGTCGTACGCACCATGAAGGCGCAGATGGGCCTGCATTTTGCTGGTACCAGTAATGTCTGGATGGCCATGCGTCATGGGGTGACCCCCTTGGGCACCATGGCGCATGAGTATCTGCAGGCTTGCCAGGCGCTGGGCCCGCGTCTGCGTGACTCACAGGTTTATGGCCTTGAGGTCTGGGCAAGAGAATACCGGGGCGATCTGGGTATCGCGTTATCCGACACCTATGGGCTGGATGCTTTTCTGCGCGATTTCGACATGTACTTCTGCAAGTTGTTCGACGGTGCGCGCCATGATTCCGGCGATCCCTTCGTATGGGGTGAGCGGGTACTTGAGCACTTCGAGGTAAACCGAACCGACCCGCGTACCAAGACGCTGGTGTTTTCCGATGCCCTTACCATTCCGCGCGCCATCGCGTTGGCGCGACATTTTGCCGGGCGCTGCCGTATTTCCTTCGGCATAGGTACTAATCTCACCAATGACCTGGGGCATGAGCCGTTGCAGATTGTCATGAAAATGATCCGCTGCAACGGTCAGCCTGTAGCGAAGGTGTCCGACACCCCAGAAAAAACCATGTGTGAAGATCCCGCCTACTTGGCCTATCTGCGACAAGTTTTTCAGTTGCCGCCGGCATGAATATGAATCCTGGGATGTTTCACCAGAGTTCGTAGCCGTGGCTCACATCTTGCTCTGATGGACAAGTTACGGTCCGTTTGTCAGGCAAGAGCCTTTCATCAGAATGCAATTTCGGAGAAAAACAATGCAGGAAATTGAACGCGTCAACGTTGAAAAACGACTGTCCGACATGGCGATATACAACGGCGTGGCTTATCTGGCGGGGCAGGTGCCCGACGACGACCAGCTCGACATGGAAGGGCAGACGGCACAGGTGCTCGCCACCATAGACCGCCTGCTTGCCACGGCGGGTACAGACAAATCACGCATTCTGATGGCCCAGATCTTCATTGCCAACATGAAGGAATTCGACGCCATGAACCGCGCCTGGGATGCCTGGGTCGCCCCTGGCAATGCGCCGCCGCGTGCCACGGTAGAAGCCCGTCTGGCCAACCCCGACTACAAGGTGGAAATCGTCGTCACGGCTGCGCTGCGCTGAATCAGCTAGCGTTTACCGTGTTCAGGCCAGCAGCGCAGCCAGCGTGCCGCCCAATTCGCGCGCTGGCTGAAGCTGGGCCTCAGTCAGGGTTTTTTCGGCCAGAATCGCCTCGGGCGTCTGGGCGTCCGTGTTGACAATATATGGCTGCGCCACGGCCTGCAGGCGCCAGCCGGTGCAGATGCGTTCCGCCTGCCTGACAGCACCGCTGCCGTCGCTGCCAGCGGATACCGCCAGTGCGTAGGGGCGCCCACTGATGCGGTCCAGAACTCCGTAATAATTGCGATCAAAGAATTCCTTCATGGTGCCGCTCAGCGTACCCAGATTTTCGGGTGCGCAGAACAGGTAGGCGCTGGCATTCAGCACGTCTTCAACCGAAGCGTCCTCAGCGCCGCGCAGGACGATTTTCAGACTGCCTTCGGCATTCAGTTCGCGCAGGACTTCGCGAGCGCTTTCGCAGGCTGCGTGGGCAAGCTGGCGAGCCGCGCCGGTACGCGAATGCCAGACGATGAGCAGGGATTGCATCGGTTTGTCGTTCATGGGCATAAGGGTATGGTCGCCGCGTGAGGGCCGTAAACGGTAGTATAGGGGGTGGCCCGCGAGGCAGTGTTTTTCACCTGCAATTCCCGTAATCATGACCAAGCCTTCTGCTCCCATTTCTGAAACCTCTCCGTTCAACGAGACGTGGCGCGAGCGTGCCGAGAAAAACCTGGACGAAGCTGGCCGAAAACTGCTGCGTGAAGCCGTGGCGCAGGGGGCTGAGGTTTTGATGCAGCGGCGCGCTGATACCGGTGAGCCGCTGGGGGTGCATGCGGCCGGCGTTGTCGTCATTCTGGCCGACATCGGGGCTGACGCTCAGACGCGGGCAGCAGCGGTGCTGACCATGATGCCACCTTCCGAAACCGCCTCGGGACATACCGATGTCGACCACGTGCGCAAGGTTTATGGGCCGGCGGTGGCGACTCTGGTCCAGGGCGCGCGCAGCCTGTTGCGGCTGGGGCATATTGCGGGCACAGCAGTCGCCGAGCGTGGCCCTCAGGGGCAGGATCAAAAAGAAATGCGCCGCAAGATGCTGCTGGCCATGGCGGCCGATTTACGCATTGTTGTCCTTCGGCTGGCATCACGACTGCAGTCATTGCGCTGGCACGCAGCCAGCAAGACACCGTATCCGGTCGAACTCGCGCGTGAAACCATGGAGCTCTACACTCCCCTGGCCAATCGCCTGGGTATCTGGCAGCTCAAATGGGAAATGGAAGACTTGGCCTTCCGTTTCACCGAACCGGACACCTACCGGTCGATCGCCAGCCAGCTGGAGGAAAAGCGCGTAGAACGCGAAGCCTTCATCGATGCGGCTGTGCAGCGTTTGCAGGATGTGCTGGCCGAGGCCCAGATACAAGCCAAGGTGTATGGCCGGCCCAAGCACATCTACAGTATCTGGAACAAAATGCGCAATAAAGGGCTGGAGTTTCATCAGCTTTTTGATTTGCGCGCGCTGCGGGTGATTGTGGCCGATGAGCGCAGTTGCTATGCGGTGCTGGCGCTGGTGCATTCAATCTGGGTGCCGGTGGCTGACGAATTTGACGACTACATTTCTCGCCCCAAGGCCAATGGCTATCGTTCCCTGCATACAGTCGTAGTGGATGAACAGGAACGCAGCTTCGAGATCCAGATCCGTACCGAAGAAATGCACCGGTTTGCCGAGTATGGAATGGCAGCACACTGGCTGTATAAAGAATCAGGCACACGGGGCGGTAAAGTGGCCGCCAGTTCCGGGTATGACCAGAAGCTCTCCTGGATGCGGCAGCTGCTGTCATGGGACGGTGAGGCCTCTGCTGACCCTGCTCAGGCCGGGCCGGCCCCGGTACCCACCGACGAGCGCATCTACGTGATGACGCCGCAGGCGAGGGTGATCGAATTGCCGGCGGGCGCCACGCCTGTCGATTTTGCGTATCACCTGCACACCGATCTCGGGCACCGCTGCCGGGGCGCGCGCGTGGATGGCCAGATGGTGCCCTTGTCGACACCGCTGCATACGGGTCAGATTGTCGAGATTATTTCGGCCAAGTCCGGGGGGCCGTCGCGCGACTGGCTGAACGTGCAGCTGGGCTTTCTTGCCAGCCCCAGGGCGCGGGCCAAGGTAAGGGCCTGGTTCAATGCTGTGGAGCTGCAGCAGCGTATTGCGCATGGCCAGACGCTGGTGGAAAAGGAATTGCAGCGCCTGGGCAAGACCGCGCTCAGCATGGAACAGCTCGCCCAGCAGCTGGGCTTTGCACGGGCTGACGACCTTTACGTGGCGGTATCCAAAGAAGAATTCAGTCTGCGCCAGATCGACTATCTGCTGAGCGGGCAAAAGGCCCGCGACGAGCAGCAGGAAGCCGATGACGCGGCCAAGGTCTATCAACTTGGAAGCGGCAGTGTCTCGCGCAGCGGCAAGAGCGGCGTACTGGTGGTCGGGGTGGATTCGCTCCTTACCCAATTGGCGCGATGCTGCCGGCCGGCCCCGCCCGACGCCATTAAGGGCTTCGTCACACGGGGCAGGGGGGTGTCCATCCATCGCAGTGATTGCCCATCCTACGCGGCGCTGGCCGCACGTCAGCCCGAGCGGCTGATCGAGGTCGAATGGGGTGATACGGGCGATGCCGTGTATCCCGTTGATATCGGCATACATGCCCAAGAACGCCCCAATTTGCTGCGGGATCTGTCCGATGTCTTTGCCAAACTGCGGTTGAATGTGATCAGCGTCAATACACAGAGCCGCCGTTCGCTGGCGCATATGGTGTTCACAATCGAAGTACGTAGTGGCGAGCAGATTTCGCGCGCACTGGGGGCGCTCAACGAACTGACAGGGGTCGAGGCAAGCCGCCAATGAGTGCGGGGCGGGGAACCGTATCCTGCCCGGGCTGCTAAAATGCCGGATTATCTTCCGTGCCTGATACACGGCGTCTTTGCCGTGCAACGAGAGAGTACCGATTTGGAACCCTACACCCTACCTGACAGCGATGGGCATTTTGGCCGTTTCGGCGGGTCCTTTGTAGCCGAGACGCTGGTGCATGCGCTTGATGAGCTTAAGGATGCGTACGCGCGTTACCGCGACGACCCTGAATTCCTGAAAGAATTCCACTACGAGCTCAAGCATTTCGTAGGCCGGCCCAGTCCGGTCTACCATGCAAAACGCTGGTCCGAACAATTGGGGGGGGCCCAGATCTGGTTCAAGCGCGAAGACCTCAACCATACCGGTGCGCACAAGGTCAATAATTGCATTGGCCAGATCCTGCTGGCGCGGCGCCTCGGCAAGCAACGCATCATCGCCGAAACGGGTGCAGGCCAACATGGTGTGGCAACAGCCACGGTAGCGGCTCGCTACGGCCTGGAATGCGTGGTTTACATGGGCAGTGAAGACGTGCGTCGCCAAGCGTCCAACGTGTATCGCATGAAGTTGCTGGGCGCCACGGTGGTACCGGTGGAATCCGGTTCTCGTACCCTCAAGGATGCCTTGAATGAAGCCATGCGAGATTGGGTCACCAACGTCGAGAACACCTTCTATATCATCGGCACGGTGGCCGGCCCCCATCCCTATCCCATGATGGTCAGGGACTTTCAGTCGGTCATTGGCGAAGAATGTCTGGTGCAGATGCCGGAAGACGCAGGTGGGCAGCCTGATTTCATCGTGGCAGCCGTAGGCGGCGGCTCGAATGCCATGGGCATTTTCCACCCCTATATCGACCATGCCGATATCCAGCTGGTGGGCGTGGAAGCGGCTGGTCGCGGGCTTGATTCCGGCGCTCATGCCGCCTCTTTGAATGCGGGTGCGGTGGGTGTTCTGCACGGCAACCGCACTTATGTGCTGCAAGATGAAAACGGCCAGATCGTCGAAACCCATTCCGTGTCCGCTGGGCTGGACTACCCCGGTGTGGGGCCGGAACATGCCTGGCTGAAAGATAGCGGCAGGGCGTCTTATGCCACCATTACCGATGACGAGGCGTTGCAGGCCTTTCACGATTGCTGCCGTTTCGAAGGCATCATGCCGGCGCTCGAATCCGCGCACGCCATTGCGCAGGCCGTAAAGATGGCGCCGTCGCTGGGCAGTGACAAAATCATCCTGGTCAATTTGTCCGGCCGGGGCGACAAGGACATGCATACCGTCGCCGAATGCGGCGGCATACAGCTGTGAAGGAAGGTCGTAACGCAATGAATGCTTCCAACGAACGCCTTCAGGCGGCTTTTGCCAGGCTGTCAGGCCGCACGGCCCTGATTCCCTACATTACGGCAGGCGACCCTTCGCCTGATGCCACGCCTGCGCTGATGCACGCGCTGGTGCGTGCCGGGGCCGATATCATTGAGCTTGGCGTACCGTTTTCTGATCCCATGGCGGATGGCCCCGTCATTCAGCGCGCGGCGGAAAGGGCCATCGCGCGGGGCACCGGCCTGCGTCAGGTACTGGATATGGTCGCAGAATTCCGCCGCAAAGACGATACGACTCCGGTCGTGTTCATGGGGTATGCCAACCCCATTGAACGCATGGGCCAGCAGGCGTTTGTCGATGCTGCACATCAAGTCGGTCTGGACGGCATTCTGGTTGTCGACTATCCGCCTGAAGAAATCACCGACTTTGCCTCCATGCTGGGTCAGGCCCGCATAGACCCCATCTTCCTGCTGGCGCCCACGTCAACCGAAAAGCGCATGAAGGCGGTGGCGGAAGTGGCGCGCGGCTATGTGTATTATGTGTCTCTGAAGGGGGTGACCGGGGCTGGTAATCTGGATACCGACGACGTCGCCCGCCGGCTGGATATTATCCGCCGTCACGTAAAGATACCTGTGGGCGTGGGCTTTGGCATTCGCGACCCGGAAAGCGCCAGGAAGGTTTCAGAATGCTCTGATGCGGTGGTCATCGGCAGCAAGATCATCGAAACCATGGAAGCCGCGGTACAGGCGGCTCAGGCAGAAGGCCTCTCGGGGCCTGACACTGATGCGCGCGCCATCGAGGCTGCTGCCAGCTGGCTGGCTGGTATTCGCGCTGTGTTAGGCTGATGGCCCGTCCGGGCGTTGCAAACCGCCCGGCTTGGCCGGGACCATTCGGGAAAGAACAATGAGCTGGATAGACAAGATTCTTCCACCGCGCATCAACCGCAACGGCGGTGACAGCGGTTCCAATAAACGTGTGCCGGAAGGCGTGTGGGTCAAGTGTGCGGGCTGCGAATCGGTTCTCTACAAAGAAGACCTGAAGGCGACGCTGAACGTCTGCCCTAACTGTAGTCATCATATGCGTATCGATGCCCGCATGCGTATCGAGGCACTGCTGGACCCAGACGGGCGAGCCGAAATCGGTCAGAACACGCGTCCGATGGACCCTCTCAAATTTCGGGATACGCGCAAGTATCCTGAAAGGGTGACGGAAGCGGTCAAACAGACAGGCGAAACCGAGGCCATGGTCGTGATGAGCGGCTCCATCCATGCCGTTTCCGTGGTTCTGGCTTGTTTCGAATTCGAATTCATGGGCGGCTCCATGGGGTCGGTGGTGGGTGAACGGTTCTGTCGTGGTGTGCAAGCGGCGATCGATAACCGTACGCCTTTCATTTGTGTGGCGGCGTCTGGTGGCGCGCGCATGCAGGAAAGTCTGTTCTCGCTCATGCAGATGGCCAAGACCAATGCCATGCTGACCCGGCTTTCGGCTCAGCGTCTGCCATTCATCAGTGTGCTCACCGACCCGACCATGGGCGGGGTGTCGGCCAGTTTCGCTTTCATGGGTGATGTCGTGATCGCCGAGCCCAGGGCGCTGATCGGTTTTGCCGGGCCTCGTGTCATTGAACAAACGGTGCGCGAAAAATTGCCGGAAGGTTTCCAGCGCTCGGAATTCCTGCTCGAAAAAGGCGCTATCGACATGGTTGTCGACCGCCGTGAGATGCGTCAGGAACTGGCCCTGTTGCTGGCCCTGCTGATGCGCCAGCCCGCAGACGTGGTGCAGGCCTGACCGCACACTAGAACGCAGGCCCTAGTGTCCGTATAAGCATCCCTAGGGCCAGCGAAGCAGGATTTTTATTTCAGCCGGGCCCGGGTCTGTTCCCGGGCCTGCGCATATTCCACGGCGATATGTCGTATCCGCTCCGCCACACTGGTGATTTCCAGTACCCCGGACACTGAATGGCCGGCGCTCCAGATATCTTTCCATCGGGTGGCATGCGCGGCTGAGTTTTCTCGGCTTATTCCAAACAGTTCACGTGCCCGCTCAGGGGTTATGCCCTCGTCCAATTGCTTGGGATCCAGGCCTGCTGCGACCAACGATGGCCGCAGGATATTGGCCGGCAGACCGGTGATCGCGCGTGTGAGCTGTACATCATCGGCTGACGCTTCCACAAGCATGCGCCGGTATTCTGCGCTTGCCATGCTTTCATGTGTGGCGATAAAAGGGGTGCCCATATAGCCCAGGTCGCAGCCCAGCGTTTCGGCGGCCCATAGTGCCGTACCGTCGGACATGCCGCCCGCAAGCACAATCGGGCCGTCAAAGAAGCGCCGTACTGCGCGTACAAAGGCAAACCCATTGAGCCAGCCAGTCTGGCCGCCGGCACCTGCCGTCAGCAGCACCAACCCGTCGGCACCCGCGTCCACGGCCCTCTGGGCATGACGCAGTGTCGCAACATCGGCCAGCACCATGCAGCCAGTGGCATGCAGGCTGGGAATAACCACCGCCGGCGAGCCGACACTGGTGATCACGACCCGTACGCCATGGCGTAACAGTACTTCCATGTCGCCCTCCAGGCGTTGGGGTTCACGACCAATAATGAGGTTGGCCGCCCAGGGGGCCACTGGCCCGGGAGCATCCGCCAACCCTGCGGCGATGCGTTGAAGCCAGGCATCAAGCTCTTGCGGCGTCCGGGCGTTCAGAGTCGGGAATGCCCCGATCACGCCATTGCGGCATGCAGCAATGACGAGATCCGGACCACTGATCCGGAACATGGGGGCGGCGATCAAGGGCAGGGCTAGACTGTGACGGATTGACGGAGGCAGCGACATAAATAGGATGTGAAAGTAGGGATTGCATTGGGACGATAAGTTTGGCCCGCACACCGTAGCCGATCCGGTTGCTGAAAGCAAAATACTTCAGTGTTGCGATGCTCAAAAAAAACCCGCCATCCAAAGACGGCGGGTTTAACAAGGTCTGGATTCCGAAAACGATCGGGTCAGTTGGCCCCGGTTTCTGTTTCCACCTGTTTGAGGGGTTCGCTGGCTTCGGTTCTGCGCGCTTTGCGAGGGCGACCCAATTGAATGGGTTCGTCTTCTGGCGCGGCGCTCACGGCTTCGCTGCGGGTTTCAACGAGTTGCAGGCCCGCTGGCTTTGGCGTGTCTTCGGACGGCGCGCCGCCGCTGCCGTTGACGGTTGAAGACGGTACTGTCGGTGTGTGCTCAGCGATAGTAATGGGCTGAGAGCCTGTATCGTCGGCTTTGGCTGCCATGGTTTCCGCAGGGGTGGTTTCCTCGGTGCTCACTGCGCTGTCGTCCGCCGCTGTCGTGACGTCGGCCGTAACGCTGACTGGCGCTTCCGACTCTGCTTTGGGCGTTTCCGGTTCGACTGTGGTTGCGGGCTCTGTTGAAACGGCAGGAATCGCTTCCTGGCCAGCGGGGGATTGGGGCTCGGCGGCAGGTTCTTCAACAGCTGCGGGGGCCACAACCTGCTCTTCAGCGGGCTGCGCTTGGGTGGCGGCTGTTTCCGTTGCAGGGAGGCCTGCTTGCGCTTCTACAGGGGCGTCCGCAGGCTCGGCGGTGCTGGCGGGCTGGACGACAGCCGGGGCAGCTGAATCTTGAGGCGCGGAAGGCGCTGCTATGGGCTCTGCGTCAACAGTTGGGGCGGGTGCTTCGGCTGTTGAGACAGCCGGGGCTGCTGCAGGTGCTTCGGCTGCGGGTGCTTCGGCTACGGGTGCAAGGCCGGCCGCAGGTTGATCGCTAGATCGGACTTCTGCTGGTTGACTGACGACTGACTGCGTTTCGGTATGGGCCGTCGCTTCAAACGGTTCCAGATCGGTGGCGTCGACCGTGCTGGTATCGCTTTCGCTTTCGGTTTCGTCATCGGCGTTCTGCAGTTCCTGGCTATCCGTTGCGGCTGCTTCGGTACCTTCACCACCCCGGCGGCCACGACGGCTGCGACGACGACGACGCTTGCGTTCGGGTTCGCCCTGGCTGGCATCAAAGCCGCTGTCTTCATCTGCGCCCAGCCGTTCTGCACCGGTGTCTTCGGTGCTTGCGGTGTCAGAGGCCTCAGCGGCAACCGGCGGGGTTGCTGCCAGTGTTGACGCTGCGCCGGCAGTTGCTGCTGCAATCGCGGCTTGGCCTGTCCCAGCAACACTGGTTTCCGGGAGCCGTGTTTCCTGATCTTGTGTTTCTACGGTTGTCGAAGTTTCGGCTGCGAGCTTGCCGCTTTCTTCAGTGCGGCGACCGCGTCCACGACCTCGTCGACCGCGACTGCCGCGACTTGGTGTGCTTTCCGTTCCGGTTTCGCTGGATGGCGCCACGGGAGCGGCGTGAGCCGCAGAGCGGGTTGCCTGGAGTTCGGCGTCTTGTGCGCTCGGCTCGCTGGCCTGGCGGCGGCGCCCACCTTGCTGGCCGGTTTCCTTGCGTGCTTCGCTGTCCGGGCGGCGTTCGCGACGGCGGTTACGGTCCCCGCGCTGGGCACCACTGCGTTCACCACCGCGGCCACGTCTTGTGGGAGCGGCTGTTTGAGGTTCGGGCGTGACCGATGAGGTTTCGGCAGGTTTGCCGGCACCGGTAAGCCAATTGATCAGACGTTTGAACAAGCCGGTGCCGCCAGCAATGACGGCGGCTTGGGACTGGCGGCTGCCGGTTGCCCGCTGATGCACGGGAGCGGGCTGGGAGTGGGTGATGCTCTTGACCAGCGCTTCCGGGCGTGTCTTGGATTCTTGTTCGCGGGCAGGCGACCAGGTAGTGGGCTGCTCGGGTTCGCTCGTCAGGTCGAAGCTGGATTTGTTGTCATCGAGTCGCGGGTCGTCGTGACGCAGGCGCTCGATATGATGATGGGGTGTTTCCAGGGACTTGTTGGGGATCAGCACAAGATTGATCTTGAGCCGTGATTCGATTTTGGTAATGTCGGTGCGTTTTTCGTTCAGCAGGAAGGTGGCGACGTCTACAGGCACCTGTGCGTGCAGTGCGGCTGTGCCTTCCTTCATGGCTTCTTCCTGCAGCAGGCGCAGCACGTGCAGGGCGCTGGATTCCGCGTCGCGGATCACGCCGGTCCCGTTGCAGCGCGGGCAGGTGATGTGGGAGCCTTCATTGAGCGCCGGGCGCAGGCGCTGCCGGGAGAGTTCCATGAGGCCGAAGCGCGAGATCTTGCCCATCTGGACGCGGGCGCGATCGAAGTGCAGCGCATCGCGCAGCCGTTGTTCCACGGCCCGCTGATTCTTGCTGTCCTCCATGTCGATGAAGTCGATGACGATCAGCCCGCCCAAGTCGCGCAAGCGTAATTGTCGTGCGACTTCGTCGGCCGCTTCCTGGTTGGTACGCAGGGCCGTTTCCTCGATGTCGGCGCCGCGGGTGGCACGCGCCGAGTTGACGTCGATGGCGACCAGTGCTTCAGTGTGATCAATAACGACCGAACCACCGGATGGCAGCTGTACGGTGCGGGCATAGGCCGTCTCGATCTGGTGTTCGATCTGGAAGCGTGAGAAGAGGGGGATGTCGTCGCGGTAGAGCTTGACCCGCTGGACGTTGTCAGGCATGACCACGCTCATGAAGGCGGTGGCCTGCTCGAAGATGTCGTCGGTATCGATCAGGATCTCGCCGATTTCGGGCGAGTAGTAGTCGCGTATTGCGCGAATAACCAGGCTGGATTCAAGATAGATGAGAATGGGTGCCTTGTTTCCGCTGGCTGCGGCATCAATGGCATTCCAGAGCTGCAGCAGATAGGCAAGGTCCCATTGAAGTTCGTCGACGCTACGGCCTATGCCAGCGGTGCGGGCGATGATGCTCATGCCCTGCGGGACATCAAGCTGATCCATCGTTTCACGTAATTCCTGGCGGTCTTCGCCTTCGACCCGCCGTGATACGCCACCGCCGCGCGGGTTGTTGGGCATAAGGACAAGGTAGCGCCCGGCCAGAGAAATGAAGGTCGTAAGGGCCGCGCCCTTGTTGCCGCGTTCCTCTTTTTCGACCTGGATGATCAGTTCCTGGCCTTCGTGGAGGGCGTCCTGGATGCGCGCACTGCGCACATCGACGCCCTCTTTGAAATAGCCGCGGGCAATTTCCTTGAAGGGAAGAAAACCGTGACGCTCTTCACCGTAGTTGACGAAGCAGGCTTCCAGGCCGGGTTCGATGCGGGTGATGACCCCTTTATAGATATTGCCTTTGCGTTGTTCACGCCCGGCGGTTTCGATGTCGAGGTCGATCAGCTTCTGACCATCGACAATGGCAACGCGTAATTCTTCTTGGTGCGTTGCATTGAACAACATCCGTTTCATGAGTGCGATTCTCCGTAGTCATGGCGCACCGTTCATCGGCGCACGACCGCGGGTCACTCGGTGTGGGGCGTTGATTCCGCAGAAAGGCGGGGGGCTGGATAGACTGAATCGTATAGTGCCCCCCGTATTGTCAGGATGGCACGGCGCACCGGTAGGTAATACGGGTGCGCGGTTCAGTCAGCACTGGGGTCAAATTCACAGTAGTGGATGACGATAAAAATTGGCTGAAACGGCAGTCGCGTTGTCGCGCCTGGTGCAAATAACGATGACAAATTCTGCAGATATTCATTGCCGCACGCGGATACCGGCTTTACAGCATGCAACGGGCTCTTTGTTCTTCCGTTGCCATGCGATGACGCCGGTCCGGCGACCTAATGACCCAGAAGCTGAAAGCGGGGCAGTACAATGGAGCCTGTTCGCCCAACGGAGACGCACCCTTGCATCTCTACGCTGGCGTTTTTTTCAGCTTCTATAGGCTGAGGCGATTATATGCCTGTTTTCTCCATGCGTAAAACGTCCCATTTCTCATCTGAACAACCGGCGGTGCGCATGCTCACGATCGAACCCGAGTTCGAGGGTCAGCGGGTCGACAACTTCCTGATCCGGGTATGCAAAGGCGTCCCGAAAAGCCACATATACAAGGCCATACGCAGCGGCCAGGTACGCGTCAACAAAGGCAGGGTGCAGGCGGATCACCGTCTGGTGTCGGGCGATGTGCTGCGCGTCCCGCCACTGCGTCTGCCGAATCCTGGCGAACGGCGCAAAGTACCGCCCCAGGTTTTCCCTGTGGTCTACGAAGACGAGGCCATGGTGGTGATCGACAAGCCAGCGGGCACCGCCGTCCATGGCGGCAGCGGTGTTTCCTTCGGTGTGATCGAGCAGATGCGGGCGGCGCGGCCCGAAGCCCGCTTACTTGAATTGGCTCACCGGCTTGACCGCGATACTTCGGGGTTGCTCATCATCGCCAAACAGCGCAAGGCCCTGTTGGCGCTGCACGACATGATGCGCGAAAGTGCAGGGCGCAAGTTCTATCAAGCCCTGGTCGAAGGCGACTTCGTCAATGACAGGCAGCATATTCGCAAACCTTTGCTGAAATGGCTCACCGCCGAGGGCGAACGCCGTGTCAGAGTCGATGCTGAAGGCAAGGCCGCCCACACCATAGTCACGAAACTGCAGCGCTTTGGCCGCTACACTCTGTTGCAGGCGGAACTTCGCACCGGGCGCACCCATCAGATCAGGGTACACCTGGCATCCAGTGGGCATGCCATCGTGGGCGACGACAAATACGGGTCCGAGATTGTGCGAGAACACTTTTCCCGTCTCGGTTTCAGGCGCATGTTCCTGCATGCGTCCAGGCTGGAGATTCCGCATCCCCTAAGCGGCGAACCGCTGGTGTTCGAGGCGCCCTTGCCGGCGGCGTGCAAGGAAATCCTGCATTATCTGGAGCAAGACAAGTGAAACAATACAAGGCGGTGATCTTCGATTGGGACGGCACAGTCATGGATTCCACCTCTTTCATCGCGCAGGCCATCCAGTCTGCATGCGTTGATCTGGAACTACCTGTTCCGTCCATGGAAGATGCCAGCTGGGTGATCGGTTTGTCCATGGACAAGGCCTTGCAACGCTGCGCGCCCAGTCTTGATGGCGACCGTGTGCCGTTGTTCATGGAGCGCTACCGCCATCATTTTTTCCTGCGCGACCAGGGTTTGGTCATGTTCGATGGCATCATTCCCCTGCTGGATGACTTGAAATCACGCGAGATCCGGCTGGGGGTGGCCACGGGTAAGACCCGCCTGGGGCTGGACCGTGTGTTGCAGGCGAATCAATTGGCAGATCGCTTTGATTGCACGCGGTGCGCGGACGAGTCGCAGGGTAAGCCGCATCCGGCCATGCTGTTCGATATCATGAAGCGGCTGAATCTTGAGCCTGAACAGGTCCTGATGGTTGGCGATACCACGCATGACGTGCAGATGGCGGCCAGTGCGGGTGTGGACAGCATGGCGGTTACCTACGGTGCGCACAGCAAGCGTACACTGTTATTGTCTGAGCCGACCGTCATGGTTTCCAGCGTCAAAGAAATGCGCGACTGGCTCAGCGTGCGGGTCTGAGGCACGGCGGCGCAGGGCTGCCGTCATCGCTGCATCTCAACCGTTTCCAGGCGTGCCTCTGGGGCGCGCCGCTCAGGAGTCGCGTATGTCACGTTTTCGCATTCCGAGGATTTCCGCGACGGAAATCACACCTGAAGCTATCTGGATGCAACGTCGCCGCTGGCTGGGCCAGGCGGCCGCCTTGGGGGCCCTGGCGGGGGCTGGCCCAGCTGCGTTTGCGGCCCGGGCTGATGGCAGCACCGGGCCGGCGCTGGAAGGCCGCCCAAGTGCCGAATTCTCCATTATGGAAAAGTCCACATCCTGGCGAGACATCACCAGCTACAACAATTTCTACGAGTTCGGCACCGACAAGGGGGATCCGCGCCGCCATGCCGGCAAGATGGTGACCGAACCCTGGACAGTCGTGGTCGAGGGCGAGGTCCTGAAGCCCCGTACATTTGATATCGATGCCCTGCTCAAACTGGCGCCCATGGAAGAAAGGGTCTACCGGCTGCGTTGCGTGGAAGCGTGGTCCATGGTGATCCCCTGGGTGGGATATTCCTTGGCCGAGCTGCTGCGTCAGGTCGAACCGACAGGCAACGCGCGTTACGTGACCTTCGAAACAGCGTTGCAGCCTGAGGCCATGCCGGGCGTGGCGCGGCGCATCATCGACTGGCCTTACATTGAAGCCTTGCGCATGGATGAAGCCATGCATCCGCTGACCATGCTGGTTTTCGGCTTGTATGGCAAGGTGCTGCCCAATCAGAATGGCGCGCCGCTGCGTCTGGCGGTGCCCTGGAAATACGGTTTCAAGTCGGGTAAGTCGATAGTGCGCATTCGCTGTGTCGAGGAACGTCCACGCAGCAGTTGGATGATCGCCGCGCCAACCGAATATGGCTTCTACGCCAACGTGAACCCTGACGTATCGCACCCGCGCTGGAGCCAGGCTACGGAAAGACGCATAGGCGATCATATCCTCGCACCCCGCGTCAAGACTCGCATGTTCAATGGCTATGGCGACCAGGTGGCGTCAATGTACACGGGCATGGATCTTTCGCGTGACTTCTGATCCGCAGGGTGGTCGTTCGGCCACTGGGGCTTCCAGGGCCGATGGGCGTTGGACAGCCAGACAAGTCGCGCGCTTCAAGCCGCTGTTGTTCCTGCTTTGTCTGTTTCCGGTGTTCCGATGGGTCGTGCTGGCAACAGGGCTTGACGGTCTAGGCGCGAATCCCCCCGAATTTTTAATCCGTTCCAGCGGGCTTTGGGCACTTGTCCTGCTTTGGGTCACGCTCTGTGTCACACCTCTGCGTCGCGCGCTCGGCCAGCCTGCGCTGGTAGGGCTACGTCGCATGTTGGGATTGTTCAGCTTCTTCTATACAGCGTTGCACGTGCTGGGATGGGCTTATTGGGAACGAGGCTGGTCGCTGGCAGATATGTGGGCTGATATTCTTCAGCGGACCTTTGTCTGGGTGGGTGTGCTGGCCACGGTGCCCATGGCGTTGCTGGCGCTGACTTCCACGCGCGGGTGGATGCGGCGTCTGGGGCGTCGTTGGCACCAGCTGCATACGGCTATCTACGCTATTGCGGTGTTGTCAGTCTGGCATTTCTGGTTGGTGCGCAGTGGCAAGGTCGATTACCGTGAGCCGGTGGTTTATGCCGTGATCCTGGCGGCCATTCTGCTGCTGCGTTTTCTATCAGGGCGGTTCAAGGGCTGAGCGCACCCAGACGCGAGCTTGCCGTCCGGCAGCCGCAACCCCTTGGTCAAGGTTTCAGGGCAGGGCGTCAAGAATGGCCAGGGTGTCCGCGTCCGGTTCGCCGTCATGACGGGAAGGCCGGTAATGCATCTGAAAGGCACGGATGACCCGCCTGGTTTCTGCGTCAAGTTTGCCGGTGACAGGCACTGCATAGCCGGCGCGGCGCAGCTTGTCTTGTATGACGTCAAGGGGTGGCAGCCCTGAGCTGCGGTAGCGGCTTGCCAGCTGGCTGGCCTTGGCCTGGTCATACCAACGGCCCAGCCCGGCCTGAGCCAGCGTCTGCCAAGGGAAGGCGGGCCCGGGGTCCTGCTTGCGATGCGGAGCAATGTCGCTGTGGCCGACGACATTGCGGGGCAGTATCTGGTGGCGCCTGACGATGTCCTTCAGCAAGGGGATCAATGCCTGTATCTGGGCATCGGAATAGGGCTGCCAGCCTTTTTCGACGGGCCCTGCGTTCACGATCTCTATGCCGATAGACGCTGCATTCAGGTCGCTGCGACCGTACCATTCGCTTTCGCCGGCATGCCAGGCCCGACGGCTTTCGTCGACAAGCTGGTAAATGCGGGGCGGAGTTTCGTCAGTGATCAGATAATGGCTGCTGACATTGCGCCGGGACAGAATTTCCAGCGAACGGGCGGTATCGGCCACGGTGTAGTGCAGCACGACGACTGACACACGGCTGCTGTGGCTGACGGCCTGTATGCTGCGGTCTATCTGCAGCGTGTCATTCCCCGGAGCGGCACAGCCGGCCAGCAGCGCGGCGGCAAGCACGGCCAGGGTCGCCCAGCACAGTCGGTTCATTGTGCCGCCAGAAACAGGAATAGCGTGGGTTTTTTTGCAAGATCGGGGGGCGGCCCTTGCTTCCATTCCGCAACGGAACGTGTGCATATCCATTCGTCGGCACTGGTCAATGAACGGGCCACGCACAGGCGTGTGTCGCCTTTCAGCGTTTGCAGCAGGCTTTGAAACATGGCTTCGTTGCGATAGGGGGTTTCAATGAAAAGCTGCGTCTGCGCATGCTGCCGCGACGCGGTTTCCCACGCTTTCAGGCAGCGCGCCCGTTCGTCGGGACGTTGCGGTGCATAGCCATGAAACGTGAACCGCTGGCCTTCCAGGCCACTGGCCATAAGGCCCAGCAGCAGTGACGATGGGCCGACCCAGGGGGCTACGCGCAGCCCCATCGAATGCGCGAGTGCAGCTACCCGCGCGCCGGGGTCGGCCACCGCCGGGCAGCCCGCTTCTGAGACCAGGCCGATTTCGCCCCCCGTGCGCAGAGGTTCGAGCCACTGCCGTATCTGTTTTGCGTCGGTATCGCGCGCCAGGGTGTGGATGGTGATTTCCTGCACAGGGCGGACCGTTCCCACTATTTTCAGGAAGGCGCGTGCTGTTTTGGCATTTTCGGCAATATAGGTATCGAGTTTCCCAGCCAG
>Ga0172382_10004451_pt1 | contig 21443 bp, 17 predicted proteins | sample Leawel138RmetaG_FD_122245 | JGI IMG/M metagenome (GOLD analysis project Ga0172382, IMG submission 122245) | Leachate microbial communities from a municipal landfill in Southern Ontario, Canada - Leachate well 138R metaG | ecosystem: Engineered > Solid waste > Landfill > Unclassified | place... | reverse complement strand
TTTTTTTTGCCGATTTTCGGGTATTGCGGCTCTATTTTTCCCGTTCTGCACTCGAGCAAAGAGATGACGTCACAATGATAGAAGCCTTGTGCCTTGCGTTTTCCTCTATACCAGCTTCTTGAACTTCCTCTTGCCAACTCTGATAACCTTCCCGATCAATTCCGATTTGGCCATCTCCTTGCCGGATATCTTCTGAAACTGCCCGCCCATCGCATCGGCGAATGAGACTCCGCCCTGGTCGAGCATCCTCATGCCCTCGGACGTCGTGGCAACCATCCCCGACTCCTTCAGGAGATGCGGGACAGAGATTGTGTCAGGCATGTCTTGCACCGACCATGTTTCAATATCGTCGGGTATGCCTTTGTCCCTGAAAGTCTTTTCGAAGTTTTCATGGGCTTGATCGGCTGCCGTCTTATTATGAAACCGGGTAATGATCTCCCTGGCAAAGTCCACTTTCGCCTGTTTCGGATGGACAGTGCCATCCGCAATGCCAGTCTTCAGCGCATTGAGGCCATCAAGGGAAATATCGCTCAAAAGCTCATAGTATTTGATCATGAGGTCGTCCGATATCGACATGAGCTTGCCAAACATCTCACCGGGAGGCTCATCGATACCAACGTAATTTCCGTAACTTTTGCTCATTTTGTTAATGCCGTCAGTCCCCTCGAGCAGGGGTACGGTAACGAGTACCTGGGATTCCTGGCCGTAGGCCTTCTGAATGTCCCGTCCAACGAAGAGGTTGAAGATCTGATCGTGACCGCCAAGTTCCACGTCGGCCTCGAGTGCAACGGAATCGTATCCCTGAACAAGCGGGTAGAGAAACTCGTGAATGCTGATTGGCATATTGTTCTGGAATCGGTTCCTGAAATCCTCACGTTCCATTATGCGCGCCATCGTATATTGAGCGCACAACCTGATCATGTCCGCGGCGGTTATCTTTTCAAACCATTCACTGTTATAACGGATCTCTGTCCTGTCGGGGTCAAGGATCTTAAAGACCTGTTTCTTATAGGTCTCGGCGTTGGCCATTATCTCTTCTCTCGTCAGGGCGGGGCGGGTTTCATTGCGGCCCGTAGGATCACCGATCATCCCGGTGAAATCGCCGATAAGGAAGATGGCCACATGTCCAAGCTCTTGGAACTGCTTGAGTTTTTGCAGAACAACCGTATGGCCTAAATGGAGATCGGGCGCTGTCGGATCCATACCCAATTTGACACGCAATGGCTTCTTCCGGGCCAAAGAGCGGGCAAGCTTATCTCTGAGTTCTTTTTCATTGATCAGGTCAATCACTCCGCGCTTTATTACCGCAACCTGTTCTTCGATCCCCATAATATCTCCATGTATGTGAATTGAACTGCGCTTGAAATACTCTAGGTTATTTTTTCTTTAACCCTTGTGATATCGAGGCAATGCCTTCCATTTCTGTCAATGGTTATCAAGACCCCCTGGATCTCGACGTCATCTTTTCCCACCTCGAATTTCTGCGGCATCTGCGTATAGAAGCGCTGCAGGACCCCCTTCTTATCCATCCCGATGACCGAATCCACCGGTCCCGTCATGCCTGCATCCGTGATGTACCCGGTACCTTTCGGCAGCACCCTGTTATCCGAGGTCTGCACGTGCGTGTGCGTTCCTAAAAGCGCCGCCACCTTGCCGTCGAGATACCATCCCATAGCCACCTTTTCTGACGTTGCTTCCGCATGAAAATCGACGATAACGGGAATCTGCGGTTTTTGTTCTTCCAGAAATTCCTCCATTGCGCGAAAAGGGCAATCAAGGGAGTTCATGAAAATGCGCCCCTCTATGTTAGCCACGCACAGGGACAGGTCGTTTTTCTTTGCAATGGTATATCCGAAACCGGGTGTTCCCCGCGGATAATTGAGCGGCCGGATAACACGCTGCTCTTCCATGAGATACGTCGCCACCTCTTTCTTCTTCCAGACATGATTACCTGTGGTTATCGCATCGATGCCGAGCGCAAGCATTTCTGCGGCAGTACGCCCAGTTATGCCTATGCCGCCCGCCAGGTTCTCACCATTGATGACGATAAAGTCCGCCCGGGACTTTTGTAAATATTCAGCTACCGCTTTTCTTCCCGGCTTTCCAATGACATCGCCGAGGAAAAGCACTGTAAATCTATCATTTGGCATATTCGACTGAGCGTGTCTCCCTGATTACGACGACTTTGATCTGACCCGGATAACTCAGATCGGTCTCGATCTTCTTGGCTATGTCCTTGGACATCATGATGATGTTCTCGTCATTTATCTTTTCGCTGTTGACGACAATGCGGATCTCGCGGCCTGCCTGGATAGCATACGATTTTTCGACGCCTTGAAATGCATTTGCGATCTTTTCCAGTTCCTGAAGACGTTTGATATAAGTTTCAAGCATTTCCCGGCGGGCCCCGGGCCTCGCTCCGGAAAGTGCATCGGCAGCCTGAACGATGACGTCAAGAAGGGTCTTGACTTCGACATCTTCATGATGTGCAAGGATTGCGTGGATGATCTCCTCATTCTCGCCGTACTTTCGGGCAAGGTCCGCACCTATTGTGGCATGGGAGCCTTCGACCTCATGATCGACGGCTTTGCCGATATCATGGAGAAGGCCTGCTCTTTTGGCTTCCTTTACGCTTATTTTCAGCTCCGAAGCGATGGCGCCGCATATAAAAGCCACTTCCAGCGAATGCTGATAGATGTTCTGTGCGTAGCTGCTGCGGAATTTCAACCTTCCGAGAAGTTTCACCAGTTCCGGGTGAACATTGTGGACACCGAGGTCAAATACAGCCTGTTCGCCGGCCTCTTTTATCTTTTCTTCCATCTCCTCGGCAACCTTGGACACTATCTCCTCTATTCTGGCGGGGTGTATCCTGCCGTCGCTGATCAGCTTGGCGATCGCGATGCGTGCGACCTCCCTGCGGACCGGATTGAAACAGGAGAGGATAACCTCTTCCGGTGTGTCGTCGATGATGATATCAACGCCAGTGGCGGCCTCCAACGCGCGTATGTTGCGTCCTTCCCTTCCTATGATCCGGCCCTTCATCTCTTCGTTAGGAAGCGGCACAACCGAAACCGTGTCCTCCCCGACGTATTCACCCGCATACCGCTGGATAGCAAATGCGATTATTTCCTTTGCTTTCTTATCAGCCTTTTCCTTTGCCTCTTCTTCGATCTTTTTGATCATTTTCATCGATTCGAAGCGGGCTTCCTGTTCCATACCCTGAATGAGCATCTTCTTGGCCTCTTCTCCCGTCATGCCAGATATCTTTTCAAGTTCTTGACGGGAACGCGCAAGGAGGCTGTCCTGTTCCCTGAGTTTGGATTCGAGCTGGTTGTTCTTATTGGAAACCTCCCGGTCTTTGCGGGCGAGCTCTTCTTCCTTCTTATCAAGCGTTTCAAGCTTCTTGTCTATGTTCAGTTCCTTCTGGGAAAGCCTTCGCTCCGTGTTCTGCATCTCGATCTTGCGGGCTTTCACTTCCTGTTCGATCTCATTGCGGGCCTGAAGGACTATGTCCTTTGCCTGGATGGACGATTCGCGTATAAGGACGTCCGCCTCTTTCTTGGCATCGTCGAGGATCTTCTTCCCTATCTTGTCGTACTCGCCAACTTTTTTCTGATGAATGAGTTTTGTAAGAAAGAATCCAATGAAGAGGGCTACAACAAAAGCTATAACACCTACAACAATAGTAGTAATCAAAGAAACCCCCTAATCTATCTTAATATTATTAAGGGGGTGCAATTACAAGGAAATAAAGAGGATTAAACAGTAACTTTTACATCTTTTTTCTACATCTATATCCGAATCCCTCCAAGATGGCTTGAAGTAATCTATATCAGCGACCTCTGTTTCCTTAAGCAATACCCCTTAAAATTAGCCCCGCGAATGCCGTGTAGACGATATGTCTTGAACCTCGTTTTCACGTGGGTGCCGTTATGTTGCATCAGGCTTCTCACTCGAGGTGAGCATGCACACAACAACAGGGAACGGCTCCCGGTGCTGAGGTGTTGGCTCACAGCCTACCGCCTATCACGAACACCGCAGGGAACATCTATGTTTTCAATATCTTCGAACTTTTTAATAAGCCGAAGCGTCCTTCCATCCACTTTTTCTACCTGATCTTTCATCTCGAGGTATTCGTCTGCCAGTTCCATCATGGCCATAATGACAGCATTCAGCGTGTTGACTATCCCATACCGGTTCACAACGCGGTCGATCCTGTCCGCGACATAATGTGCATCGCGCCGGATCCTCTCTTCGTCCTCGCCCACAAAAGTAAAAGACTGTTTCAGAATGGTTACTTCAACCTTCTTCTCCATGCCGAATACCCCTAGATCTCTACTTTTTCGACTTTCTCGAGTATCTTTTGAACTTTTTCGATGAGTAATTCCCGCTCGCCCCGGATTTCCGAAATTTTACCTTCTAACTCTCTGTCATTATTACGCATTGTTTCAATTTCGGTTTTCAGCCTCTCATTTTCTTCCTTCATGAGACGAAAGGTATCAATGAGCCTGTCGATCTTTTCTTCCAGTTCTTCTATGCGGTTTACGTTAATTATCTCTTTATTTATGCTAAAAATTTCCATATCTACCTAATTATCCTTCCTTTTCTGCTCGAAAGTCAAGTACAAAAGGTATTCTTTTATGAAGGCATCGATGTCCCCGTCGAGCACTGCATCGGCATTGTGCTCTTCATGTTTTGTACGATGGTCTTTGATGAGCCGATAGGGATGAAGGATGTATGAGCGGATCTGGCTCCCCCACGCTATATCCTTCTTCTCCTTGTTCAGAGAATCAATTTTTTCATCCTGTTTTTTCTTTTCCAACTGGTAGATCCGTGATTTCAGGATAGCCATGGCCATCGCCTTGTTCTTATGTTGGGAACGCTCGTTCTGGCACTGCACGACTATCCCGGTCGGGAGATGTGTGATCCTTACAGCCGAATCGGTCCTGTTGACATGTTGGCCACCCGGACCACTTGACCGGTACGTGTCTATCCTGAGGTCCTCGTCCCGGATATCGATCTCTATATCCTCGGATATATCGGGATACGCATAGACGGATGCAAACGATGTATGCCGGCGATTATTTGCATCATACGGCGAAACCCGAACAAGGCGATGAATCCCATTCTCGCATTTGAGGTAGCCATAAGCGTACTTTCCCGATACGATAAAGGTGACATTCTTGACCCCGGCCTCCTCGCCGGGCAGAAGGTCGACAACCTGGGTCTCGAAACCTTTCTTTTCCGCCCACTTCAGATACATCCTGAAAAGCATTTCAGCCCAATCCTGAGCCTCCGTACCGCCCGCCCCGGAGTTAATGAAAATGATGGCATTGTTATCGTCAACTTCCCCGGCAAGCATCCTTTCGATCTCGTATGACCCTAGAGATTCATCAAGCGAGCTGACCCGTGCTGTCAGTTCCTCAACATCGGCGGAATCCTCCGTTTCCCGGATGAAATCGGCAAGAATATGGATCTCCTCGAGTTCCTCTTCCTTTTCCAGCCAGGACTTTATTTCTTCATCGACGCGCGAACGTTCCTTAAGGACCTTCTGAGCCTTCTCCTGATCATCCCAGAAGCGTGGCTCTGCCATCTGTTTGTCGAGTGCGGCGCGTTGCTCCTGAAGTTTCGGTAGGTCAAAGATAACCTCGCAGCGACGCGATGCGACTATCGAGCTGGTCTATTTTTGCTTTGATTTCGTCTAACATAACGTTTCCTTCCCTGTATCAATTAAGGCACTTCAGGCCTACAGCCGCTTTAACACCGCAGCACCGAACTCGGAACACCGTACCGGCTTCACGCCTTCAATCTGGCGCGCCAGGTCATATGTCACAACCCCTTCCTGAATTGTCCTTTCAACGCCCCGGCGTATCGTTTCCGCCGTCCGCTCGAGCCCAATATGGTCGAACAACATGGCTCCCGACAATATGAACGATGTCGGGTTCACGACGTCTTTGCAGGCATATTTCGGTGCACTGCCATGCGTCGGCTCGAAAATGGCCACATTGTCGCCAAAATTTGCCCCTGGTGCGACACCGAGACCGCCTATCAATGCCGCGCAGGCATCCGACAGATAATCACCGTTAAGGTTCGGGCACAAGAGCACATCGTAATCCCCGGGCCTCGAAATGACCTGCATAAACATGTTGTCGGCGATACGATCATTGATCTCTATCCTGTCAGACACACACTCTGTCGACAATTCCTTGTATGCTCCCGCAGTGTCATATGCCCATTCCCGGAATGCACCCTCGGTATATTTCATAATGTTGCCCTTATGGACTATAGTGATCACCTTGCGTCCCATCCGGATAGCGGTGTCTATCGACCATTTCACGAAACGGTGCGTGCCGGAACGGCTGATAGGTTTTATCCCGATCCCGTTATCTAACGCCAGGTCAACACCCATTTTATCTTTGAGAAAATTGATCACTGTCCGGGCGTCGTCGGTACCTGCCCGCCATTCTATCCCCCGGTAGAGGTCTTCCGTATTTTCCCGGAATATTATAATATCCACAACTTCGGGGCTTTTTAAGGGGCTCGGCAGACCCTTGAACCAGCGTATCGGCCGCATGCACACATAGAGATCGAACATCTGGCGTAGATACACATTCACACTGCGAAAGCCTCCGCCGACCGGGGTTGTGAGCGGCCCTTTAAGGGCAATGGAGCATTCCGTGATGGCATCGACGGTCTCGGCGGGCAACAGGTGGTCCTTGTGCTCGAGGGCCCTAAGCCCTGCGATAACCGGTATCCATTCTATTCTCTTTGTATTGCCGGTCGACTTCGAGAGCGCTTCCTCGAAGATCTCCCGCGAAGCGTTCCAGATATCTTCTCCCGTGCCATCCCCGGTAATCACAGGAATCCTGATCGTTTCCATCAAATAGTGAACCCCTTGTATTTCCTTATATAAGCATCTAGGCCGCCCTCATTCAAAATATCCTGCATGATGGAAGGCAGCGGCGCAAACCTTTTGATGGCGCCCGTCGTTATGTCCTCCAGCACGCCTTCGTTGAGGCGGACCTGGAGTTCATCGCCTTCGTTGAGGCCCTCGATCGGGCATATAATGGCGGCAAGTCCAACATTAATAGCATTACGGTAAAAGATGCGCGCAAAAGAACGGGCGATTATTGCATCGATACCGGCCATTTTTATTATGAGAGGCGCATGTTCCCTGCTCGACCCCAGGCCGAAGTTTCTCCCGCCCACAATGATATCGCTCTTTTTGACCTTATTGCTAAAACCTGGCGAAATATCATCAAAGACATGTTTCTTCAGCTCATCGAGATTTGAACGCAGGTGATAGAACCTGCCGGGAATTATGTGATCCGTTGAAATATCATCTCCGAAAAGCCATGCGTTTCCCCTGATCACCATTACATAACCTCTCTCGGGTCAGAAACTCTGCCGGTCAGCGCGCTCGCCGCGGCGGTAGCTGCGGAAGCGAGGATGATGCCCGACTCCGGGTTGCCCATTCTTCCGAGAAAGTTCCGGTTGGATGTGGCCACACAAATCTCGTTCCTGCCAAGGATGCCCTGATGCAAACCGATGCAGGGACCGCAGCCCGGTGGCAGGATGGTGGCACCGGCATCGAGTAGCGTTTCAAGTATGCCTTCTTTCAGGGCCTCACGGTAAACACTTCGCGACGCAGGACCGACAACAAGCCGGACTCCGGGGTATCTCTTTCTGTCCTTTAAAATCTGTGCCGCCACCCGAAGGTCCCCTATTCTCCCATTGGTACAGGATCCGATAAAAACCTGGTTGACCGTTATCCCACGTACGTCCTTATCGTCAACGTCCCTCGTATTATCGACCGTGTGAGGAAGGCTGACGACCGGTTTCAACGTGTCGAGGTCGATTTCGAAAACCTTTTCATATTGCGCATCCGGGTCCGGTTTTATTTCTACGAAGGACGCCCCCCTGCCCTTTTCATCCAGGAAAACGCGTGTCATGTCGTCGGAAGGGAACAGGCCGCATTTCGCGCCCGCTTCAACGGCCATATTGGCAATTGTCATCCGCTCCTCCACGGGCATCGCATCGACTGCCTCGCCGGCGAATTCGAGCGCTTTGTATGTCGCCCCATCTGTCCCTATCATACCGATGATCCTCAGGATAAGATCCTTCGGATACACGGCCTCAGGGAATTTGCCGCGGAGGCGGAAAAGAAATGTTTCCGGGACCCTCATCCATGTTCTGCCAAGCCCCATGGCCGTCGCAACATCGGTCGAGCCCATACCCGTTGAAAACGAGCACAGCGAGCCACCCGTGCATGTATGCGAATCGGCCCCGACCAGTACTTCACCGGGCAAAAGCACTCCCTCCGACATGAGTTGATGACAGATGCCCTCGCCGACATCGCTGACATTGGCTCCATGGCGCACAGCGAAATCCCGTATCGCCATGTGATCGTTCGAAAGCTCCATTCGGGGGCTGGGTGATGCATGATCGATAAAAAAAGTGACCTTTGGCCCGTCAAATAATCTATCGAACCCCATGTCGGCGAATTTACTGATGGCAAGCGGTGCCGTCCCGTCCTGGAGGAGAATTCTATCTACATTCACAACGATATAGTTCCCCTGCAACACGTCACCGCCTATATTTTTTCCCAGGACCTTTTCCGCCAGCGTTTTCCCCATACCAGTTATGCCTCCGCCCTCGCGAGGTCTTCGAACCTGATATCGAGGCCGAGGACGCCGACGATCTCGCCCATCTCATCGCGTATCGGACCGGAAACGGTCACGCACAGGTACCCTGTTATTCGCGAGGAATAAAGGTTCGTTGCATGGATCTTTCCATCGCTCATCGGCTTTATGAACCAATCCCTATCAGAAAAATCCTCGTTGAGGCCGATCTTCTGGTATTTCGCCTTGTCGATCGCCTGCGTGATATTGCGGGTGATCTTGATACCCTCGGCGTTTACCGCATAGACGAACTGAATGTAGGGATAATCATGGACCAGGGTCTTCAGGTGCTCTTCCTGCCGTATGGGGTTCATACTCTTTGTCGCCGGGTCCTCTATGTACTGTTCGATCAGGTGAGCCGCCATATCGAGGGCCCTCTTCTTCATCAATTCGAACTCGGACACGAATATCTCCGGGATATAACGCCTTACCTGGTGCTCGATCTCGTCTTCCGACATAGAGGTGACACGGCCTTCTTCATACTGGCGGGTTATCCACTTGTTTATCTTCGCAACCCCGGGATGCGTCTTTTCGATCCTGTCCTTCCCGGTCAGGGCGAAATGCGAATTGACCCAGTGGGCTATGCCGGCAAGCCCCGACTTGTCGGTTATGTTGACCGCGAGGGGCCTGTTTAGAAGTTTCGCAGTGTCGAAAGAGGAGTATATCTCTTCATTTTTCAGGATGCCGTCAATGTGGACACCGGCTGACGTGGCGTTAAAATCGAGCCCTACAAAGGGCTGGTTCTTCGGCACTTGATGCCCGATCTCGCGCTCGAAATAATTGCGCATCTCAGTTATAACGGTCGTGTCGATCCCGTTGTCATCGCCCGTCAAGGAAATGTACTCCATTATAAGGCCTTCGATCGGGACATTTCCTGTCCTTTCCCCGAGGCCGAGAAAGGTCCCGTTGACAAACGTGCATCCGTACATCCACGCACTGATGCTGTTGATGAGGACCTTGTAAAAATCGTTGTGGCCGTGCCATTCCAGGCAATCGGACGACACCCCGGCATCGTCGATCATCGCGCGGATGATCTTCCCGATAGACCTCGGCAACGCCGATCCCGGGTACGTGATGCCGACACCCAGTGTGTCGCAAAGGCGTATCTTGACCGGTATCTTCGCTTCTTCCGAGAGCTTCATAAGGGCCTGTGCATACGGGACACAAAATCCGTATATGTCCGCACGTGTGACGTCCTCGAAATGGCATCGAGGAATGATGCCATGATCGAGCGCGTCTTCCACGATCTTGAGATAGTCTTTCAGGGCCTGTGACCTCGTTTTATTGAATTTCAGGAATATGTGGTAATCCGAAACGCTCGTCAGGATACCGGTTTCCTTGAGCTCCATATCCCGGACAAGCTGCAGGTCATCCTTATTGGCCCGGATCCAGCCGGTTATTTCGGGGTACCTGTACCCTCTTTCCTTGCATCGCCCCAGCGCTTCCTTGTCCTTGTCGGTATACATGAAGAACTCGGTCTGTCTGATAACACCGTTGGGCCCGCTCAAGCGGTGCAGGAACTCGAAGAGGTCCTCGATCTGCTGCGCCGTGAACGGGGGCCGGGCCTGCTGGCCGTCCCTGAACGTCGTGTCCGTGATGTATATTTCATCAGGGGGGTCGATAAGCTCGATCTTGTGATCGAACTTGACCTTGCACACTTCATCGTACGGGAAGATATCACGGAATAATTGCGGTTTCCCGACATCGATCAGCGGAAATTGCGACGATTCGGTTACATTTTTAAATATAAATCCCTTCTTCTTTTCTTTTTTACCCATCATAACCCTCGAACACGGATCAATCCACGATAGTCCTTATCTTTAACTCCGCCAGCTGGCGTTGCGCTACCCTTGACGGGGCACCGGTCAGAAGGCATGAGCCTTTCTGCGTCTTCGGAAAGGCAATGACGTCCCTTATGCTCGAAAGACCGAGAAACATCATGATGATGCGGTCAAAACCGAATGCGATGCCGCCGTGGGGAGGTGCACCCATTTCGAGCGCTTCGAGAAGGAAGCCGAACTTGTCAGCCGCCTCGTCCTCCTTTATGTTGAGAAGCCGGAACATCTCCGCCTGGTCTTCGGTCCTGTGGTTCCTGATACTGCCACCCCCCAGCTCGACGCCATTAAAGACAAGATCGTAGGCATTGGCCAGAACCGACTCGTAGTCCCCATCAAAACCGACCAGCGGTTCCTTGGGCGACGTGAAGGGGTGGTGCCGCGCCACGTACCGTTTTTCCTCATCACTGTACTCTAGGAGCGGAAAATCGATGACCCAGAGGAACTTGTCCAGGCCCTTGTCTATCAGGCCGTATTTTTCACCCAGGTAAAGACGGAACCTGCCCATGAGGTCACTTACCTTGAGCGGTTTGTCGGCCATCATGAAAGCGACATCGCCCGGCTCGAGACCGAGTTCGGATATGACCTGCGACTTTTCTTCCTCATTCAGGAACTTCACCACGGGTGACTGCAACCCCTGGGCATCCCTGCGCATCCATATAAGACCGCCGGAACCGAGCTCTCTCGCCGTTTCCACGGCCACATCGAGGTCTTTACGGGACAATGTCTTGCCTTTGATGGCCAGCGCCTTGACCTTTCCCCCCGATCCTATCGTTTTCTTGAACACGCCGAACTCTGTATTGACAAGGATCGGCGTGAGGTCCGTCAATGTGAGGTCGAACCGAAGGTCCGGCTTGTCGCTGCCGTACTTTTCCATCGCTTCGGTGAAGGTCATCCGGGGAAACGGGACCTCCGGTGGCTTCTTGCCTTTCAAGGCCTCGTACAGGGTGATGACGAGCCCTTCGTTTACTTGGAGAACGTCTTCACGTGTCACGAAGCTCATCTCTATGTCAATCTGCGTGAATTCCGGCTGCCTGTCGGCCCTTAAGTCCTCATCCCGGAAACAGCGCGCGATCTGGAAATATCTCTCGAAACCGCTCATCATGAGGAGCTGCTTGAATAGCTGGGGAGATTGCGGGAGTGCATAGAACATGGTCGTGTTAAGCCTGCTAGGAACAATGAAGTCGCGCGCCCCTTCAGGAGTGCTCCTTGTCAGAAGCGGGGTCTCGAATTCGTAAAAGCCCCGGGAGGTAAGGTAGTCCCTCGTTACCTTGTAGGCCTTGCTCCGTTCGATAAACACCTTCTGCATTTCGGGACGCCTCATGTCCAGGTAGCGGTATTTCAAGCGCATAGCTTCATTGATGTCCTCATCATCGAGCTGGAACGGCAACACCCGGCATGTATTGAGGACCTCGAAGTCAGATACATATACCTCGATCTCACCGGTGGGGAGATGGAGATTTTCCGTCTCTGCAGGCCTCGGCCGGACAGCCCCCGTGACTTTGAGCACGTATTCGCTACGTATATCGCCCGCCCGCTCATGGGCTTCTTTTGATATCTCGGGCGAGAATACGATCTGTACGATGCCGGTCACGTCACGCAAATCGGCAAATATCAACCCTCCATGGTCACGCCGTCTGAAGACCCATCCTGCAAGGGTCACCGTCCTGTCCACATCAGCCTTACGAAGCGTTCCGCAATAGGTATCTCTCACAAAAGAGCCTCCAAAAAAAGTGAACTATTATAGTGTTAAATCGTTGATAAGTCAAGGTATCTACGGTTTTTAGCCGCCACAGACCCAGTCATTGACATGCTGATCACTCATGCTGTCGGCAGCGTGAAAGGTCTTGTCGTAAGAAGTAATGAGTGAGTAGCGAGGAGGACTCACGCATCTCACTGTACCCTGGTTTTAAGCGGTTTACATCGTAAGCGAGAGGGGAGGCCCCATGGATTACATTCATGGTTGGGGCGATGTGAGCTAAGAAAATAGATAGCGAAGCCCCTTAAACTTGTTCTAGAAACAGTCGGGGGGATGACTTTTGTCTCTTGGGAAGCTTGATCTGCAGAGTAAACAGCAAATTTTATTGCGCAAGCTCTTACACGGGGCTTCGCTATTGGAAGTCAAGCAACTTAAAGGCGTGATTTGTACGGTCATGTTGGAGGTATAGTATATCAAAGTACGACAAAAGAAAACTGTGTAATTTATAGAGACATAATATAGATATCATCTCTATATTATGTACCCTAGCCCAGGGAATTTAAATACGTCCGCAGGTTTATCTTCTTGCGATTCAAATTGAGCTTGGCCCTTATATTGTTACGGTGGGTGTCTATGGTACCGGTTGACACGTTCATAATATCAGCGATCTCTTTTGATGTTTTGCCCGCTTTGATAAGGTTGGCCACCTGAATCTCCGTCGAGGGGAAATTGGCATATTTCACGGACATTTTCTGCAGGAACGGGGAAAGGATATCATTTAAGTTCGTTTCGACGATATCGACATAGGATATCTGCTCCGGGTGCAGCCTGCCCCGCTTCATCTTATCGATATATGGCAGGACAAGCTCCTTTATATTCGCGGTCAGCTTGCCCCCAAGCTCTTTTCTGTCGTCGTCGCGGTGTTTAAGGAGGACCTTCAGTGCCGTATTCGCCTCCTGAAGACGGTTTGACTCTAGTTTCAGTTCCACTTCTCGTCTTTTGAGCGATTCTTCGATTATCTTACGGCTGGTTATGTTCTGAATGATAGAGCATGCATAGCCTCCGCCCTCGCACTCCATATAATTCCCCGCGATCTCGGCTGGGAACAAATCACCGGCTTTCGTCCTGAGGACCGTTTCAAATCCGCCCGCTTCATGGTCAGGAGCCCTTTTGCTTTTTTCGATCCAGAACTGTTCCGGGTTGTTGGCGTCCAGGTCCGCGATCTTCAGTCGGGTCAGTTCCTGTCTCGTATACCCCAGGAGCCGGCAGATCTCATTATTGCCGTAAACGATCTCGCTATTCTCCGATATCCAGAGTATGCCAACCGCGGCCCGGTCCACGGCAAATTGCGTAAATTTCAATGCCACGCTTGCCTTACGGATCTCGGTGATATCGTTGGCACAGAATATCCGGTAATTTTTGCCTGGAAATTCAAGGGCATGGCCGTTTATCTCCACATCGATGACCGTGCCGTCCTTCTTTCTATGTCTTAACGGTACCTTCTCCTGAGACGCGCCTGTTGTAGACGGGTGGGCAAGAAGGGCTGCAACATCCCCATCGGGAGCCAAGTCCTTTAAATGCATGTTCAGCATCTCCTCGCGCGTGTATCCATAACTGCGGACCGTAAAAGTATTCACGTCGACGATCCTCAGGGTGTCGAGGTCATACACAAAGGTCGGAAATGGAATATTGTCGAACATGTTGCGGTATCTTTGTTCGCTTTCCGTGAGTTCCATTTCGGTCTCTCTTCGTTCGGTCATGTCTTCATATGCAATAAGAGTCCCGCCTGAATCGAGTTGAACCGGTATGAAATGAATTGTTTTCGTGCTCGAATCTTTGCACACGACGGAAAAGACCCACGGCTTCCTTTCGCCGGACCTCGACAACTCAAAATCCCTCGTCCAGGCGTTCTTTGCGATCTCGCGGTATTCCTCGTCGGGATATGCCTTCTCGAACCAGGTTTTTCCATCGGGGATCTCGGACAGGTCATAGCCGAACATTTCCGTGAACCTAGGGTTGAGGTACCGGTATTTCCCGTGGGGATCGACAAGAGCGATTCCGATCGGAATATTCCCTGCAAGGGCCTCGAACGTTTCGCTTCCAAAGAACGTGCCAGGCCGTGTTCTCACGATTCCCCCCAAACATTGATCAGGTCAATCAGGTTATTTTTGTAGATATTATAATGCACCGTGGTTTTTCAGTAAATATCTTTGATCGAAATTGACATGCTTCCCGCATGGCCTCACGATGATCCAGGCAGGATCTTAGCGGCCACGGTCACACCCCCGGTTTGACACGGCCGGAATATATATTGTATGAAATAGAATGCTTACGTGGTACAGGGCGCGTTTTGCCGCATTTCTGATCATGGTATCCCTCAGTCTTGTCGTCCCCTTGCTGACAGTATACTCGGGATCTAAGAAACAAGAGAACATAAGACACCGGATAGCTGCCCACGTCAGGAACGGCAATGAAGACCTCGAAACAAGGCATCTGAACGAGATATCCAGCGTATTGTATGCAACATCGCGGGAATACGGTATAGATTACCGGCTGATCCTCGCCTTGATGAAAGTGGAGTCAAATTTCCAGCACGATGCGGTATCACCGATGGGAGCACGTGGCCTCCTGCAGGTCAAGCCGTCTTTTGCGAAATTCGTGGCACAGGATATAGGAATAAAATGGGATGGGGATCAAACTGTCGATGATCCGGGTAACAATATAAGGATCGGGGTTCGCGTTTTGTCCGAGTTGGTGCACCGCTTCTACGACGTCACCATCGCACTTCGGGCCTACAATATGGGCCCTGGAAGGACCCGGGCAATGACGCCTGAGAAGATGAATTCGCCCCGTGGCTTCCCCGGTCTGGTACTCCGCGAATACCATAAAAATATCGTAATATTGCCCGATCCCTAGAATCTCATCCCTGGTATGACCTTTCGTGAATAAACCTTCCCATGATCTTCTTTCCGATGAATGCCTGTACATCACAGGCAAGGGCGGTTCCTTCATCTCTTTCCTCATTGCGCATTCCGGGAAAAAGATACTCGTTCTCTACGAGGAAGAGGAGTCTGCAGAACTCCTGCGCGAGGAAATATCATATTACGGAAATACTGATGTCGCATTCTTCCCACCCTACGAGGACCGCTTCTTCGAAGAGGAGGACAAGGTCAGGAGGACCGGCTTTCTCTATCGGATAATAGCAGAGGAACGGTTCATCGGGTTATTCCCGGCGGCATCTCTCAACCATCTCCTTCCTCCTCCCCGGTCGATGTCAGACGAGACGCTGAGACTCGAGGTGGGTCAGATGATCCTCATCGAAGACATACATGATGCCCTCGACACGAAAGGATTCGAACTTGCACCTCTCGTGCGGGAAGCGGGGCAATACGCCAAACGCGGCAGCATCATCGATCTTTTTCCTCCTGCCTCCGAAAAACCCGTCAGGTGCGAGTTCATCGGTGATCAGATACTGTCCCTGCGTCATTTCAATGCGGTGACCCAGAGATCCGAAAAAGAGATCGCGGAAATAGCTGTGAGCAGTCTTAAACATGACGCCGACCACGACACCGCAACCATTATCGATTACCTCGACCCTTCCATTGTGATCGCACACGCGGGACCGTCCTGCATAGATAAGGTCCTGAGCAACGCCACGCCTGAGATCAGGCAACGCTGGACCGAGCTCATCGGCCGTGCGAACCAGATAGATTTTTCCGGGATAGTCGGTGCGGATGGGAACGCTAAAGTCATTAAAGCTGTTTCAAACGATGACTTGCGGCAGCTTTTCAGTGCGCAGAAAACCCACATTTTCCATATCCTCAGTGAAAGACTTCAGAAGGAATGGTCACATTACCCCTTTGTGTATCTCTTCGCCAATACCGACCGTCAGGCTAGGCGCCTGCAGGATATTTTCGAGAGTTACGGACTGATATTTCCCGTTCTGACCAAGATCGGGTATCCGAAAAAAACGCGGGAATGGGGCATTATCGAAGGTCCCATCAGGCGCGGCTTCAGAACCGACGACATTATCGTGCTCACCGAGGACGACATAGTAGGACCGAAAAAGAGGGTCATCAAGAAAAAATGGGACAGCCAGGATGAATTCCTTGCCACCTTCCGCGACCTGGATACCGGTGAATGGGTAGTGCATATCGATCATGGCATCGGCATATACCGGGGCATCGCTCCACTGACCGTAAATAATTACACAAAAGATTTCCTCCTCATCGAATACCTTGGCGGCGATAAGCTCTACGTTCCGGTTGAAGACCTGCACCTAGTCCAGAAGTTTATTGGAAGCGAGAAATTCAAACCGAAAATAGACCGGCTGGGATCGAAATTATGGATCAATACCAAGAAGAGGGTACGCCGCCAGATAGAGGATATTGCCGGGGAACTTCTTGAAATTTATGCCGAACGGCAAATGGCCCAAGGCCACAGCTATCCGCCCGAAGATGAACTTTTCAGGGAAATGGAATCCCGGTTCGAGTATGAGGAGACCGAAGGCCAGATCGACGCCATAAATGACGTCCTGACCGACCTTAAGCGTCCGAAACCAATGGACAGGCTTATCTGCGGCGATGTTGGATTCGGAAAGACCGAAGTCGCCCTGAGGGCTGCATTCAAGGCGGTACTTGACGGGAAACAGGTAGCCGTGCTCGTGCCGACAACCGTCCTGGCGCAGCAGCACTATAAAACCTTCAGTGAACGCTTTTCCGATTATCCCATCGCGATCAGCGTCCTGTCCCGGTTCAGGACCAGGCAGCAACAGACTGAGACCACCGAAATGCTGAAGAAGGGGCAGGTCGATATCATCATAGGAACACACAGACTCCTCCAGAAGGATGTGTCGTTCCGCGATCTTGGTCTGGTTGTTATCGACGAAGAGCATCGTTTTGGCGTAAAGCACAAAGAGAAGCTCAAGATGCTGCGAAAAACGGTCGATGTGCTGACAATGAGCGCCACCCCGATCCCAAGGACGCTCTACATGGCCACTTCCGGAATCAGGGACTTAAGCGTCATAGACACGCCGCCTCTTGACCGTCACGCAGTGCGCACAACGGTCGTCAAGTTCAACGACAATGTCGTTCTGAGGGGTATACGGAATGAACTCGAGAGATCGGGACAGGTTTTTTTCGTCCATAACTTCGTCCACAACATAGGCGTTGTTTACGAGCACCTCGCGCATATCGTTCCCGACGCCCGTATAGCCGTTGCACACGGGCAGATGAGCGGAAGCAGACTTGAAAAGATCATGGTAGATTTTATAGAAAAACGGTATGACATCCTCCTTTCAACAAACATAATCGAGTCAGGGCTCGACATATCCAACGTGAATACGATATTCATCAACAACGCTCACAGGATGGGCCTAGCAGACCTTTACCAGTTGCGTGGCCGGGTGGGAAGAAGCACCCGGCAGGCATATGCGTACCTCCTTGTCCCTGATGAGGAGGCGCTGACACGCGATGCCCGCTTGAGGCTCAAGATACTCGAGGAGCTCAGCGACCTTGGGTCAGGATTTCAAATAGCGAATTACGACCTTGAGATAAGGGGAGCGGGAAACCTTGTCGGAAAAGAGCAATCCGGAAACGTAAATCTGATAGGCTTCGAGCTTTACTGCGACATGCTCGAGGAAACGATAAATAAATTGAAGAATGCGGGCACCGATGTAGCTCCGGAGGAAGACGTGTCCACAGAGATCAATATCCCGGTAAATGCATATATTCCCGACTCCTACATCGAAGACGCCACGCAGAAGCTTCTCATGTACAAACGCCTGTCGCGTGTTCGTCACGAGGATGAGCTGGGTGACCTAGAGGCCGAATTGAAAGACCGTTACGGGCCCATACCTCCCCCGCTGGCAAACCTTTTCGAGGTCATAGCGCTGAAGTCAATGCTGTCCCGTTTCAAGATACGGAAGATCGAAAAGACGAGGAACAAGATAGCCCTTCACGTGACCGGGAATACACCTCTCAACATGCAGCAACTCCTAGGTATGGCCACGGATACGGGCAAAAGGGTCAAACTTCTCCCTGGTGGGCAGATCGTTATAAACACGGGCCTCAGCGAAGGCGAACTTATGAATTTTATAAGAAATATATTGAAGGAAATCATGGCACTGTGATATAAGAATCTCATTTATCGACTATCCACATCATTGTAGCGCATGGGGCAAGCATGCCGGGGACACATTCTGAGATAGGTTGATATAAAATACAGATGGTTTAAGGGGTGTTGAATGAAAAATGCTTTGATCTGCCTGATCTGCCTGTTATTAGCAACCAGTCTTTTCGCCTGCAAAAAAGAAGATGACAGCAAGGCCCTGGTCACTATCAACGACGATAAGATCACGATGAGCGAGTTCAACAAGGAACTCGATAAGATACCAATGAATATGAAAATGATGGTTGCCAACGAGAGCGGAAAGAAAAGTTTCCTCGACAGGCTCATCATCAAAAAGCTTCTCCTGAAAGAGGCTGAAAAAGCGAACGTAGAGCAGGACAAGGAATTTCAGAACAGGCTTGCAGAGATAAAAGAACAGCTTATCATCGAATCTTTACTCAAGAAAAGATTGACGGCAGACTCGAACATAACCGATGAAGCCCTCCAGAAGTATTACGACGCCAATAAGGAAAAGTTCCGGAAGGAGCGGGAGATCAATACGCGCCACATTCTCCTGAAATCGGAAGAAGAAGCAAAACAGGTCAAGGAAAAACTTGCTGCAGGAGAAGATTTCAGCGAACTGGCAAAGAAATATTCGATAGACCCGAACGCAAAGGTCACAGGCGGTGAGGTAGGATTTCACCCGAAGGGCACGCTTCTGCCTGAATACGAGGCTGCAGCGTTCAAGCTGACAAAGGTCGGACAGATAAGCCCGATAACTAGGACACAGTTCGGATATCACATCATCCGGTTGGAAGGGACGAAGCCGCCTCAATATGTCCCTTTTGCAGAAGTGAAAGAATTTATCAAACAGCAGCTCATTCAGGAAAAACAGAAAGAGGTGCTTGACAAATATATCGAAGACCTTAAAAAGAACGCAAAGATCTCCATCAATGAAGCATTGTTGAAGGAACAGGCGCCGGTTGCCACAAAGCCTGAAACAAAGGACGCGAAACCTGAAGCGAAAGATGCTCCGGCCAAACCGGTAGGGACTGACACCACCCCCGACACATCAAAGAAGGATACGGTGCCGAAAAGCAAATGAAACGAACAGTAAAGATCATCATTACATTAGTATTTATCGCAATCACCTGCATGTCGACCCATGCTGAGGTTGTGGACCGAGTCATTGCGATCGTCAACGATGACATTATCACCATGAAGGACTTCGAGGCCTTCGTAAAAGTTGAAAGAAAGACAACCAAATATACCTCTATCGATGAATATTTCAGGAACCTTCAGATCAAACAAAAGCTGGAGGCATATGTCGAAGGGGTATTGATAAAGCAGCAGGCAAAAAGGATGGGTGTTGTTGTAACGGACCAGGAAGTTGGCAAAGTTATAGAGGGGATTCAGAAACAAAATCTCATCACCGATGCCGAACTCAAAGAACAGCTGAGAAAAGACAATGTTACCTACGAGCAGTTCAGGGAAGGCATAAAACTGAATATACTCAGAACACGGCTGCTCATGCGGGTACTGTCCACCGAGGTCAATATTACAGAGAACGCGCTGAAGAGCTATTATGACAGCCATCAAGAGTATTTCATGGATGAAGAGTTCCACATCCAGCAGATATTTATATCCGGCCAGCACAAAGATATTCGCGAGAGGGCCGAAAAGGCCTATAAACAGCTGACTACCGGTACGCCTTTTGCCGAGGTGGCACGCAATGTGTCGGACGATCCTTCCGCCCGGCAGGGGGGAGATATAGGGTTCGTCAAGAAAAGCGACCTTCTCCCGACCTTGAGAGAGGCTGTCATGGCTCTTCAACCGGGCTCTTTCTCCATTGTCGTCCCGACACCCTACGGCCTGCATATACTGAAGCTCATCGAGGTCAAACAGGCGCAGGTCCTGCCGTATGAAGAGGTAAAAAAGGGGATCGGCGAGCGGATGATGATGGAAGAATCGAACAAGCGATACCGTGACTATATCGACAAGGTCAAAAGGTCGTCATACATCGAGGTAAAGATATAAAGATCGACCGGATTGCTGTAACGATAGGCGACCCTGCCGGAATAGGCCCCGAGATCGTTCTGAAAGCCCTTCCCCGGATCACGGGAAGATCTATACCGCTTATCGTAGGTGACTCTCAGACATTGGACAGAGTCTATACCTTCCTGCCGTCCCTCCCCCGGTACACATTTAAATTGCCGGGCCACGGCCGCGCCGGTGACGTTGAATTCCTCGACTGTGCGCATGTCACTGCCCTGACCACCCCCGGGGTTTCTGATGCCAGTTGTGGCCACGCTTCATTCCAGTACATCATCGAGGCGCTCAAGCTTGTGTTCGCCGGTCGGGCATCGGCCATTGTAACCTGTCCCATAAGCAAATCATCGCTCAACATGGCAGGTGTGCCATTTCCGGGGCACACCGAAATGCTGGCGCATTTTGGCGGGGTCGACAGTTGCGTTATGATGCTCGCCAATCCGAATTTACGCGTAAGCCTAGTAACGATACATATACCTCTTGGCGAGGTGCCGGTCAGGGTCACCGAACGGGGTGTTTTTGACTGCATACGCATCACCTGCCGTTCTCTTGAACAACGATTATCCCTGAGAAGGCCCCTCATCAAGGTCTGCGGGCTCAATCCCCACGCAGGCGAACAGGGGATAATGGGCCACGAAGAAGATGTGATCGTTCGCGCGATCGACCGCGCCCGGTCGATCGGGATACGCGCCCTGGGCCCCTATCCGGCTGATTCTCTTTTCCACAATATTGATTGCGATGCATACATCGCGATGTACCATGATCAAGGTCTTATTCCGGTAAAGACACTTGATTTTGAAAGGACCGTGAACATCACGTTCGGCCTGCCGTTCGTGAGAACATCGCCCGGCCATGGGACGGGGTTTGACATCGCCGGTCAGGGCCGCGCCGATCCGACGAGCCTCATCGAGGCCTATAAAACGGCTTGTGCCATGGCCGAAAGGGCCGCATAGAATTTATCCTGCCGTAAATTTCCTTTGACACTCCTAACAATTTCATGTTAAAAACACGTCATGTCAAACATGTTGAAACATCAGATAGCAAATTTCAAATGGGCTTGGTGGTGGCGGA
>Ga0172382_10004450_pt1 | contig 21445 bp, 17 predicted proteins | sample Leawel138RmetaG_FD_122245 | JGI IMG/M metagenome (GOLD analysis project Ga0172382, IMG submission 122245) | Leachate microbial communities from a municipal landfill in Southern Ontario, Canada - Leachate well 138R metaG | ecosystem: Engineered > Solid waste > Landfill > Unclassified | place... | reverse complement strand
GTTCTGGCCCGCCGAGCTGGAGAGCGCCGGCTACCGCACGCCCAGCGGCGTGTTCGCCCACGGCTTCCTCACCGTCAACGGCACCAAGATGTCCAAGTCGCGCGGCACCTTCATCACCGCGTCCAGCTTCCTCCAGCACCTCAATCCGGAGTGGCTGCGCTACTACTTCGCCGCCAAGCTGGGCAGCGGCGTCGACGACATCGACCTCAACCTGGAGGATTTCACTAACCGCGTCAACGCCGACCTCGTCAATAAGTACGTGAACATCGCCGCACGCTGTTCCGGATTTATTACTAAGCGCTTTAACGGTGAAACCGCCTTCATGGCAACGAGAGATGCCACCGAGGACGTCTGGCTAGCACCTGCTGAACCTATGGATGAGCATGGCGATAGAGTTTTCAATTTACTATTTAGCTACCGAACTGCAACAGAAAAGATAGCTGCGCTCTATGAACAGCGTGAATACGGGAAGGCTGTCCGGAAAATCATGTTTCTCGCGGACTTAGCCAATCAGTACGTTGATGAAATGAAACCATGGGAGCTGGCCAAGCAAGAAGGCCAAGAGAGGCTCCTACGGGAGGTATGTACCGTCGGAATCAATATGTTTCGATTGCTGACGATCTATCTCAAACCGATATTGCCGCGTGTTGCGGAGCAGGTAGAGTCCTTCCTGAACATCCAGCCGCTGACCTGGAGTGACGCCGACAGACCGCTGCCCAATGGACACACCATCAACGCCTACAGCCACCTGATGACCCGCATCGATGCCAAGCAGATCGACGCCCTCGTCGCCGCCAACACCCAGAGCATGGCGCCTGCCCCGGACAGCCATTCCCAGGCGCGCCACGGCGAACACCAACAACACGAGACCCAGACCGTCATGGACCCCATCGCCGAAACCATCAGCATCGACGACTTCGCCAAAGTGGACCTGCGCGTGGCGCGCATCGCCGCCGCCGCCTACGTGGAAGGGGCCGACAAGCTGCTGCAGCTGACCCTCGACCTGGGCGGCGAAACCCGCAACGTCTTTGCGGGCATCCGTTCCGCCTACGACCCGAAAGACCTGGAAGGCCGCCTCACGGTGATGGTCGCCAACCTGGCCCCGCGCAAGATGAAGTTCGGCCTGTCGGAGGGCATGGTGCTGGCCGCCGGCCCCGGCGGCAAGGAGCTGTTCATCCTCAGTCCGGACGACGGCGCCCAACCCGGCATGCGCATCAAGTAAGGCAGATACAAACTCACCGTAGGATGGGTGGAACGAAGTGGAACCCATCAACCGCGGCCCGATGGGTTACGCTACGCTCCACCCATCCTACGGTCTCGGCCCGGACAACCATACACAACCGGCATGTGCAATGGATATTGGCGGCACGGCAAAGATAAAAGGGGATTGCGAATGATCATTCTTGCCTACCCGCCGCTTCTGCTATCTTTGCACTAACCATTTAATGTACCTGTATCTTTTATTTTTCCACTTGCATCCGACTCAATGATCGAATACGCCCTCATCCTCGTCAGCACGGTGCTGGTCAACAACTTCGTCCTGGTGAAGTTTCTTGGCCTGTGTCCGTTCATGGGCGTATCGCGCAAGCTGGAAACGGCCCTGGGCATGGGCCTGGCCACCACCTTCGTGCTCACCCTGTCGTCGATCAGCAGTTACATGGTGAACGAGTTCCTGCTCGCGCCGCTCGGCATCGAATACCTGCGCACCATCGCCTTCATCCTGGTCATCGCCGTGGTGGTGCAGTTCACCGAGATGGTGGTACACAAGACCAGCCCGGTGCTGTACCAGGTACTGGGCATCTTCCTGCCGCTGATCACCACCAACTGCGCCGTGCTCGGCGTCGCCCTGCTCAACACCAAGGCGCAGCACAGCTTCCTCGAATCCGCCGTCTACGGCTTCGGTGCGGCGGTCGGTTTCTCCCTGGTGCTGGTGCTGTTCGCCGCCATGCGCGAGCGCATCACCGTCAGCGACGTCCCCGCCGTGTTCCGCGGACCCGCCATCGCCCTGATCACCGCTGGCCTGATGTCGATGGCCTTCATGGGCTTCGCCGGCTTGGTTAAGGGCTAACGGCTTGAGTCCGCGAATGAACGCAAATACACGCAAATTTGCAGGACATGGAACTGGTGCCGCATCGCGCGCGAACCGTATTCGCGTTTATTCGCGTTCATTGGCGGACTGCATTTAAGCGATGCTTACCGCGATCCTCGCCCTCGCCCTGCTCGCCCTGGCCTTCGGCCTGCTGCTTGGCTATGCGGCCGTGCGCTTCAAGGTGGACAGCGACCCCATCGTCGACAAGATCGACGCCATCCTGCCGCAGACCCAGTGTGGCCAGTGCGGCTTCGCCGGTTGCCATCCCTATGCCGAGGCCATCGCCAAGGGCGAGGCCGACATCAACCTGTGTCCGCCCGGCGGAGAGACGGTGGTGATGGCGCTGGCTGATCTGCTGGGACGGGATGCCAAGCCGGTGGAGGGCGGTAGCAAGGAGAAGATGGTCGCCTTCATCGATGAACAGACCTGCATCGGCTGCACCCTGTGCCTACAGGCCTGCCCGGTGGACGCCATCCTCGGCGCCGCCAAGCAGATGCACACCATCATCGAAAGCGAGTGCACCGGCTGCGAACTGTGCGTGGCCCCCTGCCCGGTGGACTGCATCAGCATGATCCCGATCAAGGTGGCGCCGGCGACCTGGACCTGGCCCTATCCGGCCACCAGCATCAAGCCGGAACAAGCATCATGACCAAACCCATCAACACCACGACAGCGCGCAAGCTGTGGCATTTCCATGGCGGCCTGCACCTGCCTGATCACAAGTCGCTGTCCTGCGAACAACCGATCCAGCCCGCTGTTCTGCCCAAGCGCCTGGTGCTGCCCCTGCAGCAGCACATCGGAGCACCGGCCAAGCCCATAGTCGAAGTGGGTGAGCGTGTACTCAAGGGGCAGACCATCGCCCAACCCGACGGCTTCGTCAGTGCCGCACTGCATGCCCCCACCTCAGGCACGGTAGTGGCCATCGAGGACCGTGCGGTACCGCATCCGTCGGGCCTGACCGCCCCCTGCATCGTGCTGGAAAGCGACGGTGAAGATCGCTGGGTAGAGCTGCAACCGCATGGCAACTGGGCCGCACTCGACCCCAGCGAGCTGCGTAACCTCATTCGCGAGGCAGGTATCGTCGGCCTGGGCGGTGCCGGGTTTCCCAGCTTCATCAAGCTCAATCCCGGCGCGCGCACCGAGGTCGATACCCTGGTGCTCAACGCCGCCGAGTGCGAACCCTACATCACCTGCGACGATCGCCTGATGCGCGAACGCGCCGACGAGGTCATCGCCGGCGCGCGCATCATGCGCCATGCCCTGCACGCGCGCCGCGTGGTGATCGGCATTGAGGACAACAAGCCGCAGGCTCACGCCGCGCTGCGCGATGCCCTGGCCCGCGTCGACCGCAGTGACATCGAACTGGTGCAGGTGCCGACGCGCTACCCCACCGGCGGTGAAAAGCAGCTGATCAAGGTACTCACCGGCAAGGAAGTGCCGTCGCAGGGCCTGCCCATCGACATCAACATCGTATGCCACAATGTCGCCACCGCCGCCGCCGTGCATCGCGCGGTGGAGCGCGGCGAACCGCTGATCTCGCGCATCGTCACCATCACCGGACGCGGCATCGCCACGCCGCGCAATCTGGAGGTGTTGATAGGAACCCCGGTCGATGACCTGCTGCGTCAGTGCGGCGGCACCACACCGACGCTGTCGCGGCTGGTGCTGGGCGGCCCGCTGATGGGCATCACCCTGCCGCACAGCGGGCTGCCGATCACTAAAACCGGCAACTGCATCCTGGCCCTGGCGCCGGGCGAATTCGGCCAACAGGGGCCGGTGCGCAACTGCATCCGCTGCGGCGAGTGCGCCCGCGTCTGCCCGGCCAACCTGCTGCCGCAGCAACTGTACTGGCACACGCGCGCCAAGGATTTCGACAAGGTGCAGGATTACAACTTGTTCGACTGCATCGAGTGCGGCTGCTGTGCCTATGTCTGTCCCGCCAACCTGCCGCTGGTGCAGTACTACCGCTACGCCAAGACGGCGATCTGGGCCCAGGCGCGCGACAAGAAAAAGGCCGAGCTGGCGCGCGAGCGCCACGACTTCCGTACCGAACGTCAGGAACGTGAAAAGGCCGAGCGCGCCGCCAAGCTGGCCATGAAAAAGGCCGCGCTGGAGGAGTCTCCCGCCGCCGACAGCGAAGAGGCCAAGAAGGCCGCCATCAAGGCGGCCATGGAGCGGGCCAAGGCCAAACGCGAGGCTGCCGGCGTCGAGCCGCAGAACACCGACAACCTGACGCCGGATCAGCAGCGCCAGATCGACGAGGTCGAGGCGCGCCGTGCGGCGGCCGAGAAGGAAGAGTGAATCCGCGAATGAACGCAAATACACGCAAATGCCAAACCCCATGCGTGGTTGGTTCAGGTGTTATTCGCGCTCATTCGCGTTCATTCGCGGACAGAGATCGATAACCATGGCCAACCCCGTCATCAGTTCGCCCCACCTGCACGGCCCGGCCAACGTCAGCAACGTGATGCTGCGCGTGGTCTACGCGCTGCTGCCCGCTGTGGCCGGCTGCGTCTGGCTGTTTGGCTGGGGCGTACTGGTCAATCTGCTCGTCGCCATTGCCGTGGCGCTGGCCAGCGAGGCCGCCGTGCTCGCCCTGCGTCGACGCCCAATCCTGATCACGCTGCGCGACGGCAGCGCCCTGGTCACGGCCCTGTTGCTGGCCATCGCCCTGCCGCCGCTGGCGCCCTGGTGGCTGGTGGCGGTGGGCAGCTTCTTTGCCATCGTCTTCGCCAAGCAGTTGTACGGCGGCCTCGGCTTCAATCCGTTCAATCCGGCCATGGCAGGCTACGTGCTGCTGTTGGTGTCGTTTCCGCAGGAGATGACCTCCTGGGCCGCGCCGACCAGCCTGCGCAGCGCCGATCTCGGCCTGGTGCAGGTGCTGCTGCACAGCCTCACCGGCATACTGCCAGCGGATATCCACATGGACGCCCTCACCTCCGCCACCGTGCTGGACACCCTGAAGGTGCAACTGGGCATGGCGCATACGGTCAGTGAGATCCGTGGCGGCCCGATCTTCGGTTATTTCGGTGGGAAGGGCTGGGAGATCATCAACGGACTTATTCTGCTCGGTGGCCTGTGGCTGCTGTGGCGGCGCGTCATCACCTGGCACGTACCGGTGGCGGTGCTGGGCAGCCTGGCGCTGATCGCCACGCTGTTTCATCTCATCAATCCCGAACTCTATGCCGGGCCGCTGTTCCACCTCGCCAGCGGCGGCGCCATGCTCGGCGCCTTCTTCATCGCCACCGATCCGGTGAGCGGCGCCACCAGCGCACGCGGCCAGCTGGTGTTCGGCATCGGCATGGGCCTGCTGATCTTCGTCATCCGCACCTGGGGCGGGTTCCCCGACGGTGTTGCCTTTGCCGTGCTGCTGATGAACATGGCCGCCCCCGCCATCGACTACTACACCCAGCCGCGGGTGTACGGCCATAACAGGGGATGACGATGCCGCTCAAGAAGATGCTGCTCAGCGCCTCCCTGCTCGGCCTGTTCGCCGTTATCGGCACCTCGCTGGTGGCGTTCACCTACGAAACCACGCGCGAGCGCATTGCACAGAACGAGCGCGATACCCTGCTGCACAGCCTGCACGCCCTGATCCAGCCGGAACGCTATGACAACGACCCGGCCGCGGATCGCACCGAAGTGACAGACGTGCTCCTGCTCGGCAGCAGTGCACCGCAACAGGTATACCGCGCGCGCAAGAACGGCCAGCCGGTAGCCCTGGCGCTGACCGCCGTGGCACCCGACGGCTACAGCGGTGACATCAACCTGCTCATCGCCATCAATCACGACGGCACTCTCGCCGGCGTCCGCGTCACCGCCCACCGCGAAACCCCCGGGCTGGGCGACAAGGTGGATACCGCGCGCTCCGACTGGATCCACAGCTTCGCCGGCCACTCGCTGGGCAATCCTGCACCGGAACGATGGAAAGTGAAAAAAGATGGCGGCGTATTTGATCAGTTCACCGGCGCCACCGTCACGCCGCGCGCCGTGGTAAAGGCGGTGCACGGCGCTCTCAACTATTATCAACAGCACCGCGATACGCTGTTCGACGAAGGCAGAACTCCGCCACAGGAGGCCCCCCATGGCTGACAAATCCCTGCGCCAGATCGCCGGCGATGGCCTGTGGCACAACAACGTCGCCTTCGTGCAGATCCTCGGCCTGTGCCCGCTGCTGGCGGTGACCTCCAACGTGGTCAACGGCCTCGGCCTCGGTCTGGCCACCCTGCTCACCCTGGTGCTGTCCAGCGTCACCGTCTCTGCCATCCGCAACCTGATCCGCCCGGACATCCGCATCGCCGTGTTCGTCATGCTCATCGCCAGCATCGTCACTGCCATCGAACTCGCTATGAATGCCTGGTTTCACGAACTGCACGGCATCCTCGGCATCTTCATCCCGCTGATCGTCACCAACTGCTCCATTCTGGGCCGTGCCGAGGCCTTCGCCTCCAAGAACAACATCGGCCGTTCCTTCATCGATGCCTTCACCATGGGCGTCGGCTTCGCCGTGGCCCTGGTGCTGCTCGGCGCCATGCGCGAACTGCTCGGCTCCGGCACCCTGTTCGACCAGGCCCACCTGATGTTCGGCGAGGCGGCGCGCGCCTTCCGCCTTACGGTGTTCGAGGACTACAAGGGTCTCCTCATCGCCATCCTGCCGCCCGGCGCCTTCATCGGCCTGGGGCTATTGATTGCGCTGAAGAACGTCATCGATCAGCGCCGTGCCCGCGCGCCGCAGCCGGTGGCCGCCGCGGAAGAGCTGGCAACGCAATAGGTTTCAAGTAACAAGCCACTGAGAGTTTGTATTTTCTTTTTACGTAACTACTCGCCCAGTTGAACCTGAAAACACCATCGGTCCGCAAATGAACGCCAATGGACGCAAATATTCATCACATGTGACCGAGGATGGCCGGCTCACCCGGCAGGTGAAACGATCCGACTGTTCCGGGTCTCAAACCGACCTACTTATTTGCGTCCATTCGCGTTCATTCGCGGACTCAATTGCCGTTGGGTTGGTCTGAAGTCCGCCCGGGGCGAGTAGTTACCTTTTTACTTGCAACTTGAAACCTATTCCCAATGAATCCCGCCAAACGCCACGAAATATTCACGCGCCTGCGTGCGGAGAATCCCACCCCCACCACCGAGCTCCACTACCGCACGCCGTTCGAGCTGCTGGTGGCCGTGGTGCTGTCGGCGCAGGCCACCGACAAGGGCGTGAACAAGGCTACGGCGAAACTGTTTCCCGTCGCCAACACGCCGCAGGCGATCCTCGACCTCGGCCTCGACGGCCTGAAGGAGTACGTCAAGACCATCGGCCTGTACAACAGCAAGGCGGAGAACATCATCAAGACTTGCCGCATTCTGCTGGAGCAGCACGGCGGCGCGGTACCGGCAGAACGTGCCGCACTTGAAGCCCTGCCCGGCGTCGGCCGCAAGACCGCCAATGTGGTGCTCAACACCGCCTTCGGCCAGCCCACCATCGCCGTCGACACCCACATCTTCCGAGTGAGCAACCGCACCGGTATCGCCCCGGGCAAGACCGTGCTGGAGGTAGAGAAGAAGCTGGAGAAGGTGGTGCCGGCCGAATTCAAACAGGATGCCCACCATTGGCTGATCCTGCACGGCCGCTACATCTGCGTGGCGCGCAAGCCCAAGTGCCCGGCCTGCATCATTGAGGACCTGTGCGAGTACCGGCACAAGACCACGGATGAAAACCCGCCGCAGAGGCGCAGAGAAAACCCGGAGTAAATGATCATGTCTTGCCACTTTTTCACCTCGCGTATCTCCGCGTCTCCGCGCCTCTGCGGCAGGTGTTGAAACGATGCTGTTCGGCAATGACAGAACCGCGCTGCGCCGCTTCTATCTGGAGGCCTGGCGCAAGCTGCGCGAGAACCAGCCGCTGGAACCGCTGGAACGGCAGATCGCCGAGGTGGTGAGCGAGCATCCGGAATACCACGCCCTGCTGGAGGGCGAGGATGCGCTGGCGCAGGACTACACGCCGGAGATGGGCCAGTCCAACCCCTTTCTGCACATGGGCATGCACATCGCCATCCGCGAACAGCTGGGCGGCGATCGTCCCGTCGGCATCGTTACCGCCTACCGCGCGCTGCTGCTGCGCCTGGGCGATCCCCACGCGGTGGAGCACCACATGATGGAATGCCTCGGCCAGGCCCTGTGGGAGGCGCAGCGCGCCGGCCGCGCGCCCGACGAGGCGGCCTATCTGAAATGCCTCAACCGGTAGGATGGGCAAAGCGAATGCCCATCAGGTCCTGCGGGTTGATGGACACGCTTCGCTTTGGCCATCCTAAAAATTGAACGGTTTTCTCTTGCCGCGGCTGTGATAATCTTGCGGAACCGCCGCCACTGGCCGGCGGTCACATGTTTACCCCCCGCAAGCGGAACCCATGATGCAAGGTTGGCGTAAGGCGATAATCTGGCTGGTGCTGCTGTGGCTGCCCGTGCAGGGTTTTGCCGCTGGCTTCATGCCCTTTGCCTGTCACAAGCATGACACCGACCAGGCCGCCGTATCCCAGCACGACGGCCATCACCACGATTCCACTGCCCACCACAGCCATGACCAGGCCGAAGCCGACGATGGCCTGACCCATGCGCTGGCCTGCGACAACTGCAACCTGTGCCAGTTGTGTGGTGCCCTGGCCCTGCCGGCCACGGCACTCAAGGATCATGTTCCTTTGTCTGGCGGCATCGAAACCGGCATGATGCCGCGGTTGCAATCCTTCATACCCACCCTGCCGCACCGACCTCCCCGCGCACACCTCGTCTAGGGACGGTTCCGCACCGGCCCGGCGCGCCCCTGCGCGTCGTGTATCTGCGTCCCGTCCTGTCGTCCGGATGTTCTGTTTCCGTACCCGACGAGGATCATCATGCGTATCTTTTTCATCATGCTACTGGTGCTGTGGGCGCCGGTACTGCCGGCCCATGAGGGCCACGATCATGGCGATGCAGCACCGGCAATGCCGGCCGCACCGCTCGCCCCCCGTTTCGAGGCCCACGGCTCGGGTCTGGAACTGCTCGGCCGCCTGCACGACGGCGAGCTCACCCTGTGGCTGGATGCCTGGGACAGCAATGCGCCGATCACCGGCGCCGCGCTGACCCTGGAGGCGGGCACATGGAGTGTAGAGGCGCAGGAGATCGCACCCGGGCGCTACCGCGCGGATGCCGGCCCGCTGACCCAGGCCAGCCGCCACAACCTGATGATCTTCATCCACACCGGTGACATCGACGAGGTGCTCATAGCCACACTGGAAGTAGGCGCGGAGCAGACGGCGGAGGCCCACAGCCATCGACAGGAGTGGGCCATTGCCATGGTGATCGTGCTGCTGGCAGCAGGTGCTCTGCTGGCAGGCCGCCGCCGCATGCTGCGCGCCACCCCCGTCCTGGCCCTGCTGCTTGCAGCACTCACTGCCCCCGATGGTTACGCCCACGAAGGTCACGACCACGCGCCGGAACCAGCCATGCCACTCCCCGCCGACGACACGCCGTCGCGCCTGCCCAGCGGTGGTCTGTTCCTGCCCAAGCCCAGCCAGCATCTGCTGGCGATTCGTACCCGGCTCGTGCAACCGGGCGAACTGGCGCGCAGCGTGGAGCTGATGGGCCATGTGGTTCCCGACCCGAATGCCAGTGGCGCAGTGCAGGCGCCGCGCGCCGGCCGTCTGCTCGCCGGACCCGACGGCCTGCCGCATCTGGGCCAGAACGTGCGCCAGGGCCAGATGCTGGCGCGGCTGGTGCCGCTGGCCGCCGCCATCGACCACGGCGAGAAGGAAGCGCAGCTGGCGGAGATCAAGGGCGAACTGGAAGTGGCGGAACGACAACTGATCCGCCTGCAGCAGTTGCGCGACAGCGTGACGGAAAAGGAACTGGACGCCGCCGCCGTGGCGGTGCGCAGCCTGCAGCGGCGGCGTGATGCGGTAGCCGCCGGTCTGTACAGGGACGAGGCACTCACCGCCCCCATCGACGGCGTGATCAGCCTCAGCACCGCCCGTGTCGGCGGCGTGGTAGCGGCGGGCGATACGCTGTTCGAAATCGTGCAACCGCAACGCCTGTGGGTGGATGCAGTGGCCTACGACCCGGCCCTCGCCGAGAACATCCAGGAGGCCAGCGTGCGCCTCGCCTCCGGAACGGTGTTGCCGGCACGCCTGCTCGGTGCCGGCACGCGCCTGCGCCAGCAGGCGGTGCCACTGCAGTTCGAACTGTTGCCGCCACTGCCGGCGCTGGCGGTAGATGAAAAGGTCACCGTATACGCGCGACTCAGCGACAGCGTGCACGGTGTGGCGTTGCCGCGCGAGGCCGTGACGCGCGGCCCCGGCGGTGAATGGCGGGTGTGGATCAAGCAGGGCGCCGAACATTACACACCGCAGCGCGTCACTATCGAACCGCTGGATGGCCTCAAGGTGGCGATCACCGGCGGCCTCGACGGCGGCGAACGCGTGGTGGTGCAGGGCGCGCCGCTGCTCGAGCAGATCCGCTAGGAGGGCGCCATGTTTGACGCCATCATTTCCGTCAGCCTGCGCCAGCGCCTGCTGGTGCTCGCCGGTGCCGTGCTGCTCATGGCCTGGGGTTCGCTCAGCCTGCGTCAGATGGGCATCGACGTGTTCCCCGATCTCAACCGCCCCACCGTCACGCTGATGACCGAGGCCTACGGCATGGCGCCGGAGGAAGTGGAACAGTTGGTCACCTTTCCCATCGAATCGGCCATGAACGGCATGCCCGGTGTGGTGCGCGTGCGCTCGGTGTCGGGCATCGGCCTGTCCATCGTCTACGTGGAGTTCGACTGGGGCACCGAGGTATACCGCAATCGCCAGCAGGTGGCGGAGCGCCTCGGCCTGGTGCGCGACCAGCTGCCTGCCGGCATTACCCCGCACATGGGGCCGATCAGTTCCATCATGGGCGAGATCCTGCTGGTGGCGATCCCGGTGGCCGAGGGCGCCGACCCGATGGCGGCACGCGAGGCAGCTGACTGGGTGATCCGACCGCGCCTGCTCACCCTGCCCGGTGTGGCTCAGGTGATCGCCATCGGCGGTGAGGTGCGCCAGTACCAGGTGACCCCCGACCCGTTGCGCATGGAAGACCTCGGCGTATCGTTGGAGCAACTGGAAGGCGCGCTGCGCAATTTTGCAGTAAACACCAGTGGCGGCTTTCTCGACAGCACGGCGCGCGAATACCTGATCCGCCACATCGGCCGCACCACCCGTCTCGACGACTTGCGCAACCTGGTGGTGGCCTGGCAGGACAATCGTCCGATCCTGCTGCGCCAGGTGGCCAGCGCCGCGTACGGTGCGGCGTTGAAGCGCGGCGATGCCGGCTTCAACGGTGCACCGGCGGTCATCGTCTCGGTGCAGAAACAGCCGGCAACGGATACCGTGCAGCTCACCGGCGCGGTGGAAGCCGCGCTGAGCGATCTGGCGCGCACACTTCCGGCAAGCATTGGCCAGCCGCAGATCCTGTTCCGTCAGGCCGACTTCATCGAGGCGGCGGTAAGCAATGTCGGCGAGGCACTGCGCGATGGTGCCATCATGGTCGCCGTGGTGCTGTTCCTGTTTCTGCTCAACACGCGCACCACCTTCATCGCCCTCGCCGCCATTCCGCTGTCGCTGCTGATGACGGTGCTGGTGTTCCGCTGGTTCGGACTGTCCATCAACACCATGACCCTCGGCGGTCTCGCCATCGCCATCGGCGAGTTGGTGGACGATGCGGTAGTCGGCATGGAAAACGTGTTCCGCCGCCTCAAGGAACACCGCCGCCGCGGCGCACCGTTTGATGTGTTCAAGGTAATAGCGGCAGCCACCGCCGAGGTGCGTTCCGGCATCGTCTACGCCACGGCGATCATCGTGCTGGTGTTCGTACCGTTGTTCGTCCTGCCCGGCATCGAGGGCCGTCTGTTCACGCCGCTGGGCATGGCCTACATCGTGTCGATCCTCGCCAGCATGCTGGTGGCGATTACCGTCACCCCGGTGCTGTGTTACTACCTGTTGCCGCGCATGCAATACCTGCCGAGCGACGACAGTCCACTGGTACGCAAGCTCAAGCACTGGGATCGCGCATTGCTGCACTGGTCCTTCGATCACCCGCGCCTGCTACTCGGTGGCGCGCTGGCGTTGGTTATCACCGCTGCTGCCGCCGTACCCTTCCTGCCGCGCGCCTTTCTGCCCGCCTTCAACGAGGGCACGCTCACCATCAGCGTGCTACTCAATCCCGGCACCAGCCTGAGCGAATCCAACCGCATCGGTGCGCTGGCGGAGCGGCTGGTGATGGCCGTGCCCGAGGTAGTTCAGGTGGGGCGCCGCACCGGCCGTGCCGAACTGGATGAACACGCCGAGGGCGTGCACAGCACGGAACTGGAGGTGGACCTGCGGCCGTCACAGCGTGACCGCGAAGCGATCATGGCCGATATCCGCCGCCGCCTCGCACCGCTGCCGGCCACGATGAGCCTGGGCCAGCCCATCTCGCATCGCCTCGATCACCTCCTGTCCGGCATCCGCGCCCAGATCGCGGTGAAGATATTCGGTGATGACCTCGACACACTGCGCGGCCTCGCCGCCGCTCTGCACCGCAGCCTGGCCAGTATCCCCGGCCTGGTCGACGTGCAGATCGAAAAGCAGGTGCTGATCCCGCAGCAGGTGGTGCGGCTCGACTACCAGCGTGCCGCTGCCTACGGCGTCAATCCGGCGCAAATGTTGGCGGCGCTGGAGACCCTGGTGGGTGGTGCCCGTGTCGCACAGGTGATCGACGGCAACCGCCGCTTCGACGTGGCGCTGCGCCTGCCGGAAGAACAACGCGGCGCCACGGCCCTGGAGAATCTCCTCGTCGCGACGCCGGCCGGTCATGTACCGCTGCGCCTCATCGCCGCAGTCGAAGAGGTGGACGGCCCCAACCAGATCAGCCGTGATGATGGCCGCCGCCGCATCGTCATCGCCGCCAACAGCGACGGTCGCGACGTGAGCATCCTGGTGGAGCAGGTCCGTGCCGCCTTGGCCGAACAACGCCTGCCGGCCGGCTATTTTCACCGCCTGGAAGGCCAGTTCCAGGCGCAGGAACAGGCCACCCGCCTGATTACCTGGCTGGCTCTGCTGTCGCTGCTGCTGGTGGTGCTGGTGCTGTACAGCCGCTACAAATCATGGCGCCTCACCGCCATGATCCTCGGCAGCATACCGCTCGCCCTGGTGGGCAGCGTGGCAGCCCTGTGGTTCAGCGGCGAACAGTTGAGCGTCGCCACCCTCATCGGCTTCATCACCCTCACCGGCATCGCCGCGCGCAACGGCATCCTCAAGGTAAGCCACTACATCAATCTCGCCGTGTTCGAAGGCGAGAACTTCGGCCGCGAACTGATCGTACGCGGCTCGCTGGAGCGGCTGACGCCGGTGCTGATGACCGCGCTGGTCACCGCCATCGCCCTGGTGCCACTACTGCTCGCTGTGGGCGCCCCCGGCAAGGAGATCCTGTACCCGGTAGCCGTGGTGATCTTCGGGGGTCTTATCAGCGCCACTCTGCTCGACACCCTGCTCACCCCGGTGCTGTTCTGGCTGTGGGGCGAGAAACCGCTGCAACAACTGCTCGGCGAACAACGCGCCGAGGCCTATTGATCCATCACCATCCACGCAAGGAGACACATGATGAAACTGCTGCATACCCTGCTCGCTGCCGCCGCCCTGGCCTTTGCCGGCCAAACGTTTGCCCACAGCGACGAATACCTCGACACCATCGTCACGCCGCACGGCGGCCAGATGCGCATGGCCGGCATGCACCACTTCGAACTGGTGGTGGAGAAAGGCGCACTTACCGTCTACCTCACCGACCACGCCGATCAGCCAGTGGCCAGTGCTGGCGCCAGCGGCAGCGCCACTGTGCTGGTAGGGCGCAACCGCAGCAGTATCGATCTCAAGCCTGCCGGCGAGAACCGCCTTATCGGCAAGGGTGAGTTCGTCATGGATGCCGCCATGCGTGTAGTGCTCAATATCACCCTGGCCGGCCAGCAGCCGGGCCAAGCCCGCTTCACGCCGCTGGCACCACGTCAGGTAAAAACCATCGCGACCGAGCACAGCCACGGCCACGACGACCACCATCACCACTGAGGAAACCCATTCACCGCAAAGGCGCAAAGATATTCAGAACGGATATCGATAGAAACCCGGTGTGCGAAGGCATGGTCTTGCCACGTCCGCATTCATTGCATTGTGCAGACTGTCGTGGGGTAACGCTGTTGTTCGCGTTGCGTTCTTTGCGGTGAACGGATGGCGTGTGGGAAAATGCTGGTACTGCACGAGGAGCACCACCATGAACCAATACAAGCTGGTCCTGCCCGAACACCTGAACCATTACGGCTATCTGTTCGGTGGCAACATGCTGAAATGGACCGATGAGTATTCCTGGATCGCCGCCAGCCTGGAGTATCCCGGCTGCAAGTTCGTCACCATCGGCATGGATCGGGTGGAGTTCCGCAAGGGCGTGGACAAGGGCGCGATCCTGCGCTTCGACGTGCAGCGCGCCCATCAGGGAACAACTTCGGTGCGCTATGCCGTCAGCGTCTATGCCGACAGCATCGAAACGGGCCGGGAGGAACTGGTGTTCTCCACCCAGGTCAGCTTCGTCTGCGTGGATGAGCACGGCAACAAGCGCGCCCTCCCCACGGAGGAACCGGAGTAGCCGATTGACGTGCGCACCGCGCACGTCATCTTGCCTCTTCGCTCTTGTATCTTTTCTCTGCCGTCAACGCGGCAGATTGAGGATCACGCTGTTCGCCGTCACTGGATGCTCCGGCGGGATGATAAATCCGTGATCATTGTCATTGTGGCAGACGATGCACTGCGCGCGCATCGTGCGGAAGGCATGCAGGAATGTAGCCCAATCCCTCTTCTTGAACGCATCCTCGAACTCAACCATGGCGTGGTCGAGGAACACCTGAGAGGTGGCGGCACGCTTGGGACTGCTGATTTGCAGCAACTCGATGAGCTTGACGATCTCTTCCATTTGGTACTCGGCGAACGCCCATTGGCCCAGCTTTCCCGCCCAATACAGGTTTTGGTAGCGCTCACCCACCTCGATCATCACATGGGCGGTGGACGGCAGGGTCTTGATGACCTGCTCCACCTTGGCCGCGGTATTGCTGCTCTTGCGCCAATCCCTATCCTGGTCGGCCGCTACCCCTCCACTCAAGGCCAGCGCTATAACAATCAGGCCCCATCGCCACCCATTACCCATCACAGTCTCCTGTCGCACATCGGATTTAGATGAATTCTAAATAAGTTGACTATTTTGGTAAAGCAATCAACCTTTGCAACCGATGAGCTCAATGGGATAGCCGTCCGGATCAGAGACAAAAGCGATTAGAGTGGTGCCGGCGTTCATCGGACCGGGCTCGCGCAGGATCCTGCCACCACGCGCGCGGATCTCCTCCGCTGCCCGATAAACGTCATCCACCGCCAACGCCAGATGGCCGAAGCCGCTCCCCAACTCGTAGCTCTCTACACCCCAGTTGTAAGTCAGCTCGATGACGCTGTCGTGGGCCTCGTCGCCATAGCCTACGAAGGCCAAGGTGAACTTTCCTTCCGGGTATTCCTTGCGCCGCAGCAGCTTCATGCCCAGCACGTCGGTGTAGAAGCGGATGGAACGATCCAGATCGCCGACCCGGAGCATGGTGTGCAATATACGCATGGCAAACCTCCTTCAACAGCAGATACAAGTTGCAAGTGACAAGATACAAGTGGATAAGTGCGCTGCGCGCACGGTTGTTTGAATCCAAGAGCAATTGGAGCACAGCGAATTTCATTCGCTTGCAACTTGAAACTTGTCACTTGCCACTGATTTTAGCTGCCGCGTTTCCAGTGCCAGTATTTCGCTGAACGGGCTGGGATTGGCGATGCCGCTGCCCTGAGCATAGTCGACGCCGGCCTTTTCCAGCGCCATCAACACCGCTTCACTTTCGGCAAACTCCGCGATGGTCTTGAGTCCCAGCACGTGGCCGACCTGATTGATGGACTCGACCATGGCACGGTCCACCTTGTCGAGAACCATGTCACGCACGAAACTGCCGTCGATCTTGAGATAGTCCACCGGCAGCGTCTTGAGGTAACCGAAGGAACTGAGGCCGGAGCCAAAGTCATCCAGGGCAAAGCTGCACCCCATGCCCCGTAGTACGGTCATGAAGCGGGTCGCACGGGTCAGGTTGGCAATGGCAGCCGTTTCGGTGACCTCAAAGCAGATGCTCTCGCAGGGGATGCCAGTGCGCTCAAACAGGTCGATGACGTATTCCAGGAAATGTTCATCGCATAGCGACTGCCCCGAAAGGTTGACGGCGCACTCTACCGGAGGAAAGGCCAAATCGCCCTGCGCGGCATGTAACTGGGCAAAGGTTTCGCGCAACACCCAACGGTCTATGGTGGGCATCAGATTGTAGCGCTCCGCTGCCGGGATGAAGGCACCAGGTGGTACGACACGCCCTGTCTCATCGATCATGCGCAGCAGTACTTCATAGTGGGATACCACACGGTCACCAGCAATGTGCGCCACCGGCTGCCCATAGAGCACGAAACGCTGGTTATCGAAGGCTGAAGACAGGCGATGCACCCACTCCATTTCACCATGGCGCAGCGCCACTGCCAAATCATCGGGTTGGTAGACGTGGATGCGGTTACGCCCGTGATCCTTGGCGACATAACAGGCAGCGTCCGCTGCCGCCAACACGTCGGCCAAGTTACCGCTATCAGCGGCAATAGGCACCACACCGATGGACACCCCGATCTCGAAACTTTTGTCGTCCCAAGCAAAGCGATAGTCGCGCACCGCGGCACGTATTCCTTCGGCGATGCGACACGCCTTGTCCAGCGGGCAGTGCTCCAGCAGAACACCGAACTCATCCCCACCGAGGCGGGCCAGCACGTCGGTCTCGCGCACCCGCTGCTGCATCAGCTGCGCGATCTGCCCCAACAACTCATCGCCAGCCTGGTGGCCACAGGTATCGTTCACCACCTTGAACTGGTCGAGATCCATGTAGAACAGCACGCTGCTGCCACCTCCCGCCTGTGCCTCACGGAGTTTCTCTTCGGTGTGCTTCTCGAATATGCGTCGGTTGTATAGCCCGGTAAGCATGTCATGACTGGCCTGATAGCTGAGCTGGCGCGCCATACCCATCACCTCGGTGATATCGTGCAGCGCCAGAACCGCGCCGACCACGTGACCGAAATGGTCGCGCATCGGCGCCGCCGTCACCTTGAGATGGAAGCGGCTACCGTCATCCTGCAACAGCAACCCCTCATCGGCATGCACCGTACCGGCATCCAGGGTGAGACACATGCGCACCAGATCGCCCAACGATTCACCGGTGGCCTCATCCACCAGCTGCAACACCTCGCGATGATGCACGCCAATGGCCTGCTCGGAACTCACCCGCAGCAGGCGTTCGGCGGTTGGATTGAGATAGTCCACTATGCCGTTTTCATCGGTGGTGATAACGCCGTCACCGATAGACTGCAACGTAACCAGCGCTCGCTCCTTTTCATGGTGCAGATCCTGCTGCGCCTGCTTCAACTCATTGATGTCGCGGATAGTACCTTCCAGACCCACTACCCGCCCGCGTTCGTCACGAATGAACTGGGCATTGAGTGACACCCATACGCGCTGGCCATCGCGATGCCGCATATGTATTTCATAGTTGCGCAGTACGCCACCGCGCGCATGCAAATCGTCGATAAACGTTTTACCGTAGCCGGTCACCGCATACAGATCGGCGATGCGTTTGCCGATGCACTCGTCCGGGCGGTAGCCAAGCAGCTTCTCCATCGAGCGTGACACCGAGCTGATCCGCCCCACCGGATCCGCGCGGTAATAGGTGTCCTGCATGTGATTGAGGATGCGGTTCAGTTCCTGCAACGCGTTGCGCGTCTTCTGCTCCGCGGCAACACGCTCGGTGATATCGCTCATCACCCCCAGCAGGCGCACCGCACGTCCGCGGGCATCGCGCACAACCTCTCCGGCATCGCGCAGAACTCGGACACGGCCGTCACTATGCTCGACACGAAACTCTCGGCTGAACAATCCCCCATTGCGTACAGCCTGTTCAGCGCGGTACTGGAAGGTGGCACGGTCCTCCCAGTGGATGGTCCCCAGCAGCGTCTGTGGTGCAATCACCTCACACGGTTCTAGGCCAAGCAGGGCACATGCCGCCACTGAGCAACGAATTTCGCCCCTGATCAGGTCCCACTCCCATTCACCCAAATCCGCGACCCGGCGCGCATGCACAAAATTGCTGCGGTGTCTTGCCAGGTCCTGTTCCAGTATTTCGGTATGTGCCAGGATCTGCTGGCGAGCGGCTATCACACCGTGCAGATAATGCAGCAGCACCAGCAGCGCTGCGACATAAAGCACAACGACAAAGCCGAGAGCTTGATGGCCTTCATCACCGATATGGAAACTGTGCATGGCCCATGGCAGCAGCACCGCCGCCACAACGAAGGAGCCACTCCAGCGGCGTCCGGTGTGAGACAGCAGTGTAGTGGAGGCAATCAGCACGGGCACCATCAGCAACAGTGGTTGTTGCAGTGGTGTATGCGGTGCAAACAGCAGCGCTGTACTGCCCCATATCAAGCCCACGATGCCAGAGGCAATGGCAAATGGGGCAGATCGTATTGAATCGCGCCACAACAGCAGCGCCATGCCCCACCCCATGTACGCAAGCAACAGAGCCAGTAACCAGCCATACAGGCGCATGGGAGCTACCACTTCGTGCAACAGCCACACCTCCAGCAAGGCCATCAACACACCGCCGACCAGCACCACAACAGCGGTACTCGCCTCATGCACAAGCGGCCGTACCAATGCCGCAGCATTCATTTTTACGTCCTGTATCACTCCCCCTCCCTTTCGCATTCGCTCCGGATATCGGCGCCGCCGCCAGGCTGCGGCAACGGCACTACACACCCAGATACAGGCCTATTGTGAAACACTCAACCAGTGACAACGTTGCCCCGATCCCGCTGTCTTATGGCAAACTCCAGCACGTCGTGCAGCGGTATCGGCGCACCAATGGCATTCCCCTGGGCATAGTCCACCTGCAGTTCGCGCAATGCATCAAGAATGGCATCACTTTCGGCGAATTCGGCGATGGTTTTCAAACCCATCACGTGACCAATCTGGTTAATGGAATCCACCATGGCGAGATCCACCGTATCACGCACCATGTCGCGCACGAAACTGCCATCGATCTTGAGGTAATCGACGCGCAGATTCTTCAGATAACCAAAGGAGCTGACACCGCTACCAAAGTCATCGAGGGCGAAGCGGCAGCCCATGCCGTGCAGCATGTCAATGAAATGCATGGCCCGCGTGAGATTGGAGATGGCGGCAGTCTCGGTGATCTCGAAACACACACACTCCGGCAGTACATCAGCCTCGTGGAACTGCTCAATCACAAATTCGAGAAAGTGGTCGTCGCCCAAGGACTGGCCCGACAGGTTGATGGTGCAATTGATGGGCGGTCGCTCGTACGGGCCCTGCGCCTGGCGCAACTGCCCCAGCGTCGTGCGGACCACCCAGCGGTCAATGGTAGGCATCAGATTGTAACGTTCCGCCGCAGGGATAAAGGCCATCGGCGGAATCAGGTCCCCCTCGGTACCAATCATGCGCATCAGCACCTCGTAGTGGGAAGGCATGCCATAGTCGGCGGTGAGTGACTCGATCGGCTGGGCATACAGACTGAGCCGCTCGTCCTCAAAGGCCTGCGTAATGCGGTGCACCCACGCCATTTCACCATGATGATGCACCACTTCACGATCATCCGGCGTATAGACGTGAATGCGATTGCGACCCAGATCCTTCGACACATAACAGGCTGTGTCCGCTGCACTCAGTACCTCGGCCAGGCGCCCGCTATTTTTTCCGATGGGGACAACGCCGATGCTGGCACCGATCTCGAAGGTTTTTCCCTGCCACACGAAGCGGAACTCGCGCACCACCTGACGCAATTCCTCGGCGATCAGCAAGGCGTTGTCCATATCGCAGTCTTCCAGCAGCACACCGAATTCGTCACCGCCCAGCCGCGCCACCGTGTCAGCCTCGCGCACATGGTGTTGCAGTAATGTGGATAGCAAGGCCAGCAATTCGTCGCCTGCACGATGGCCACAACCGTCATTGACCAACTTGAACTGATCCAGGTCGATATAGAACAGCACGTGCTCGCCCTCACCCGCGCGGGCACTGCGGATGGCGTGCTCCAGCAGACGTTCAAACTCGCGCCGATTCACCAGACCGGTGAGCATGTCGTGGCTGGCCTGATAACCCAGCTGCCGGGCGATCCCCATCACTTCGGTAACGTCATGCAGTACCAGCACGGCACCGATCACCCTCCCATCGCTGTCGCGCATGGGTGCAGCACTGACATTTATGTTGTATTCGGTGCCGTCGGCATGCGTCAGCACACCGTCATCGGCGTGCACCAGAGCGCCATCCTGGCGCAGGCACAGACTGACCAGATCAGCGAGTGCTTCACCAGTGGTCTCGTCAACCAGGTCAAGCACGTCGAGATAATGGCGGCCGAGGGCGTCGCCGTTCTCGCAAGCTGTAAGTCGTTCACCAACCGGATTGATATAGTCGATAATACCGTTGATATCGGTGGTGATGACGCCATCACCGATGGATTGCAGCGTAACAAGCTGGCGCTCCTTCTCCTGTTGCAGTCTGCGTTCCACTCGCTCACGCCGCTGCATCTCCTGTTCCAGACGGGCGTTAATCTGCTGCAATTCGCTGGTACGTGCCGGTACGTTACAGCGCTCTGTATCATCATCGCCGCACAGCCGACGTTGCATCTGGATGAGCGTGGCGATACCTGGCATCCAGCGCCAGAAGCCCCAGGCCAGTAATGCGATACCAGCCAAGTACCCTGCCTCCATGAGCACGGCAACAATCGCCGTCACATTCCGCCAAGTGGCGAATACAGGAAAATCTGCAGCAATATCGAGCAGGCTGGCAGCGAATACCAGCAGAAAACCGGACCAGATGACACGCCAGCCCGGCTGCTGCGCGAGGCCATGTTCACGGCCCATGCGCCACAACCAGACGACAAGCATCCCCGGCAGCAGGGCACGCAGGATATCCAGTACGACATCGTTCATTGCTGCAACAGCCGCTCCTCCAGCAGTCTCCCGCAAGGCGGGTGGCGGGCGGCTGCGTGGCCGCCCGCTCATTATTTATCAGCGGCCGCGCTTGGCGGCGATGCGCATGCGCAGGGCGTTCAGCTTGATGAAGCCCTCGGCATCCTTCTGGTTGTAGGCGCCGGCATCGTCCTCGAAGGTGGCGATGTTGGCGTCGAACAGCGAATCGTTTTCCGACTTGCGGCCGGCGACGATGACGTTG